>Ga0214919_10008713_pt1 | contig 13265 bp, 13 predicted proteins | sample LL1503_MetaG_FD_177994 | JGI IMG/M metagenome (GOLD analysis project Ga0214919, IMG submission 177994) | Freshwater microbial communities from Lake Lanier, Atlanta, Georgia, United States - LL-1503 | ecosystem: Environmental > Aquatic > Freshwater > Lake | place: USA: Georgia | collected...
CATCTCGAATTTTTTCAATTGTATCAATATGTGCTAAACCATTTGCTATTTCGGGTAATGTCATAAATCTGTTTAAAATATTAGGATTTAAAATACATGATTCTTTTATTTTCTTTTCATTAATAGTTTCTCTATCAAAGTTATCAACCCAATTAATTTTAAAGAATTTATCAAGAAAATTTCGTTGTAATTCATTAACCATATTTTGTTTCCTTGAAACTAGTTTCGTATAATGAATTATATATATATTTTTTATTTTACTTGATATGAACTTTAATGCTTCTAATAGAGTTGTATCGTAATTACTTATTCTATGTGGTAAATTATATTTTAACCAATCAAGTAAAACTTTTGAAGTTTGGGGATCTGTTGATTCATCTTCGTAGATATAACATCCAACGAAATGTCCATTTTTTTCAAATGGAACACTAAAATTTTGACATTCCTCACCTTCATATTTTTTTATTTCATCGTGTATTATTCTATCCTTTGAAAATAAATTATATAGAGTTTTTTCTAAATAACCTTGATCGTTCATACTTTCACCATTTTCTATAAAATATTCATCGATATCTAACAACCAATCTAAATTGTTAAGAAATTTAGAACATTTAACCCCATACATTCCTCCAAGAATTTTCGGATAATGTTGTGGATGATCTCTCATAATATGTAATGTTTTATCTGATTTTATCCAATCCATGACTGCTAAAACTTCCCTAGGTGATATTCTTGTGTCAGTATCTCTAGAAATAAATCTACCAACTGATAAATTCATAATTGGTTCTAAACGCCATAACATAAATCTCATATGTCTAACATATGGGTCATTTTTAATGAATATCCTTACATTTCTAAAACTTTTTAAAATATTAATATAATTTTCATTTACAGTATGTTTATGAATATAAATCCAACATTCCCAACCAGGATAAAATAATAAAGCTAATTTTATATTTTCAATTAAACCAATAGTGTATCGTTTTTCATCACCCCAAAGACAGAAAGAAATTACATTTATAAATTTTTTTTCATTAGCTTTTAAAACTTTATGCCAACCGTACTTTTTCGTATTAAAATTAAAAAGATATGGATTTTTATTAATACATTGTAATACTAAATGTTGATCATCATCTGCAATTTTTAAAGTATTTTGAAAATAATCCAATGTTTCATGATATAGTTTTTGATATTCTAACATTTTTTCTTTAGAACCTAAGAAAAAAAATCCACCGATTACTTCTGGCGCATTCAGTAAAGTATATTCTATATTAAAATCTGTTTCTTTTATAGGATTTATAAGAGAATATGTGATTTTATTGAGATCAAAATTTGAAATATCTAATAATAAATTTGGAATATTTATATCTTTTGCAAAAAATCCGAAATCTACCCATGCAAAAATAGAATGTTTTGATAAATTTAAATTAATAGCCCGGCAAACTATATCTATTTTTGAATGATTTATGAGAGTGTATTCAGGGTAATTATGTTCTGGAAAAATATGTCTTTCACCGAGTAATTTTCTAAAAGATTCGAGATTCATAATTTCTCTTTCCTTTTCTAGAGTTCTCCACATTGGTAATTCATTCATTATTTCAGAATCTATCATATGTAAAGATATGTTTGATTTAGGCTTGGAATTTATCAGATCTTCTAGTTGTTTATAATGTTTTGAGTCAATGAATACAATCATTTCGTCATCATTGCAATATTCTATATTAAATAAAGTTATGAAAGGTTCAAATGTTTTTAAATAGTCATCAAAACTTCTTTTAAAGCTGTTTGTCCACTGTTCTCTATTTATATCGTAATAAGAAGTTATATAACATGTCATTTTAAGACAAAAATAGTTTGTCTTAAAATAATAAATACTTTACGTAATTTTCTTTATAATTATTGAAAATTGATTTTAAAAGTATTTCTTTTTGATAACTGTAATTTCATGTATTCAAAAAAAGAAGATGATAAATGGAATGAAAGTCAAAAGATTGCACTTAAAAAAATTCTTGATAGAAGAAAAAAAGGTTATCGAATTTTTAAATCAAAGGAAGAAGAATATGAAGTTATGATTCAAGAATCTATTGATTTTTTAACAAATGTATTTGAAAGTAATGCAAATACAATAAAACAAGAATTAAACTATAATTTTAAATATACTGAAAAGGATATTCAAGATATAAAAGATTATTTTGAAAATGCCAATAATGAGTGGGTTTTAGTTGAACACAGTCCTATTTTTAAAAAACATATGAAATTATTTGATTATGCCATATCCACAAGAAAACTACCTGTTCAACAATACAAATACAAAAAAACTTTTTAATTTTTGATTTTCTTTGGACTATCACGTATTTTCCATTTACCAGCAAAAGGATTAAAATCGAAATATATTTCTTCATAATAGTGACTTATACTATGAATTCCTAAACCAATGGAAATAAGTAATAATACTATTATATTTTTAAAACTATCTTGTGAAAATTCATTTATTTTAGTAAGATAAAATAAACTAGCTATTAATATTAATAAACCTGATAAAGAAGATGCTATCATACTAGGACGTACCATTTTTTATATTTACCAATATATATTTTAAAAATTTGAAATTATCTTTTGGTTCATCATGTAAAGTTTTTAAAAATAAATGAATCTAAAAAGTAAAAGATGCAAAAATAAAAAATGGATATATACAGTGATTGGGAAAAAACATGTGATGAAATAGTTGCAACTAATATGATAAATTGGAAACAACATCCAAGTGTTTTTAATATGTTAGAACATTTACCTGAATGGTTAGGTGAACAATATTTACAAAATTTAGTGAAAAATGTCGGGGTTGAAATAAGTCTAATACAAGAAATATCAAATTTAAATGACGTTGATGGATCTAATAGTGTAGAATTTACAATTGATAATCAAAAAGTCAAGATATCACCAACAACTATTCGATATCTTAGTCATTCAGTCGATATTTTGAATTTATTAAAAAAAAATAATGTCTCAATAGTTTCAATGATTGAAATTGGTGCAGGATATGGTGGACTTGCATTGATTATCAATTATTTGAGTCGTAAGCAGAAATATAACGTTAAAATTAAAAAATATTATATTTATGATTTACCATCCGTTCAAAATTTGCAAAAATATTACCTAAAACGACATAATTTTTTAGATGGATTTATTGAATGGAAAGATAGTTCACAATTTGGTTCTGATTTGAAAGAAAATATAGATGATATTTTTTTAATATCTAACTATGCCTTATCTGAAATGAATTTAGAATATAGAAAAAAATATATGGAAAATCTTTTACCGATTATAAATGGTGCTTATATGTTATGGAATTCTCCAAATATGGAAGGTTTACCTTTTAGACGTACTGAAAATGAAGAAAATCCTAAAACTGGTGAACATAATAAAATTATTACTTTAATTTAAAAAAGAATTGGATACTAATCAAAAAAATAATGAACAAAACATCGGTAATCATTAATAAAGAGAATTTTATAGTTTTTGAAAACGAATTCAATAAAGTACCCCATACCGAATTCAATAATTTAAATATTTTAGAATCGTTGGGTCTTTTTGAAAGATTGGTATCATTGATAAATGAATTAAACTGTTTAGAGAACGATATGAATTTATTATGCATTGAAGTTAGTCACGGAGGATATATTCCTATTAAAACATGTTCAAATTATAAAAAAGTTTTTATTTTAAATTCGAATGAAAGTAATAATTATAATATCATTGAAAATATATATGACGATAAAAAAAGTATTTCCAATATAGAATTTTTTAATTCAACAGAAAAAATGTATGAAAATTCTAGGAGTAGTTCTTCTATTCTTTTTATAAATGATATTTCATCTGAAAAATATGAAAATTTGGAGAATGTTTTGGTGGTTATTTCAAAATTTAAAATAAAAGATGAAGATTATACAACCTATTCTTTAACAAATACAGATTTTTTTATAAATGTAAAGAATAAGTGTCATGATAAATTTTTAGAAGAATTTGATTATTATATTCTCACAGTTTTCGATGAAAATAAAAATCCTTCTTATTTTTTAAATTATGATAATTTAATTCATTTATCCATGATTGTAAAAGACGCTGGTGATAATTTTGAAAATGTTTTAATAAAAAACTTTCCTTTTTTTGATAGATGGACTATATTAGACACAGGGAGCACTGATAATACCATTGATATTATAAAAAAGGTATTAGTAGGTAAGAAGAAAGGAAAATTACATCAAGAACCATTCGTGGATTTTAAAACTAGTAGAAATCGATGTTTAGATCTCTGTGGCGAAGAAAGCAAATTTATTTTAGTATTAGATGATACTTATATTTTACAAAATAATTTGAAACTATTTCTTAATACAATAAGAGGTGATCAATTCGCGGATACTTTTAGTATGTTTATTAAAAGTAATGATACCGAATATGCGTCAAATAGGATATTAAAATCTAGTAGTAATATAAGATATATTTATAAAATACATGAAGTATTAGACCCCAAAGATAATATAAATGTTATCATTCCAATGGAACAAAGTTATATATTCGATCATAGATCTAATTATATGGAAAAAAGAACAATGGATAGAAAAAAATATGATTTGAAAATTTTACACGAAATGATTGATGAAGATCCCAATGATTCTAGAGCATATTACTATCTTGGTCAAACCTATAGTCTATTAAAAAAATATGATTCTGCCCTGGAATTTTTTTTAAAAAGAGTAGACCATCCAAATGAAGGTTTTATACAAGAAAAAATTGATGCATGTTTTGAAGCTGCTCGTTTATGTAATTTTCAACTAAATAAACCTTGGGAAGAGTGTGAGAAATTATATATAAGATCATATAAAATGGATACTTCTAGACCAGAAAGTTTGTATTTCATCGGTGTTCATTACTTTTTGAATAATGATTTCACGAAAGCGTATGAATTTATGAAAAAAGCTTTTGAAATTGGTTATCCAATACATTGCCAATATGGATTGAAGCCAACCTTATCTTTCTACTACCTTCCTAAAATTTTATCTCAAATATGTTTTATTGTAAACGATTTAAAACTTGGAATAGAGGCAAGTGAATTATTTTTAAGTAAAAATGAAAATGATGAAAGTTTAGACTATCAAACTGTTAAATGTTGGAATAAAATTTTAAATAAATTAAAACAATATGACGAATGTACTTTAAATACAGTACCATTATTATCATCAAAACCAATTTTAGTAATTGTATCAGACGGTGGATTTAGTAAATGGAAAGGTAGTGATATTTTATCTAAAGGTGTGGGTGGTTCTGAAACTTTTGTAATAGAAATGTCTAAATATATAAAACAAGTAAATAGTTTCGATGTTTATGTTTTTTGTAATTGTTCAGAAGAAGAAACTTTTGAAAATGTAGTTTATTTAGACTTGAAAAATTATGCGTCATTTTTAAAAAATAATAAGATTCATACTTGTATAATCAACAGATATCCAGAATATTTACCAATGACATACAACAGTGATACATCCAATGTATATCTCATTTTACATGATTTAATACCAAATGGTGAAGTTATAATTAGACATGAAAAACTAAAAAATGTGTTATGTCTAACAGAATGGCACAAGAATCATTTTATATCAATGTTTTCTGATTTAGAATATACAACCAAAGTTATAAACTATGGAATTGATAAAGAATTATTTGAAAGTAATGAAGAAAAAATTCCGTATAAGTTCATATATTCTTCTTTTGCTCATAGAGGACTTTTACAATTACTTCAAATGTGGCCTAATATACTATTTAGATATCCGGAATCTAAATTATATATTCATTGCGATATTGAAAATTCTTGGTTGAAAAAAATAAGAAAAGATGAAATGGAAGAAATTAAAACTTTGATTGAAAAGTACAGTGATTGCGATTCTACTAGTATTATATATAAAGGATGGACTTCTAAAAAAGAGTTAGCTCAATCATTTAAAACAGCAGATGTTTGGTTATATCCGTGTACATTTTTAGAAACATTTTGTTTAACTGCGTTAGAAGCCGCAATTAGTAAAACTTTAGTTGTAACATCTAATTTAGGTGCATTAAAAGAAACAGTTGGTAATAGAGGAATTATGATTGACGGTGATGCAAAAACAACTGAATGGCAAAAAAAAGCATTACATTCATTATTTAAAGTTTTAAGTGATAAAAAAATGAAAAATAGTTTGATAGAAAAAAACTATTTATGGGCAAAAAAAATGAGTTGGAAAAGAAAATCGAATGATTTATTAGAAATTTTAACCAATGATAGAATTATTATGGAAGACGAAGAAGATCACTTTGTTTCTTCTTTACCTGAAAAAACTTATTTAGATTTAAAAATTCTTGATTATTTCAAATTTAAAACAAATAAAAAACCATCTAAAATTTTGGAAATTGGAAATGTTACTTCAACAAAAAAAAATATAATTTCAACTTTAGTTGATTCTTTATCAAATTCGGAAATTACAAGTATAACTGAACAAAATATTGAGAAAGATTTAGATTTAAAGTATATGGCAAAAATTAATATTATAAAAACATCTGATATATTAAGTAATATATTAGATAGTAATGAAAAATATGATTTAATTATATTAGATGATAAGTTTGAAGATGTATTAGGATTTAGCATAGCATCAATTTGTTTAAAAAATTTATTGAATAAATTTGGAATTATTGCTTTTATTAACTCACCAATGAGTTTAAATAATATGGAACTATTCATTCAAAGGAATAAAGCTTTTATAAATATTTTGAAAAACGATGAAAATAAAAATGTATTTATTGAAAAAATTGATATTCTTTGAAAGATTTTCAACAGAAAGAATACACCTATGAATGATAAACTAGATATTTTAAATAAAATATATAGATATGATGATGGTTCACCAGAAGTGGTCATTCTTTTTGAAAGTAAAAATATTCATTCAATATTTTGTGTAAATTGTGGTAATTATTTGATTATAAATCCTAAATTACGAAATATTCATTGTTTCTGTGATAATAGAAAAACTTTTTTTCTTATTTACAAAAGATTTATAGAAACTTTTTCCGATAATTATAGTGGCGATGAAATAGATGATTATATTAAATCGCCCGAAAATATTCATCCAACATTAGTAAAATATATTTTCAATTTAATATTATTCGGGGAAATATACGATAAAACTTATTTTAATAGAATAGATGATTTTATAACAGATAATATAATATCATTTATTTTATAAAGGATATCATTTATTTTTAATATAGAGATTTTTTAGATCTTCGTTTGGATTTCCTTGATTTCCTTGATTTCTTGGATTTCTTGGATTTCTTGGATTTCTTGGATTTCCTTGATTTCCTTGATTTCCTACTACGACGACGACCATCGGTAGAAGGTGCTGTAATTTTATCGCTAAGATCTAAATTAAGATTATCTAATTTTTGTTTTAATTTTTTAATTCTTTTACCAGCTAAAGAAACTGAAACTAAATTGTTAATAAATGTATTATCTAAGTCAGGAATATTTTTCAAGGATGCAATATGACTTTCCAAAATATTAATATCCTCTTTATTTACTAAATGACTAGCATTGTAAAAAATATTTTCATATTTTTTAATGAGTGCCTTTTTACTTTCATTAAGGTCTTTAATTTTGTTTTCATAAGAACTTTTTTCACGATTAGCTAAAAATAATTTACTATTAATAGTAGCTCTATTTACTCCTTTTTTAATAGATTTCCATATTCCTCCATCATTAAATTCACGTTGTTTTTTCATTTTTATTAAACTTAATAAAAAAATTATAAAAAAAAATTATAAAAATATATTTTTTTATTTTTTTTTATAATTTTTTTTTATGATTTATTTTTATTTTTATAATTTTTATAATAAAAAGGACGAAAAAGTTCAAGAAGACGTTCAAAAAGACGTTCAAAAAAATAAGTTTGAATGTTCCTAGTGTAAATATTTACCTATAACATGTGGATATGTTTCAACTAGCAGACTATAAATTTCTTTTACATGACTATCTCTTACGTATCCATCCCACAAATACTTCATTTGAGGTAAATTTATATCGTCAAAAATAATATAACAGTCATTTTTAGTCATATAAAGTGTATTATAAAAATCACAATTAGCATCATTTAGTTCATGACTTCCATCAATGTGAATTATATCGTACAATTTTTCAGGATTTTCTTTTTTAAAAGCTGGTAAAACCACTTTAGAATCACCAACGTTTAAAGTTATTCTTCCTGGAAATGTATTCGATAGATATTCAAAACATTTTTGAGAATAGGAATGTTCGCATATATCGAAACAATCAATTTTATTATCAGGATTAGATAGTAAAAATAGTAAACAAGAATGACCTGCATTGAAACCAATTTCCAGTATATCATTTCCACCACTTTTTCCAAGGCTATATAAATTAATTGCCTTATTATGATCTTTAATTTTATCAAAAGTTTTATGATAGAAAAAACAGTTTCCTTCAAATTCTTCATCTGTACTTTTCACAATATTTAAAAGAGCCTCGAATAAATAGTTATATTTTTCAATCACTTCTAAATATTCTTTTTGAGAAACATACTCAATTGGATGATCAAGCGTACCTTTTCGTTCGTTCTCTTTATCTACTCTTAATTTTTCATCCATATCTTTTCGAATTGGTCCAGATAACCATTCCATACGTGATTTATAAGTTTCATCAGTATCAATATCCATACGATCTGGACAATGATCACGTAACAAGTATTCTAAAAGCTCGCCACGAACACCGGCAAAATGCAATACGAAATGACCTGGAAAATAACTATACCAATAACTATTTATTTCTTCAGGTGAAGTTATTTGAATTTTTTCTTTACAATTTAAATAGTTTCTATCATGTAAATTTATAAAAGATCCTTGTTCCCAATTTAAATATCTTTCATTTGGATCTGAATTTGGATCGTAATCGTTATTATCATAAACTGATTGAAGAAATTCTTTTGAAAATTCTGTATTTTTGACTATTAGAACACCTGTATTTACCATACGCCAATCTGACCCACAGATTATATCCACGTCGTGATATTTTTGAATTAAACTTTCAATTTTTGTTTCTTTATTCATGATATAAATATCGGCATCAATCCATACTAAATAATCAAAATCTGAAAGATATTTGTTCATTAAAAGTAATTTACTCCATGGTATAGGCTTGTCTTTATTGTATACATCATCGTCTTCGATAAAAGTATACCCATGTTTTTCACAGTATATTTTTTTATTTTGAGTAGTATATCTAGTATATTTCTTATATGATTCTCCGATACTCAGTGTACAAATTCCAATTTTTAGATTTTCCATTTTTTACATTTGAAAAATATATCTATAAATGAATATTTATAATCTTCTTGTATATAAATAAAAATGAATCTACGTAAAAGTAAACGCAAACGCTCAACAAAAAATGGAAAATGCAGAAAATATCTTGGTAAAAAAATTGGTATTAATATGGCTGAATACAAGACAGGGCGATGGTCATCTCCATCTCAAGCTATCGCAGTTAGTTATTCAGAGACTTTAAAGAAATTTCCACATTGTAAACAACATCTTAAACGTAAAAAACGTTCTAAATCAAAAAGACGAAAATCAATGAAAAAATAAAAAAATATATAATTTTCATTTCAAAAATAAATGAAAATTTTAATTTTTTCAGCTATAGGTGATTATAATCAAAAATCTTGGCTTTCGAAAGAAACTAAGGTTGATTTTATTCTTGCATATTATGGAAAATCTGATGAAAAATTTGAAGATTTAAAAACGAAATCATTGTATTGTTTTAGATCTAAGGGTGTTAAATTTCAATTGTTATGGTCTTGGTGGATACATAATATTGAAAAACCAAAAGAATATGATATAATTGGTGTTCTAGATGACGATATACAATGGGATTCAATAACTATGAACAATTTTATTAAAAACTTAATTACTTATTCTAAAAGTAATCCAAACACTGTAGTATTTTCTCCAAGTCATCATAAAAATGGAAAGATTACAAGATCACATATGCAACAACAACCTTTTAATACAACAAGAAACGTTGATGAAATAGAAATGACATGGCCTTTTTTTAAAAGAGATTTTTTAGATAGCTATCTAATGAATGAATATGAAATTTCACTACAAGGATATGGTGAAGATAAATTTTATTCTAAAAAGGCAAAAAATGAGAATAAAAATCTTGTTATATTTGATAATTTTGCAAGTATAAATCCAACCGATATCCAGAAAGGAATTAAACAAAATGAAATGAATGGTTCGTATCCGTTCTATTCACATATTTTTGATTTAATTATGAAATCAAAAAAGTAATACGTTTCAATATGTGCAAACAATTTCATATATTTTCTCTTCTTTTTTCTCTTATGAATGAATACATAATAATTTTATCTATATCCAATTTATTAAAATCTTCAAACGATATTTTATTTTTTTTATTTATCAGCATAATCAAAAACCTCATTCTATACTGATCCATTTTTTTAAAATCAAATTCCTCATCTATATCAAATACTTTTTCTGAATATTCATTCAACATTTTATATATAGAAAATTCGTTTTCTTCAGATATGGAATTTTTCGGTACCGAATTTATCCATTGTTCAACTTTTTCTTTATTATTTTTCGAAAATATCCATCCGGGTCCTACTTTTAAATTTCCATTATATTTTCCACCTAGTTCTTTTAAAGTTTCTTTAAAAAATTTTGTTTCTCCAAAAACAACAAAGGATTTTTCAGTATAATCTTCAATATTCATAATAATTTTATATTTACTAGTTTTTAAATATACATTTTTATTTATACCATTCCATTGTATCATCTAACAATTGAATTAAAGCTTCTAATTTTGGTAAATGTACAACGCCAAGACACATACTACAATCTCTGCTACCTTTTCTTACTAATCCGATTTTTTTTGAACCACCATTTACTATTGTACTTCTGACTGTCCAAAACTCGTTATTCCAATATCTAAAGTATTCGTCCTGATCTTCTTCTGTGTATCTTCTAGTGTTGCTGATGAATTGAGATAATGCATTGGATTTTGTTATGATACTTGAAATATATTCAAATTTTTCATTTTTTTCCAACTCTAATAATTTTTTCTTTGTGATGTTTAATTCTTCTAAACACTTTTCTACAAATGAGCTTTGTAAATCATGATTATAAATAAAATTTATAATATCAAAAGAACTACCAAAACCCTGGGAATTGAAATGTATTTTACACAACTTGACAAATTTATTATTAAAATCAGATGAACCATCATACTCTTTTACATCGTTACTAAAAGACACTCTTTTAGTAGTAAAATAATTTTCAATGATAATAAAACTAGTCATTTTTCGGAAACTGTTGTGATCTTTTTTATAAAAAATATTGAAAAAAATCAATTTTTACATCTAGAATGAAAATTTATATATTCTATACTATCAATGGGTGCACATTTATAACAATAAATATGAGTATAATCGCTTACACAAATATTACAATTAAAACAAGACTGATACATATTAGTGAAATTAATTAAGACGGGTATATAATAAATTTTACCTTTATAAACATAAAAATATTGTGAACGACAATTTGAAGAACAAGAACCTCTAAGTACACTTTTTAAATATTCTACTAATTTATTATAATTTAGTCTAGGATTTTCAAGATATTCGTATCTTATTTTTTGAATAATATGATTATCAAGTACATCGTAAATAGATTTTTTAATATTCATAATAAAAATATCGGTGATTTTTTTTTAGAAAAGTCTAATTAAAAAATCAATTTTTATAACATGAAAACTGAAAGTATGTTATAAAAGCAATTATTTTTTACAGAGATGAAAATGTTTTATAATCCAAAATAAAATCATTATAATAAACATTTTGAATAAAAGTAAGAAGTATAATGAATTTTGAGTGATTTGAATGTGTGTTTTTATAAATTCATCAAGTTGAGGTATTGATAAAATAACAAATAAAATTCCGACAAAAAAAGGTTCATATGCCTCATTAATTACACTTCTTACAATCGATTTTTTCTCTTTATCCTTGAATAAAGTATTTAGCATTATCAATTCAGATTCTGTTGGAATAGATTTATCTATTGGTAAGTTTGCAATTATGTCATAATTGAAATTTTCACCATATTTATTTTCATTATTCATATTATTCATTTTAAAAAAAAATCTATTATTTTAAGTTAGAATTTTTTTTAAAAAGACGTTTAAAATATTAAAATTATTCAACAAAAATGCCACTTTCGCTAAAAAAATTAGAAGATTTACTTGCATCAAAAGGTTTTGTATGTAAATCGTACTTTAAATTGGATGATTTATGTATATATATTGAAGTTTTCAGTGTACAAGATGCTACCAGTTTTATGTTATATATATCTAGTAGATATGAATTAAAAGTTGATAATAGAGAAAATATATATGAATTAAAATATATGGAAATGACTAAAGAAGAAGAAAATGTTACGTCATCTTATGCGAATGAACCAGATGATGTTGATATAGAAGAATTTTATAATAATATTGATATTAATTTACATAACTATAATCAGCAAAATTCAAATTTAGAAAAAATGTTATTAGAAGATTACAATAAACAATTGACGATAAAAGATGTAAATAAGGAAGATAAACAGAATTTAAAAGATATTTTTAGACAAATGAATAGATTTATGTACTGTGTGCAGAATATAAAGTATAAATTATCTATTTTTTATAAAAATTATCTATGTTCTATTACGAAAGATGATGAATTAGATTGTTTTTTAATTTTAAATTACCCAAGAAATGATGATAGAAAACTATATATTTACATAGATCTGAAAACTTTATATATCAAGATGGAAACTTTTCCAAATGATGTGCGAACAGTAAAGGATGGAATTTATAGATTATTAAACCAGAATCAAATTAAACATACGAAAGTTCTAAACGATATGTTGGAACAAAAAAATACGATTATTCAATATTCAGAAATGGTTCAGAAAAAAAAGGAAAATATTCAAACTTATATTACACAGTTTGAAACATTGTTAAACAATCTGAATATAAATGAAAAAAGTATATTCGAAAAACTTGAAAAAGTCAAATCACAATTTTCAGATTATGGAATAAAAGGTTTACATGACGATATTGAAAAATCACATCTTACAGCACACTATGAAAGCGAACTTGA
>Ga0214919_10008714_pt1 | contig 13265 bp, 13 predicted proteins | sample LL1503_MetaG_FD_177994 | JGI IMG/M metagenome (GOLD analysis project Ga0214919, IMG submission 177994) | Freshwater microbial communities from Lake Lanier, Atlanta, Georgia, United States - LL-1503 | ecosystem: Environmental > Aquatic > Freshwater > Lake | place: USA: Georgia | collected...
CCCTGCTAAAGGTTCTGATCTCAGCAATATCTTTCTGAATTAAATTTCTAACCATTGTGGAACCAAAGGAGCCGGTGCCGCCCGTAATGGTTACGATTGAAGATTTTGATAAATTAGACATTTGTCTTGCGCTTGGACCAAAGCATGGTAGCTAGACCCAAAGTGCGTACTCCTTCACCATTTCGGAAATAGTTAGAGGACTATTGTACCCAGCATTCCCCCACATATTGTTATTAAACTCCCGATAACTTGTTGTAAGAATCCGATTTACTGCCTTAGAACTCTGACTTTGGGTAATTTCTATATCACTCTTTCCAAAAAATTCAAGAATAATTTTAGCTAGCTCAAATTTAGAAACTGAATCACTGGGTACTAAATGAAAAGTACCCGCCTTAAATGTATTTCCTTCAATTATACCGTTTATAATTTTTGCAAAATGAAGTGTTGTTAATCCGTTCCAAAAATGGTCGGTAAATCCTGTTATTTCTTTTTCTTTGCTATGGCTTAAAACCCATTCAAGAAATTCAACTTTAGAGTTCAGCTCTCTGCCTACTAAAGAACAACGAAGTGTAATTAATTTACTATCACTATGTTCACCTAGAACTTTTGAGTAACCGTAATAATCAACTGGATCTTTATTATCACCTTCTGAATAATTACCCTTTTCACCTGAATAAACACAATCTGTTGCAACTTGTATTACTTTAAAATTTAGTTTATGAGATAAATTAGTCAATTGAATTGGGAATAGCGAATTAATTCTGATCAAATTATTTAATGACTCTATGCTATTTTCATCAATCTTGTGCTTAATCAAACCTGCACAATTTATAACAAAATCAATACCTTTTAAATTGTTCTCTAGCTTTTCTATTTCATCCACTGAAATATCAAATTGAGTAACTGGATTACTACTTTTCGTTTTTCCGCTACTATTAATTTCAAGTATTTGGTAAGTTTTTTCTGATAGATACCGACAAACAGCCGACCCAAGCATGCCTTGTGTGCCAATAATAGCAACCTTTGTCATATCTTAATGGTAGGTTATTTTCATGCTTAAGTCCAAGTTGTCAGTTATTACCGCTGTTTACAATGGAGCTGGCTACATAGACGAAACGATAAACTCAGTTTTGAAATGTTGTTCTGAAATAGATTTTGAATACATAGTTTTAAATGATGGTTCGACCGACAATACTCTTGAAATACTTAAGAAATATGAGACTAAAATTCGTATTATTAATAAAGGCAATTCCGGCGAATCCGACTCTGTCTCAATTGGATTTAAAGAAGCAAGTGGCGATCTATTGCTTGTTGTGAGTGCTGATGACCCTTTATTTACTGAGAAGTTATTTTCAAATATTTTTGAACAATTTAACCAAAATGAGAATTTAATGGCTGTATATCCGGATTGGCAGATGATCGATGCTGCTGGCAGTGTAATTAAAGTAATAGAAGTGCCGGACTATAGTGATGATCTACTAATAGGAAGATGTGTGACATTGCCTGGACCGGGAGTAGTTTTTCGTAAATCGGCTGCCTTGAAATTAAATGGCAGAAATCCGAAATGGACTTTTGTAGGTGACTATGACTTCTGGTTGCGTTTAAGCAGGCTGGGTGAAATAAAACATCGGCCAGAAGTATTAGCTCAATGGCGCCATCACCCCTCATCGACCTCGGTAAGTAAAAGAGGCTTAAAGATGGCGCAGGAAAGAATTCAGGTGGTAGAAGATTTTCTTGCTAGCAATCAAATATCTAGTCGCTTAAAAAATATGGCTTTAGGAAATGCTTACTACATGGCAGCTCGAATATCATATTTTGATAAAAATATACCAGCTAAAAAATATTTAATTAAATCTTTTAAAAACCGGAAAGGTTGGGTTGAAGAAGCTAAAGTTTATGAGATTTTTTATATATTGCTCTTACCGATGTCTAAAGCATTTAACCCAATCATAAATTTAATTTTTCAAAAATTTGGTAGATCAAATTATGGAACGTAAAAAAGTTCTTGTAATTGGGATGTTTGATAGCATCCACTTAGCAAGGTGGCTATCTCAATTTGAGGACCAAAATATTGAGTTTGTTTTGTTTCCTTCAAAAAAATTTAAATATTTAAATTTAGATTTAGCAAAACTAATTAAGTCAAAAAATAATGGTGCAGTATTTGTTTTGCCTAAGCCTTACTTTCTCTTCAAATATATTGGCTATCTGGATTATGCATTAAATTCTTTATTTAAAATAATGAACAGAGATTTTAAGATAACTATCTTAAAGAGGATTTTAGAGCTTAATAAATTTATGTATGTCCATGCAATTGAAATACAGGGGGCTGGATATTTATATCAGTCAATGCCTAAAAGAATTTTGGACCAAAATACCTTAATTCTAACCAACTATGGGAGTGATATATACTATTTTAAAAATATTCCAGAACATAATAAAAAAATTAAATCAGTTTTAGCAATTGCAAAATTTTATTCTGGTGAATGTCAAAGAGATTACGAAATTGCATTAGGGCTGGGGTTTGTTGGTGAATTTCTGCCTTGTATACCTAATGCAGGGGGGTTTAAAAATGATATTTTTGACTTAAACACTATTGCTTCTGAAGATAGGAATTTAATAGTAGCTAAGTGTTATGGCGGGGTTTTTGGTTTAGGCGGGTTAATAATTGATGCACTTAGTGCTTATTTGGTTGAAGAGTCAGAAATAAAAATTATCATCCATTCTGTAACTGATGATTTATTTGAGAAATCTTGTAAGTTTAAAAATGATTTTCCCGGCCGGGTAAGCGTTTTTAGGGTACGTGAAAAGATTCCAAGAGCAGTACTTTTAAGCTACTTATCTAAAGCAAGAATTTACGTTGGAGCATCTAGGAGTGATGGAATTAGTACCTCTTTTCTAGAGGCTTTATGCCTTGGAGCTTATCCAATTCAAACTAATACATCATGTGCCAATGAGTGGATCAATTTAGGATTTTCTGGGTCACTTATTGAGCCAAAGTCAGAAGAGATACTGAACGCATTGAATACAAATTATTATGATAATGATTTAGATCAAAAAAGAATTCAAAATTTAATTAATGCAAAAAAGTATTTATCTCATGATTTAATCAAAACTCAAGCACTTAAGTTTTATGGATCCTTAATATGAAATATAGGTTCTTAACTTTTGGAATAAAACATGAGATAGCTATTCGCTGGCCATTGCAGGATTGGTATAGATCAAATAAAGTGGCTAGAAAAATCGACCCCTCAATTGCAGATAGTTCAATATATAATTTAATAATCAAAAATGAACCAGCCCTAGTTGGAAGATTAGGTGGTACAGAATCAAGATTTTTGGGTGAGTTTAAAAAAATAGTATCTTTGCCATATTTTAGTAGTGTTATTTTTAAAGTTAAGCCAAATTGGAAAAAAAGATCAAAGGAAATTAATACCAATGCTGGTTTTTACTTTAAAAATATAAATGAAGTAAATGAATTTTATTCTTTGTACAAAAATTCTCTTTCTGATACAGATATTTTAGGAGCTTGGGGCACTGCCTTTAGCTATATAGAGTCAGATTTTATAGAAGAAATTCCAGTAATGATCCCTGTAGGAATGACCGCGCCATGGGTACAGCCTTACTCGGAAGACTTATGTGTTACTCCCTGGGCTAAGGCTCTTGAAGGTAAGAAGGTTTTAGTCATAAGTCCTTTTTCAGAATCAATAGAAAAACAGTTTGCTAATATAAATAAAGTATTTCCAGACTATAAGTTCCACAACTTTGAACTTCAAACTTTAAAATCACCAATGTCAATCAATACAAAATACCCTGTGGCTAAAAGCTGGCTCGAATTGTTGAATGAAATTAAAATAAAAATGGATAAAATAGATTTTGACGTAGCACTTGTGTCTGCCGGATCCTATTCTTACCCTTTAGCTCACCACGCTAAAAAATTAGGAAAAATAGGAATTCATGCTGGGGGGGGGTTGCAACTATTTTTTGGAATTATGGGAAAAAGATGGGAGAAATCAGATCATTTACTTAAAATTGCTAATCAGGACTGGACACGACCAACTCAAAAAGAGACCCCTGAATCAGCGCTTATGGTTGAAGGTGGATGTTATTGGTAATATCTTTAACTAATTTTAATATTTTTGATAAAAACAAATGTTCGGACCAATTTTCGTATGTTTCTGATTCTGAAAGCCAAATATTTAGATTCTCTACCCACTCATTATAGTTAATTTTTTTAGCTTCATTAATTTTGAAACGAATGTCATCTAAGTTAGGTTGAGCTTGTATATATAGAGACCTTGGTATTTCGTATTTTGCGAGATCTGGGCCAACGTAAATAGGAACACATCCAGATAATAATGCATCAAATAATTTCTCAGACAGGTAATCTGATGAGTTCTCGATAACTAAACAATATTTATACATTGAAATAATTGATCTTTTATCCTCTACTTCACCTAAATAATTATTATAGTATCTAAAGTAGTACTTGATTCCTTTAATTCTCAAAAGATTAAACCTAAGTGTATATTTCTTTAACTCAATGAAAAAAGTTTTTATTTTTTTATGAAAACTATTATTCCACTGGTAACCATATAAATCTAATTCCTTAATACCATTTATAGCTTGTCTTCGGAGTGAGTAATTTTCACCTTTAGTTAAGCTCAATAAATTACTGTTGATGATAACAACTCTATTATTTTTAATTTTCGGATTTTTGATATAAGAAGTGAGATCTTGTGGCCAATTCAAAACCCTAAGCTTTCCAGATTTAGGTTTACCTACATCAATTATGAAATCAAAATTAGTCATATTTTTCTCCATATATGTTTGAGGAAGAACTATCTTTGGTTCTTGACGAATAAGTACTTTTATTATTTTGCGATTACTATAATTATTTAGAAATGCATAATCTATTAAATCAAAGGATAAGTACAGATTACAATCATTAAATTCACTCACAACTTGTAGAGAATAATCACCGTTTTTTATCTGATCTTGAATTGAATAAACTTGCTTAGAATATTTCCCATCTACGAATACTCTGTCTATTTCCACTTATTTTTCATTCTGTGATCAGGTTTAAAGATAAATATAATCTTATATAAGTTTTTTATAAAAAATTTATTCAATTTTACTGATTTGAAAATATTCAAATTGAAGTATATATTCCAGATTTTACTTGCTAAAGTTTGACTTTTAATTCCGCTCAATGTTTTTTTAACTTTTATTCTATTGTTGCTTAAATTATTTATAACATCAACCGCTAATGCGGAGGAAAGATTTGCATAATTCTCACCAAGTATAAAAGATAATTCTTTTTCACCATATCCCCATTTTATTATCATTCTTTCGAGCGCAATTGTTTGAGTTGTGATTAATAAATCACTTTGTGGAATGCGGTGTGGCAAAGCTTCTATGAGTTGAGCAGCAAATGAGTTTCTCTTATTTTCCGCAACTTTGTTCAAAATAAGTTCAAATTCATTTGAATTAAAGATGCGTGCTAGCGCTACTGCGGCTCCGATAGTTCTTTCTTTTAAATTTAAAACATGTGACTCACTATTTGGATTTTCTCGATAATACATAGTTTCTTTTTGTGAAAAAATAAATCTTCCATACCCAAGCATCTTTAAAGTTTGTTCAGTGTCTGAAAAAGTTGGACTATGAAAAGGAACAATAGTTTTTTTGAATATGCTTGAATTGAAAGCTGTTGCTGGAAATGGAACTGCTTGAGCTTTAAGATTTTGTAAAAATTGCCCGGGCTCATCTAAGTTAGATGAAAACCATGTTACACGTGGTTTTGAATTTAAAATTTTGCCACTATTAGATATTGATCCCATAGTTGTTGAAACACCTACAGTATTATTTCCGCTTGCTAAAATTAGTTCGGCGATAGTTTTCGTGTGATTTGGTTTATAAAAATCATCTTGGTGTAATGTACAAAACCAAGGTGTTTTAATTTTATCCATATTTTTGAATAAACTGCCATGTCCACCATAATTTACTGTATTTTTAACAAATTGGAAATTATCTTTATATATTTTTTTCCAATCACCAAACATTTTTACACTTTGGTCGGAAGAATCATTGTCAACTACTAAAATAGTAAATTTTTGGTTTTCTTGGGATTGAATTTGTTCAAGCAAACTATCTATGTATTTTTCTCCATTATAAATGCCTAAATACAAAGTTATATTTTGTTTTTTAGAACTCATCTAGTAACTCATTTATATCTCTCATACAAGCTTCGTTTGGTGATAAAACTTTTTTGGTTACGGTTTTCCACCATTCAACAGTGGAAAGTACCGAGTCTTCCTGGGTCCAATTACTATGCCAGTTTAATTTTTGCTTCGCCCTATTTGAGTTAAGTGAGAGAGATTTAGTTTCAAGAGAATCTTTCGCATCACTAAAATTTACCTTAGATTGACCACCCCATGCTTGCTGTGCAATTTTAGCCACGTTTTTTACGGTAAGACTCTCGGAACTTGGTGAAAAATTAAATGTACTTTCTTTGGTGTCTTTTACCAGTGCTAATAAATAACCACTAAGAGGGTCTAGAACATGTTGCCATGGCCGCGTGCTATTAGGGTTTCTTATTTCAACACTTGAATTTGTAATAAATCCTTTTATTAAATCGGGTAGTAGTCGATTTTGAGAACTATCACCGCCACCAATCACGTTACCTGCTCTAACTGAAATAATTTTTGGTCCACCTTGAGTGTTAGTGATTTGCTGCCACGCTCCAACCACAGCCTCTGTTCCAACCTTACTCCAGCTATATGGATCTTTTCCCCCTAGGGAATCGGATTCCTTGAAAGATTTCTTAAACTTTTTCTGCTTGTAAACTTTGTCCGTAGTGGCTATGACTATTTTGCTAGTTGAAGAATTCACTACTAAGGTATCTAACAGATTCACTGTTCCTAAAACATTTGTTTCAAAAGTTTCCCTGGGCTCAATGTATGAGCTTAGGACTAGTGGCTGAGCTGCTAAGTGAATCACATACTTAGGCTTAATTGCACTAATTATTTTTTTAAGATTTTCATAATTTCTAATATCAACGAAGTACTCTTGTTTATTCTTTTGAGAGATAGAGTTGTATAGTGAGTCTGGTTTTGGTTGTAGAGAAATTCCAACCCATTCAATCCCTAGTTTTTCTAACAATAAAGTCATCCATGAACCTTTAAATCCAGTATGGCCAGTTATTAGCACGGGTTCGTTAATGGCGTTTAGGTTCGTAATTAATGAATCTCCCACACGGAAATCATAGTACAAGTATACTTTGATGGTGATTTACAGAACTGAAATCTTTTAAATTTATGTCGATATTTGATAAATTGCTAGGTGATCTAGCAAAAGAAAGTTTTAATGTCTTACATAAGCCCAAGAAGTTTATATCTGGTGACACCCATATTCCTGTAACTGGAAAAGTATTCGGCGAAGAAGAAATAAAGAGTGCGATGAAGGCCTCTGCTGAGTTTTGGCTAACTGCAGGGCCTTACACGGAAGAGTTTGAATCTCAGTTTGCTAAGAGGGTCGGAATGCGCCATTCATTTATGGTCAACTCTGGTTCTTCTGCAAATCTACTCGCACTCTCATCTTTGACTAGCCCTAAAATGGGAGAGAGAAAAGTTTCAAGTGGTGATGAAGTAATTACAGTAGCTGCCGGTTTTCCTACAACCATTACACCTATTCTTCAGAATAATCTTATTCCTGTTTATGTTGACATTGATATAGAAACTTATGTTGCAAATGAAGAACAAATAGAAGCTGCTATTTCTCCAAAAACAAAGGCAATCATGATGGCTCATACTTTAGGTAACCCATTTAACTTAGACTTAGTTGAAAAGTTAGCTAAAAAACACAATTTATGGCTAATTGAAGATTCTTGTGACGCACTTGGAGGAACTTATAAAGATAAAAATTTGGGCTCCTTTGGTGATTTTTCAACATTTAGTTTTTATCCAGCCCACCATATAACTACTGGAGAAGGTGGCGCCGTACTTGTTAAAAAAGCAGCACATAAAATAATTGTTGAATCACTTCGCGACTGGGGTAGAGATTGTTGGTGTGCGCCGGGGTGTGATAACACATGCCTAAAAAGATACGAGTGGCAATTGGGGGAGCTTCCTGATGGATATGATCACAAATACACTTACTCCCATCTTGGTTACAATTTAAAATCTGGAGATATACAAGCCGCTATAGGTCTAGCACAACTAGCTAGGTTAGATACTTTTGTTAAAAAACGAAAATACAACTGGACATATCTTTATAAAAATCTAAAAGAATTAGAAGAATTCCTAATATTGCCAAAACCGACTGAATATAGTGATCCATCTTGGTTTGGTTTTGCAATAACAGTTAAAGAGGATTCACCAATTTCTAGAAATGATTTAGTAAAAAATTTAAACGAAAAGAAAATTGGAACAAGATTACTTTTTGGCGGAAATCTTTTAAGGCAACCTGCGTTTATTGGTACCCCAAGAAGAGTTGTTAGTGATTTAAAGAACTCTGACATTGTTATGAACAATACTTTTTGGCTTGGAGTATGGCCAGGCTTAACTGAAGAAATGTTGAACTATGTAATAGAAAACATTTACTTGCTTTTTGGGGTTAAAAAATGAAAGCAGTTATTCTTGCTGGAGGATTAGGTACTCGTATTTCGGAAGAAACGAATAACAAGCCAAAGCCAATGGTTAAAATTGGTCCGTTTACATTAATTGAACACATAATTAATATTTACTCGAAATCTGGTATAACTGAATTCATAATTGCGACTGGCTATATGCATGAAGTAATAGAAAATTACTTTGAAAAATTCACAAAATATAGAGTTACACCTTTTTTTACAGGGGAAACCACTCAAACAGGCGGAAGAATTAAGAGGGTTTTTGCAGAATTTTCTGATGAAACTATGTGTGTTACATATGGTGATGGGTTGAGTAACGTTAGCATCGAAAAAAGCATAAATTTTCACAGCGAGCACAAATGTTTGGCAACTGTTACTGCCGTACAGCCGCAAGCCCGGTTTGGTAGGTTGGATATTGTAAATGATTCAGTAATTAAATTTGGTGAGAAAATTCAATCTAATGAAGGTTGGATTAATGGTGGTTTTTTTGTTCTTAATAGGCAGGTAGCAAATTATATTTCAGGAGACGATATGCCGTTTGAGAGTGATCCGCTAGTAAAACTATCAAGTGAGGGTCAATTAAAAGCTTTCAAACATAATGGTTTTTGGTCACCAGTTGATAGCCTACGAGAAAAACAAGATCTTGAAGTGCTTTGGAATAATGGTAAACCTCCTTGGACGCTGAATTGATTAAAGTTGGCATAACTGGGTCTAGTGGGTTTATTGGGGGAAATTTAGCATCGCATTTGAAAGCAAAGGGCTTCAATGTTCGGGCATTTACTAGTAACAGAAATAACCATGACCTAATTTATTTGGACTGGGAGAATGAAAAACAGATTGAATCTAAATTTAATGATTTAGACGTTTTGATACACTGTGCTTGGCTTGGAAGTGATAGAAACAGTAGATTAAATACAGAAATGCAAAAAAAGAATCTTTCAGTCACTAATTGTATTGTGAAAATACAAAAACAAGTAGGTATTCCAAGAATTATTGGTGTCGGTTCTCAGGATGAGCTCGTGAATGGGGAACAACCATGGAGTGATCACGCAAGAATTTTACCAATAAGTGAGTATGCAAAAGTAAAGCACCAATCGTTAAATATTTTTAAGGAAAATATAAATAATTTCACTTGGGCAAGATTGTTTTCCGTTTATGGTAAAAATGATAAACGGGACTGGATTATAACGCGTGCAGTTAATGCACTAAAGAGTAATTTACGTATAACTTTTGGTGAATGTTCTAAGCCTTGGAGTTTAACTCATGTAAATGATATATCTGCCGCATTTGAAACTATACTTCATAAAAATTTAACAGGAATAGTAAATATTTCAGACGTAAATGCCCCAACATTAAGAAATCATCTTGAGTTATTTCAAAGATTATCGAATAAAAATTTATTTGATTTCAAATCTAATGATATTAATGAGCGTGAAATCTCGATATCTGGTGGTACTCTAGAGAATGCTGGTTGGCAAGCAAATATAAGTAGAGAAGAGGGCTTTCTTGAGCTCCTTAAGTAAAAAAATAATTAATGCGCAAATGTCAGCCAAATATATCCGAGTTAAATCGCTTAAAATGGTGTCAACTGCTAATTCATCTCATATTGGTTCTTGTTTATCAGCAGCTGATTTCATTGCGGTGGTGCAGTCTTTGGTTCAAAATAATAAAGGTGAATTAATTTTTTCAAAAGGCCACGCTGCTGCGGCACTATATGCTTCGTTAGCAGATTTAAAGGTGATTTCTGAAGATTTACTTGAAACATTTGGCGGTGATGGATCTGAATTGATCGGTCATGTGAATCACGCAGTTGAAGGAGTAAGTTTCTCGACTGGCTCACTCGGGCATGGACTGCCCCTGGGTATAGGAATTGCTATTGCTTCAAAACATAAGCATGTATATGTGGTAATTAGTGATGGTGAGTTAAATGAAGGAACAACTTGGGAATCTTTTGCAATAGCCAGTCAACTTAAATTAAATAATCTAACCCTAATTATTGATGCAAATGGAATTCAGTCTTTTGGTAACACGAATGAAATATTAAATTTAGAGCCCTTGAGGGAAAAGTTCTTAAACTTTGGGTGGAGTTGTCACGATATAGACGGCCATTCAATTCCGCTACTTTTTGAGGCGTTAGAGTCCAATCCAATTAATAAGCCAAAGGTAGTAATTGCTAGAACAATTAAAGGTAAGGGTGTGAAGGAAATGGAAGGCAAGCTTGAGTGGCATTATAAATCTCCTAAAAATGAAGATCTTGAAAAATTTATAAGTGAAGTGATTAATGCGTAAAGTATTTATTCAAACTATTTTAGACTATTCAAATAATAATCAAACTCCTTTTCTACTAACAGGTGATTTAGGCTATTCAGTTCTAGAACCATTTAAAGAAAAGTATCCAGATAGCTTTATTAACGTTGGCATTATGGAACAATCTATGATGTCTATTGCGGCTGGAATTTCATCGCAGAATAGAAAAGTTTTTGCGTACTCAATTACTAACTTTGCTACATTTCGAGCCCTAGAGCAGTTACGCTTAGACATCGGCTATCACAATTTAGATGTGTGTGTGGTTGGGGTTGGTACTGGTTTTCAATATGGATCTGCGGGTTATAGTCATTGGGCAGTTGAAGACTTAGCAATTGTTTCAGCGCTAGAAAAATTTAGAATTTTTTCACCTGCAGATGCCATCTCTACAAAAAATACAGTAATAGATTTTTTAAATAATGGTGGACCAACATATATTCGCTTGGGTAAGTATACTAAAAATTTATCTGAGGCATATGACTGTGAAGAAATTAGGTTGCATGTAAGACTTTTTGGTAAAGGTAAAAAAATAATTTTGTCGCATGGATCCATAGCAATAAAGATTCTTGAATCAGAGTTTTTTAATTCTGATCATTATTCTTTACTAGTATTCGACGAAATCCCAACGGTATTAGATAGCTTATATTTGAAATTTTTTAACCAATCTACCGATATTAAGGTGCTGGAAGATGTGGTGTATACAGGCGGCTTAGGATCCAGAGTATCTAGATTTCTGGTAGAAAATAATTTAAATAAACCTTTTAAATGGGTAGGAGTGAATGGAAAAAATATTAGATCAGCAGGGGGTTTAGAAGAGTATTTAAGATCTCGAGAGATAGGCTTTAATTACTTAGAAGATTTGTTTAAAGATTAATCAATTACTACTTTTTTTCCTTTAAAATCAAAAGATATTTCCTTAATTCCTAAACTTTCAAATTCAGATTTAATAAAATTAAATTTAGTATTTTTTAATACAACTTCTTTAAATTCATTTAAAGATTTTAAGATGGAATCTTCTTCTCCAACAATAAATAACTCTGAAAGATTGGCGTGTGCAATTCCATCACTTGATGGATGTTCTTTACTAACCCATTCAATATAAAATGGTTGTTGTGAGTCTTCTAATATATCTAGAACTCCCAATTGTTTCCATTGTAATATTGATCCGTTTGGTTTTTTTCTTTGACCATCTACCGCTTTTCGGCCAAGGTTTTCTTCAACCTTCGAAATGTTTTCAGTTGCTAAAACCCATGCCATCCAACCGCCACCTTCTTCAGCTTTATTTTTTACAGCCCTACCAAATGGCGTTACATCGGTTGCTGGATGGTCCATTGGGCAAACAACTTCAATATATCGCCCGTTTAACAAAGGAGCTGTGAAGTTTCTGGTTCCAAACTTAGGATGAATGCCACCATCAATAAAAGCGGTTCCGATTTGTGATCCGATTCGGTTAACGACATCGGAGATCTGGTCATGGGATGCAACATATGAAACATGGTCAAGACGCATGAGGGTATTTTGCCTTACATTTGTGGGTGCTAATTACCATTTTTTTACCTTAGTTCACACATTAAGGCTTCAATTAGTAGCAATGGGGCAGCATTTTGCACCAAATTGCTCCTAGTTTTCAATATGGCTTCAATCTTCTTAAGTGTTCGCGGTGAACCCTCAGTAGTAGCAAGTTTACTAATCTCAGATTTTAGATCTCCATTTATTAGTGAATCATTTGAACCAGATTGAACGAGTAAAACATCTCGGTATAAGGTTGAAAGATCTAATAATGCTCGATCAAGATAATCTCGCACCATTCGAGTTGAGCGAGACTTTTGCTCCTTCTCTAACTCTTTAACAGCCTTAGAACCACCGGCAGCTAATTTTGATTCACTAGATCCCCACGCCTCTTTTAATTTAGAAATCTCTAATTCATCTTTTGCTTCAGAATCAGCAAGTGCATCTGCTTTTGCTACCTCTACTAAATACTGAGCAGCTTTAAAGGCACTTGCTACATCTTTGATTGTGAATGGTAATTTCAGAATATTTTTACGGTTTTCTTTAGCATTTGTATCTGTAGCCAATCGCCGGGCACGGCCTATGTGGCCACCAGAGGCTTTTGCAACAAATTCAGCGGTTGCTAGATCTACTGAATCTCGTTCAATTAATAATTTTGTAATTGCTTTAATCGATGGCTTGCGCAGAGAAAGATGGCGACACCGTGATCTAATTGTTGGCAAAACATCGGTAAGAGTTGGCGCGCAAAGTAGCCAAACTGTTCTTAGCCCGGGCTCCTCAATCACTTTAAGTAATGCATTCGCTGCTGAATCAGTTAATCGATCGG
>Ga0214919_10008715_pt1 | contig 13265 bp, 14 predicted proteins | sample LL1503_MetaG_FD_177994 | JGI IMG/M metagenome (GOLD analysis project Ga0214919, IMG submission 177994) | Freshwater microbial communities from Lake Lanier, Atlanta, Georgia, United States - LL-1503 | ecosystem: Environmental > Aquatic > Freshwater > Lake | place: USA: Georgia | collected...
CAAACTTTCTTATGTAAGACATTTTCATAGGAAAGTTCTAAGGAAGGAAATCTATCAAGCAATTGCTTCTTATCTTCGCGAGTTAAAATCATTTATAATATAATATAGTTATTTAACTTTAATATGTTTTAACGTAATATTTATTTTATCAAAACGGTGAATATGAACCACTTGACATATCATTTGCCGCCGAGAAACTATTATTATCAGTTGGTTTTTTAAGTTCATTTAAAAATGTTTTAAGTTCTTCTTGCATAGACTGGCCTTGCATAGACTGGCCCTGCATAGACTGGCCTTGCATAGACTGGCCTTGCATAGACTGGCCTTGCATAGACTGGCCTTGCATAGACTGGCCCTGCATACTTAACTGGCCCTGCATACTTAACTGGCCCTGCATAATGCTATTATCAATCTTTTTATTATTACTCATTATATCAAACATTTCATCATATCTTTTTGCTGGTTTATTTACTAAATCTTTTATTTTTGGAACAGTCAAAGTATCTTTAAAGAATCCATATAAATAATGTATTAGTGCTATTAATAATAAAGATATGCATATTGTTTTAATTGTATTAAACAACATATTATGTATATATACTTAACATAAGTTTAGTCCTGATAAAAACGTACGAATATGTGTTTCATAATCTATAGTATAATCTATGCTATTATCTACAATAAAATATATTTCAGTATTAGTATTAGATCTTTCAATGACTAACTTCAATTTATCTGTCAACTCATATGTTTGAATATATACTGTTTCACTAATATGCTGAGGATGTAATTGATAACATTCCGTATCATAAGTAAAACTGCTTCTATCTATTAAAAAATCAATATTATTTATGCAAATGTTTTCAGAAGACCCATCAGTAATAATCAGTCTATGTAATTTATTATTAATTACATGGAATATTCCATCCTTAGAATATATTTTATTAAAAGTGGTTTTTGTAAATACTTTGTTGTTAATATGTTCTATAATATCATCAGGATTAGCAAAGTATATTTGCATACTATATACTCGCATACTATATACTTATAATTCATAAACTATTTAAACCCATTAAATTTATAATAAATAACTATGACATCAATTGTACTAGTAGAGCATAATGGAAATATTAAAAATTATAAATCAAAAGATTTTTCTCTTGATACATTGTATAAAAAATGTGGTTTTCGTTCTGCAGAACATTTTGATAAAATGACAACATGGTCAATTGAATATAATAAAGAAATATGTAACATTGAACTATGGGCAAAAAATGAAGGAAAGGCAAATAATGAGAATAAATATGATTTTCCTCCCCCAATAGATAATGATTTGTATTACGGCACTTGCGCATTAATTCGTCTTGATAGTAAAGGTGCAGTAATGGATTTAACTATGGATTTATGGTTAAAATTATATGAGAGATTATTTGGCGGTTTCGAAGATATTATTGATGATGAGGAAGAAGAAGAGGATAATGATGATGAGGAGGATGAAGAAGATGATATTGACATTGATGTAAAAACCAAGAATGGTTACATAAAAGATGATTTTGTAGTGGACGACGAAGAATGTGAAGAGGAGGATGATGATGATGATGATGAGAGTAAAATAGTTACTAAGGGAAAGAAAAAGACACATGTAATTGAGAAAGAGGAGGAAGAAGAAGATTATTACGGATCTGAATTAGAAGAAGAAGCTTATTCATATTCAGATGAAGATTAAGTTTATTATATTATTACTAACGTTTATATTAAAAATTGAATTAATATAAACACATTTTACTATTAGTATCAGTAAACAGAAAGATGCGTACCATTGCAAACCCTGAAGCATTTCGCTGCAACATCAGAAATAAATTAGAAACCTATTTACCAGACGAAAGTATTTGCAAAAATTTAGAAAAGGGGGTTTATAATTATTGCATCAAAGAAGCCAATGAACGACAAATTGTGAAAAAATGGGATAATGTATACTTTACTCATATTTATTTAGATAAATTGCGAAGTGTTTATGCAAATTTGAAAAACCCTAAACTTATCGAAAGAATAATGAGTAAGGATATTAGACCGCACGAAATCGCCTTTATGAGCCATCAAGAAATAATCCCAGAAAAATGGGCGACTTTATTAAGTGATAAGAAAATACGTGAAGAAAATATTTATGCGCCGAAGTTGGAAGCCTCAACCGATGGTTTTACCTGCAGGAAATGTAAATCGAAAGAATGTAGCTATTATCAGTTACAGACGCGGTCCGCCGATGAACCAATGACAACATTTGTTACATGCATTAAGTGCGGTAATAGGTGGAAGTGCTAGCGGGGGACACCCCCGAGACCCCCAATAAAGTCGCTGTGTTGATTATTATATATTTATTCTAGCGGGGGTACACCCCCGAAACCCCCTAATAAAGTCGCTGTGTTGATTATTATATTTTTTTTCTAGCGGGGTGTCCCCCTAATAAAGTCGCTGTGTTGATTATTATATTTTTTTTCTAGCGGGGTGTCCCCCTAATAAAGTCGCTGTGTTGATTATTATACATTTATGGTAGCCTTTGCAGTGTGCTTTTATACTCTTACTTTTCTTCTAATACTTTTTCTTCTAATACTTTTTCTTCTAATACTTTTTCTTCTAATACTTTTTCGCCCACCAATACTTTTTCGCCTAATACTTTTTCGCCTAATACTTTTTCCTTTCATTTTTTTACTCTTTCCTCTTGTTGTTCTTCTACCGCCCTGTTTTAATCTAGCTATTCTATCCGCTAGCTCCTGATCTTGATCTCGCCACCCAGGCGTAGGTAAATTCCTAGTAGAAGGAGCGGAATTCAAAGATTTTTTCATTCCTTTTTCTTCCTCTTGTCTTTCCCACAATTCTACTCGCTTTTCTGGAGGTTTATTACTATGACGAATGCCAAACATTAATGCTCTAAATCTATCTTTTCCTAAAACATCAATAGCATTAGAATCGTTATATGAACTATTCTCCCATATATTAGGATTAATTTCTTGAAACCGTGACACGATACTAGTTGGATCCATAACTTTCAGGGATTCTAGTGTATTAAACGCATAATTTGACTTACTCGACGAGAACATTCCGCTAAGTCCGCTAAAAAAAGACATTATATATATACACTTTTATAAAAAGTGTAGCAAAAATCAACCTTTTCAGAAAAGTGTAGTAAACCTATAGTAAAATCAATATAGATATATTTTACTTAATTCTACTAATATGGAGTTAAATAAAATAATTTTAGATATTAAAGACAATTATATAAAAATTAAAAAACCTCATGCAATTTATTTGGGTGTAGGCACAGCAGCTGGTTATCGTGAGAGCGATGGAACATTGCTTGATAAAAACTACCACCAATACCCTCCTTTTTTACAGAACTTAAAGAATTCGATAAAGGATTTACATCTCTCTATTATTTTAATTGATCCTTGTCAAGAAGACCCGCCGTACATGGTAAAAGACAAAGGACTAGTTAATAAAGAAATAATTGATAACACTTTTATTTCTCAAGACCAATCATTAACTGTATATACTTGGAGAGAAGACGTGCAAACTGACCCTTATCAAGATGCAAGAGGAATAAATATTACCTCTAATTTACGCGAATTAAATCAGTTTGCAATTGAATCAGACAGTCTCTTTATTTATCATAATTTTACAGGTAAAAATAATCGGATTCTTGCCGAGTTTTTTGACGAGGAGTTAAAGGGCCATCTCGACCATATTATTTATGGATTAGGCTTGCGCGAAGATTTTGGCTGCTATTTTGATTTGACTGATCTATGTTCTTATCACCCATTTTATATAGATTCAAAAAATAAAATAAAATTATTCAATATATATGATTATATCAATAATAATAAATTAGACCTTCTAAAGAGTGATATTAATAATAAAGAAAAGTTTAATGTAGATAATAACATATTTAATTCTCATATGGAGAAAATTTTACATATTGTTAAATATGAACTGAATAATATTATTTTGCAAGTATTAAGAACAGTTTTTCGAATGATTACTGGTGAAGAACTGAATTATGTCGATAATAACGCGCAAAATTTTAACTGTTTTGATGATAAAAAACGAAATATTTGTGTTAATTTAATTACTGATAGAAATTATACAGATCTATATGAGTTATTATTAACAGAATTTGGAAAAAAATTGGATATAGTATCAATATATAAAGGCTTAGATCTTACAGGCAGAGAGATACTTGAGTTTATTACATTAGGAGATGATCCATTTGATTGGTATAATAATGTAAAGCATTTTATGTAGTCTACCAATTCGTAAGGGCCTACCAATTCGTAAGACGATTAATGTAGCCACAAAATGCACTCAACTTCTCTCCATTACGAGAGATAATATAAGTTTTATTAGTTTCATCTGAATATTCATAAAAATCATCATAATTACCCTGTAGTCCTGTATTACGGTAATCATACTTATTCACAGAAAATTTAATAATAGTATCTGTATTTTCATAAACTCTTTTATCTGCAATCTTATTGTCAATGTATTCATTTATTAAATCTAGAACTTTTTCTTCTGTTACAAATTCTTTGAAAAGGATAACTTTTTTATAGGTATCTCTGTTAACTATCATAATAAACATTATATAATATAAAAAATAAAATGTTTTTATATTATAACTAATATAATTGTTTTTGCTAGACTGTTTTGGTTGTTTTTTGCTACACTTTTCCTAAAAGTGTGTTTTGCTACACTTTTCCTAAAAGTGTTCTAAATCACTCACATACCAATACTCCATACCTCCATTAGGTAGAGGACGTCGAATAATAAAGGGAATTTTATTCTGTTCTAATTCTAACTTAGCAATTAAATAACTATCTATAAGATTTGGCGGCACCTGTACTAGTGTTGTTCCTCCACTTTCAATTTGTTTTGCACGTTGACCGAGAATGCGTGTTTTTTCATACTTTGTTAAAATGGGAATCGTTTTGTGAAGTTCATCAACAATTATACCATTTTTATTTCGGGTAACTTTGGAAAGTTGTTTAATTTCCTCATAATTGTGAACCCTCGATTCAGGGTGAAAATTAAGAATTAGATCATCTCTCATATCTTGGTTGAATTTCTGTAAATAATCATCATCATCATCACTGGATTCGTCGTCTAATTCATCACCAGCACTTTCCTCTGCGTCGGCACCTGCACCTCCTTTTAAAATTTTCTTCTTTCCACCAGTTTCCAAATCAGTTTCTATATCGCTTATATCATCATCTTCATCTTCCTCTTCGGCTTCACCTTCAACTTCGGCTTCACCTTCAACTTCGGCTTCACCTTCAAGTTCGGCTTCACCTTCAACTTCGCTATCATTGCCTTCATCGACATCGCTCTTTTCATCATCAATATCGCTTTCATTTATATCCACGTCACTTTCTATATCCTCATCATGTTTCTTACTAACAATTTTAGATACATTTGACATTTCTTTATGATAACTCATTTTCTATAGTATAATATAATATATAATTTTAAATTACTTTCAATTTTATATATAAAGATGGAGAGAAATTTATTATTCAATAAAAAATCATTTTTGACAAATCTGTAATAAAATACTTTATTTTCTCATATATCCTACTTATCACTCTTCCAACTTGTATTACATATTGCGCAGACATACATATATTTCATATTTGTATCATCATATCGTATATAAATAACTTCTCTCTCCACTTTTGCTGTTTCATCGTTACTTGGGCATATACTATTTGGGCAGGTAATAGTATTAATTCGAGGCAATGTAGGATCGTATTTGGTATATTCATTAACAATGTGTACATATTGGTCTTCGCTCCGTTTAATTTGCGTATCAGACACACATACATTTTCGGCGGTCAGCGTAGTATTCTCATGTCCACAGTTTCGGCAATAGTATATTAGTGAATTTGCGTCATTCTCCATTATCTTCAAATAATACATATTATCGCATTCGGTACAGAAATGCATCTTTGCTCTTTATATACTATAAGAATATCATTTTAAATTATATCAATTTTATATTATATATGTGGAACCATAGCATTCTTTACATTATAGCATTCTTTACATTATAGCATTATTTACATTATAGCATTATTTACATTATAGCATTATTTACATCATAGCATTCTTTACATTATGAAATCTTTCTAAAAGACTATGATAATCTATTAAAATGTTCATCTTATAAATACTTGTCTGAATTTGTTTCTTCTTAGGAAAAGTAATACACAATTCATTTATTCTTTTTATATTTTCCTCAAATTTCTCTCTAAAATGCATATTTATTATATCTGTAAACATACTAAATTTTTCAATAGTATATTCATTTGTTAATACGTGTAATATAGCCGTCTCAAAATTTTTATAAGTAATAATTGTATTATAATTTAAAAAATCAGTATGTTTTTCAGTTATACCTGGCTCATTTAAAAGGGGAGTATTATTTAAGAGAGTGCATAAAGCCAGCAGAATTGAAGATATCGTTTGACAACCAGTCCATTGTTCACCTTGCCATGTATTCAATATAGAAATACACACTTTCCCCTGTACATATAAATTAGGATTGAATCGCGTATGCCCGTCATTAGTGCGGAAGGTAACAATCGGCGGCGAATGCGGATAATTTGATGGGAACTTAAAATTAAATAAATAATAACCATTTTCATACGGCGTCTCGCTCGGCCCTATAATTAATGCTTTCCCATTCAACATGTCGTCTTCATTATGTATATAATAAATTCCATGAGAAATTAAAGGATTTACTATTATATCTTTCACATCTTTTACCAAGCGCCGAAAAGTATCTTTGCTAATAATTACTTCATTTGCATGTTCTTGAGCCATTTAATAATGAATAATATTTAGATATGTTTATGTCAATATTATAGTAAATTTGTTTGTGAGCGTCTGAAAGGTGAATAATTTATGTGGTAAAATATGCGTATATATATTTATTTAAATGTATTTTAATTAAAAATTGAGATAAAAAAGTCTTTTGTATATATAATAAACATACGATGTCTTCAACAAAGACAGCTTCAACTACAAATACCAATATGAGTGCAATGAGCAGCAGCGAATTTGAATTATACCTCAAGAATCATATAGTACAAAAGGGGGATCCTTATACCCATACCAAGATGGGCGATCCTAAGCAAAATATTTACCCTGGCGCATATAATATTCCTCCCGAAGAACATGCAGATTTTATTAAAAAATACTATAAATATATATTTGTCAACGGGAAAAAAGAATATCTTACAGAAAAACAGAACATTGAGAATGGCCCGCTCTTGATTGACATCGACTTGCATTATGATAAATCTGTTACTACGCGGCAACATACTGAAGATCATATTATTGATGCGGTCATGCTGTATGCTGACAAAATAAGCGGACTGCTTGATATTACACCAGGAGCAAATATGGAAGTATTTATCATGGAGAAGAGCGATGTAAATAAATTGCCCGAAGAGACGAAAGATGGCGTTCATATCATCTTTGGGATTCAAATGCATCACGCGCTGCAAGTGGTTCTTCGCGATAGAGTTTTGCCAGAATTCGAAGAATTATGGTCTGATTTGCCTGTAACAAATATTTGGAATCAAGTATTGGATGAGGGTATCACGAAAGGCTATACGAATTGGCAAATGTACGGGTCACGTAAACCCGAGTATCAGAATCAAGTCTATCTGATAAAGTATCACCTGATTCTAAATTATGTTGATAGGGACGAAGGTTGGATACCAGAGAAACAAAATATCGACACTTTCTCTACTGAGAAAAACATTGCAAAATTGTCCGCGCATTATAGTAAATTTCCAAAGTTTGAAATGAAAGAATGTGTAAAGGACTTATTTGAGAAAGCACTACCTAACTTGGGTAAAGCATCACCTACTAAAAAAAATGGTGCAGGCGGTAAGAAATACACTCTTAAAGTTGCAGGTAAAAACACAGGAAATGTGGGCAATATAAATTATACTGACATTGACTCGGAAGAAATATTAGATGAGTTATTAGAAAATTTATTCGAAGAAATTAGTCCGTGCGACTATCTTATAAAGGAGACACATCAATATACTATGTGTTTACCTGACAGCTATTATGGCCCAGGCAGTTTTACTAAATGGATCAGGGTTGGCTGGGCGCTAGCAAATACGAGTCCAAAACTCTTCTTAACCTGGATCAAATTCAGTTCTCAGGAAAACTGCCGTCATACATTACGAGGTTCCAATGGAAAGTTTGATTGGACATGCATAAAAGAACTGTATGACATGTGGTGTACATTTAATGTGAGTAATAGTGACGGGTTGACGCATCGCTCTATTATGTTTTGGTGTAAAAATGATTCGCGGACCAAATACAATGAAATTCGCACAGAAACTATCGACTACTTTATCGAGCAGACAGTACAGACAGCCACCGAACATGATTTAGCTAGTGTATTATTTAATATGTTTAAAGATGATTTCGTCTGCGTCAGCATTAAGAATAATGTTTGGTATGAGTATATCAACCATCGCTGGTACGAGATAGATTCAGGAACCACTTTGCGTCTGCTTATTTCCAGAGACATGTTTTATATCTATAATAAAAAAGTGCAGGAAAATATGGTACGTATCCAGACATTCGATCAAGGTGATACCAAGGGCGACGAACTTAGAAAACATAATAACAAACTGGCAGATATATGCGCGCTGTTAAAACGAACGACGTCGAAGAATAATATCATGCGAGAAGCACGTGAATTATTCTATGATGGAAAGTTTCTGGAGAAGCTCGATCAAAATCCCTACTTGCTCTGCTTCAATAATTATGTCATTGATTTCAAGAATAAATGTCATCGCAAGGGGCAACCAGATGACTATATTTCCAAGTGTACGAATATTGATTATATCAAATATGACCGCAATAAACAAGCGAAAACTATTAAAGAAATAGAAGATTTTATGAATCAGCTGTTTCCTGAAGAAGATTTGCGAAATTATATGTGGGAGCATTTAGCCTCATGTTTGATTGGTACCAATTCAAATCAAACCTTCAATATATACAAGGGTTCTGGTCGTAATGGTAAATCGAAATTGGTTGAATTGATGGGTAAAGGTTTGGGTTCCTATAAAGGCACTGTGCCGATCAGTTTAATTACTCAAAAAAGAAATACGATTGGTAGTACTTCTTCTGAAGTTGCGCAATTGATGGGCGTTCGTTATGCAGTTATGCAAGAAATGTCGAAAGGTGATAAGATGAATGAAGGTATCATGAAAGAGATTACTGGCGGTGATCCGATTACTGCTAGGGCTTTATTCAAAGATTCTGTGACCTTTATTCCGCAATTCAAGTTAGTCGTAGCAACCAATGTGGACTTTGAAGAAACCAGTAATGATGATGGTACTTGGCGTCGATTGCGTTATGTCGATTTTAAATCCAAATTTCTGGAGAATCCTTATGGAGATGAAATAAAGTTTCCTAGGAGCGAATGTCCTTACCAGTTTCCTCTTGATAAAAATCTAGATGATAAATTTGATACTTGGGCGCCTGTATTAATGTCGATGTTAGTTGATCGTTCTTATGAATCGCAAGGTATTGTAAGAGATTGCAAAACAGTATTAGCAAACAGTGATCAACATAGAGATAAACTTGATTACTTCACAGAGTTTGCCAAAGATAAAATAATGAAAAAAGAGGGTGGTAGAATTAAGAAAGAAGAGTTGATGAAAACTTTCAAAGATTGGTTTACTATCATACATGGCAAGGGTGGACCAAAAGGTAAGGAAATTACTGAGTTTATGGATAAGCGATTTGGCGTGTATAATAATAGTAAAGAGAATAAGGGGTGGCATAATGTAGGTATTATTTATGATGATAAAGAAGAAGATTATGCTATGTAAAACCAACCTTTTAGAAAAAAACACTTTTTAGGAAAAAGTGTAGCAAAAAACACACACTTATAAAAAAATAGAATCTTACCTAATTCTATTTTTTTATATATTTTTATTGTGTTTTTATTGTATATTTTATTGTGTGTGTTTTTTGCTACACTTTTTTCTAAAAAATGTGTGTTTTTTGCTACACTTTTAGGATTACTTCGCATAAAAGTGTCTATACTTTCAGTACTTGTGTTTGCATATCTAGTTCTACTAAACGCTTTCGCGCTGCCTCTAATCTCTCTGCTTGTTGTTTTCGATAAGCCGCATTTCGTTCCTCTTGCTGTTTGAGTAAAATTTCATATCTTTTATCCTGCAATTCTTTGCGGACTTTTCGCTGAGCATCTCTCTTCTCAATATATTTATCCACATCGCCTTTTGAATTAAACTTACAAGTATCAGTCGTCCAGGTATTGCTTATAAACGGAACACAGACACCGTAAAGAATACTAATTTCTTTGAAATGCTCGTTGCAGTATTGGCGCAAATTATCATATTCGCTTATACGTGCTTCCAATTCTTCTGCGAAATCAGCACCAAAATTCTGACTCAAAATAATTTTCTGAAACATATCAATTGCTACCGTTGCGAATAATTCGCAAATATGAAGCAGTGCCGTTTGTTTTCTACGAGCATTGTCTTTGCGAATAATTTTACTACCCAACTCTTCTTTGTTAATTTCTTTCAAGATATATTGGATTCTCTCTTTCTCAAAGTTTTGCTCATCGCGTACATTTATGCGCAATGGTGTAAGAATTATAGCCGTAAAATGTCCATGCAGCCGATGGATACTTGGTATAATATGTAATATCCACATTTTGTCGGCAGGAATTTTACTATGTGTTAATTTGAAATTTACATCATGCCAGTTTGGCATTCCACCACACACCACATCTCCTGGATTACGAGCCATTGCGCCGCCGCCAGTTGCACGTTGGTACTGGTAAAAATGTGGGTTATGGATTGTACCTGTGATAACTTTACCAGTATTCCAGCTAAACGCTTTGTGGCATTGCGTACACCACATCTGATCGCAGCCGTCGATTTTACTAATGCGCGTACCACAACACGGACACGGTTTCGACTGCTTCTTGATGAATTCAGCGCTTTCCACATTTTCTTGTTTACATTCATGTCCACTGCCCTCTTTACTCAAGCCGATTAAATCAAAGCAATGAGAGCAAGTGTAATTTTCGCATAATTCGCACTTGTACTGGGAGGAAAGATAGCCGCGACAATCGGTATTAGGGCAAGGCATAATAAATTTACGTGCCTCTTTTTTCTCCTCCCCGACAACAGTACCGCCTGTAGCAATAACATTAATGTCGTACATGATCTTTCGAATGTTAGCTCGCAGCAAAGAGTCGGTGTCAGTTATGATTTTCAGATCTTTGGTAAATTTCGCCTCATAATCTTTTATCAATTTAATGTAGAGGAGTTCTGCATCTTCTGACGTTGTTTGGACTAAGAGTTTATGAATCTCTACTTTTTTTTCAATTCGAGTATCGTTTAACTCTTTGAGTCTTTTTTTATTCTCCTTTGATTCTAATTTTAAATTTTTAATTTGTTCTTCCAATAACAATACCTGTTTGCGTGATTCCGCGGCCGCCATCGTCTCGGGCATTCGGCTGATTTGTTGTTGAAGGAGTAATTCCTTGCGATGCGTAGAGTATTCACTGCGAAGAAAGCTAGAACCTAAATTCTTTGCTATAAATTTATCGCTCCACGCTTTATTGCATTGCATACAATTCGGATCGCTTGTGGTCCCCAGCAAATAGGTCTTAACGCAGGTTTTACACGCGTCAAAAGAACATACTCCTGAATGCTCACACGAAATTTTCATATTCGTTGTCTTATTAAATTCTTCGCAACATACGGCACAATCGGTTGACTCCATTTTATTATTATGTCTTCACTTTGGGTTGGTAATGCTATACACTAATTTAAAAATTTCATTTCAATTTTATAAAATCCTTATCAATTTTATAACATTATTTGCATTTTATAGCATCATTTGCATTTTATAGCATCATTTGCATTTTATAGCATCATTTGCATTTTATAGCATCATTTGCATTTTATAGCATCATTTGCATTTTATAGCATCATTTGCATTTTATAAATGTTTATATACATTTTTTATTAAATTCAATAATTTAACATAATTAAATATATAGAAGAAAAGCGAAACAATCTTATCTAGAATGAAAAATGGAAAAATAATATATAATATAATATAGACCCAGATTTTCCATTGCAAATATTCTTTATTTGGAATAAATTTGCCGATGACAATATAAAGTATCAAGCAGCAAAAATAGAAGAATAAAATTATTTTCCTTACAGTGTTCAACCACCCCCTCTCTCTATCTTCGTAAATAACCTTGCGACTATCTGTTTGCGTTCTAGTATTATATTGATCTATTTCACTTTTCAATCGTTCATTATCTGTCAATTTTATGTTCAATAACTCATTCATTCGTTTAAAATAAGTTGTACTTGCATCATAACTATCTATCATGACTGTCATTTCTTCATTATTTTTCTTATATTTAATATTTGAAGCTTTCTTGAATTCTTCGGCTGTTTTCGAATAACGATCATACAACATCTCCTTGTATGCAGGGTAACCTTTATCATAAATATAATAATTTTTCTCTGCTAACTGGATTTGTTCAGGTGCATCTTTATATTGTTGTTTTGCTAATTCCCATTGTTTTTTATAATCTTGTGCTGAACGTTTTTGTTGACAGTCACTGTCACATGATAATTTTTCTTTGGCAAGTGCAATTAGACTATTTAAATTATTTTGTGGTAAACCTGCATTTATCAAATTGTTGTCTGAAAATACTTGTTCTTGCAATGATGTAGTATTTTGTAAATTAGCATTTTGTGCCATTATCTGTATATACTTAATACATAATTTATTTTATACATAATTTATTTTATACATAATTTATTTTATACATAATTTATTTTATACATAATTTATTTTATATTTTATATATAATTTATTTTATATTTTATATATAATTTATTTTAAACTGAGGCAAAATTTATTGTATCATCACTCCCATATGGCGTGGGGTTGCTATTCATATTCTTCTTATTTCCATCTGGTTTATTATTGAAACAATGCTTTGTTAATTGTCCTGACACAAAGGTTTCGGGAGCAGCCGTTTCGATACATTTTCTAAGTTTAGTATCATATGTCATTCCGTCGCTACAACATGCGTGTCCAATGCATTCTAAAGAAATTAATCCAAGATCAAGATCTGGAAGTTTATATCCATAAGGCACCTTCTCTTGATC
>Ga0214919_10008716_pt1 | contig 13264 bp, 13 predicted proteins | sample LL1503_MetaG_FD_177994 | JGI IMG/M metagenome (GOLD analysis project Ga0214919, IMG submission 177994) | Freshwater microbial communities from Lake Lanier, Atlanta, Georgia, United States - LL-1503 | ecosystem: Environmental > Aquatic > Freshwater > Lake | place: USA: Georgia | collected...
ACCGTTCCAATTACAGCGGCAAAGGTTGCCTGCCAAAATGAAATACCAAACCCTAAGAAAAATGATCCATAGGAAAGAGCTAGAAATGAAACATTTGCTGCAGCCCACGGCCAAAATAATGACCTGGCTGAACCTTTGCGCTCTGACTCATTAATAAAGTTAACTCCATTTAATTCAATCATTTGAACTTAAATTTATATCAAGTAAATTAAATGAATCCAAATCTTCTGGAGTCCCAAGCCCATGAACTGAACTGCCATGATTTCCCACATTGAAAGCTTTAACTTTAATGTTATTACTTATTAAGTAATTATAGCTAGGTGCTACATAGAATTCATTATTCGTTCTATCATTTGCAGATATCATAAGTTTAATTGAAAGCTCTAGTAAACGGAATGAGCTCCATGCATAAACACCAACAGTTGCTTCAGATGATATCTGAACTTTCTCTTTAATTTCAGTTACGAAGCCCTCATCGTTTTGCTTTATGTATGACCACTTATTTCCCGATGCGTTCATAGTTAAAATTAGACCTTCATTTTGAAGCATTCTAACTTTTGTAGTAAATGAATTTAAATGTTCAGAAATATACTGATCTGAGTTTGCAACAATTATTGAGTTTTCAGTATCAACCCTACCGCTTGATGCCATAACTGTTAATGCTGGTCCTTCACTCAATTCATCAATTGTAATAAAATTTATTTTTGGTTTGATCATATTCGTATAATTCTTCAATCTGTCACTGAGATTATCTACTTTTTTCTGGATAATAAATACCTCATCTAATGTTGTAAGTTTGAAATTCTCAATTACCCAAATTATCATTGGTATTTTTTTTATACTTATTAACGGCTTAGGAATTTTATATCCAGCATCTTTAAATCTTGTTCCATTTCCGGCTGCCGGAATTATTAGGCTTATATTTTTCAAGATATAATTTTGTCTCCGGGAATGCTAGGAAATTTAATGCAAATTACTTCACATTCTTCAATGCATTCAAACTCCGCTTCTTCATCTGGAAAAATTAAAATAATTTTGCCTTTCTCAAAAAAATTATCGCCTAAGCGTATCTTTCCACTAATTACTAAAGTAATTTCACTGGCGATTTTTTGAAAATGTTTTGGCTCTCGATCTTCTTTTTTAAAATGTTTAAATGAAACCTCAAATTCTTTTGTTTGATGTATTGATGGTAGAAAATTACCAATAAACCAGCCGTCTTTGAAATCTCGGATGTTAAATGATTTCATTACTTTGTCCTAGCGCTTGTAAAAATTCCTTAGGTTGATCCGTACAAATTGCTAAGTTTATATTACCGGAATTTATTTCATTAATGATGACTTCCCAAGCAGGACCATTGCTACGTCCATGAATTTCTGGGGATACCACTACAACATAATTATTAAATGATAATTTTTTTATAGTTTCATTAGCTAGCCACCAATCACTTTCAAACGAATCGAGCCATATATAACCAGTTTGCCAAGGAATTTGCTTCTCAAATTCGCTTAACCTTTGTGCTATTGGTAAATTTAACTTGCTAAACTTGTATAGTTCAGGTATTGAACCGTCAAAAAAGAAAGAGTTTGTATTTTGTAACCATTCTATATGTGGTATAAAATAATTTAATAGGCCATCGGATTTAAGATTTAGCGCTATAGTTGTATCAATACTAAATAAATAATTCGCATCAACATACTCATTATCTGGTTGATCATGTGAAATTGCTACATTGTTTATGACAGTTCGAATATCAGTTTCTATGCTGAATCCGTAATTCGCAGCAAGTTGTAAGCTTTCAAGCGAGTTCATATTCTCTAGTGAATGCCATAGCCCTCGATGGGCAAAAATTCTCTTCTTATTAAACTCCATGGTCTCCTAATTACGATAATCTACTGCCATGAGTGAAATTCTATTGAACTTTGGCAAAATGCCGGTGTTTATGGGATGTGTTGAAACTAATTTAAATGTTAAAGAGGATATTTTTTGTGAAATGAATTGGGGAATTAAAGACGATTCAACTTTTGGGGTTATTGACCCTCCAGACCCAAGTTTAATATACATGGGGCAACACAATGAATTAATTGGAGGAACTTGGAGTAAACATTTAATCGATTTTAGTAAATTTGTCTCTAATTTTAAACTTGGAGAAGTATTGGAAATAGGTGGTGGCCACTGTCAATTAGTCAGTAAAGTCGCAACCAATAATGACATTGGAATATTTGCTTGTTGGGATATTATCGAACCAAATCCTTTAAATGACGAAAATTTATTCGGGCAATTAATTTTAGATTTTTTCCCGAGCCCAAAATTAAACAATAAAAAATTTGATACTATTATTCATTCACATGTCTTAGAACATGTTCCATCGCCAATAAATTTTTTAAAAGATATGCATTTTTGCTTAAAAGAATCTGGTCAAATTATTATGAGTTTTCCGAATATGGAAGTTATGGCAAAAAATATTGACTTAAACTTGCTGATGTTTGAGCATTTAACTTACCTTACACTCAAAGAAGTAAAACATATGGCTGCTTTTACTGGATTTGAAGTGTCAGAAATAGAATATTTTCACGAGCATAGTATCTTTGTGAGACTAATTAAATCTGAATTAAAAAAGAACATTCAGGATATTTTTTCTTCAACAAATACAGAAAAAGAAATACAAAGCTTAGTTCAATCTTACTCAAATAAAATAAGCAATAAAGTTGATAAAATTAATAAATTTATGAATATTGATGGATACACTTTTTACTTGTTTGGTGCACATATTTTTACACAATACCTAACAGCACTAGGAATGAACACAAATAACATTGCGGGTATATTAGATAACTCAACAGAGAAGCAAGGTAAAAGACTATACGGATCAGGACTAAATGTATTTAGCCCTAATGTTTTAAAAGGGGGAAGCAAAATTGCGCTTATATTGCCAATGGGAAATTATGAGTATGAGGTTATTGAACAGTTAAAAGATTTAGAAATCGCTGACTTACTAATTTATAGCCTTAGAAATGATGCAATTATTAATTTAAGTACGAACGCTAAATTTAATCTGAAAAATTTAATATGATTAAAGGAATCTTATTCGATATGGATGGTGTGCTAATAGACGCAAGGGAGTGGCATTATGAAGCCTTAAATAAGGCGCTAGAACCTTTTGGCTTTAACATATCAAGAAAACTCCACCTTACTAAATTGAATGGCTTACCAACGAAAATAAAACTAAAATATCTCACAGATAACCATAGCTTACCGATAAGTATTCATAACCTAATTTTTGATTTAAAACAAGATTGGACTTCAAGACTTGCAAATTATTATTGTAGGCCAGTAGTTGAGCATATATGGCTAATGAATAAACTAAAAGAAGAAAATATTAAGATTGGCGTAGTTACAAATAGTATTAGGTCTACGACAAATGAAATGTTAAAACTTGCTAAATTATATGATTATTTTGATGTTATTGTAACAAACGAAGATGTGACTAATAGTAAGCCATCTCCTGATCCATATATATTTGCATTGAAAAAACTTAAACTATTAAGTAGTGAAGTGGTGGTTGTTGAAGACAGTGAGCATGGTATAGCTTCTGCAGAAGCGGCAAATTGTAAAGTATTAGTGATTGAGAGTCCAAAGGAATTAAAATTTAGCTTAGTGGGGGGTATGATTGAAAAATAATTTAAATAGCCAAGTTCTTGTATTGGCGGCAGGAGATTTAGAGAGTAATTTTAATTTATCTGGCTTTAAATCCCCTAAGAACCTTTTAAAAATTAATGGTTTACCACTTTTGTACTCTGTAATTTATTCATTTATTTCCGCTGGCTTTAATAAAATAATTGTAGCAATCCGCAAAGAAGAGGAAGAAATTTTTTTAACTTCTAAAATTATTATGGAGATGTTCGACAAAAAGATTGATTGCAGTATTGAGTTTGTTTTCACATTAGAAAGCCAGGGACCTATTGCTACAGCGCTACTCTGTTCCGACAAAATTGATAAATCAAAATCTCTTATTATTTCTTCTGGCGATTTAATATATGTTGATACTGATATGCCGATTCTCAAAGATCTTATAAAAGATGAAATTGATTGTGGATTAGTTACATCAAATTCGTTTGAAGACCGCTGGGCTTATGTTAATTTAGATGGTGATTTCCCAATCGAAATAACTCCAAAGGGCGTAATCTCTGATATTTATGCTGTTGGAATATATTATTTCAAAAGTTTTGATTTTTTTTACACCTGTGCGCAATATGTTTTGATTAATATGATTGAAATTTATAATTATTTGCATTTATCTAATTTAATTACGTCCTCAAAAATATTTACAAATAAAGTTAAGGCACTAAATGTCAATAAAAATATGTTACTAGTTATTGCGTCTCCTGGTGACTACAGAAAATTTCTTAAAACAAAATAATTTTATTTTATCTACACTAAATATTGTAATAAACCTAATTGTACGATGAGAAGCCATTAGCATGGTAAACCTAATCATGTCGGACGATAATTCTTTTTTAATTTGTTTATAAATAACAAAATAAGTTCTAAGAAAGAAAACTGTTGGTAACTCTAAAACTGTTTTAACTTGTAAGAATTTCACATTTGAATACTTAAAAAATAACCTAAACAATTGATTTTTTGAAAGGGGGTCATTATATTTTGTACTAATATATTTTATGGATTCTATTGAAATTCTTTTTTGGTTCGCTAATAAAAGATTTTTTTTATAATTAAACCGTTCTTCGACTGACTCCAGTAAATCATAATCTTGGTCAGCCCGAATTTTCTTTAGGTTAGAAGATTTAATATATGGATAATACGCCATTTCTAAATTGGAGTTAAATTCGTAATCAGCTCTTAACACCCCGTATGGTCTATTCAAAATTCCAACGTGGGAATAACCATCCATGTGTCTAAAAAGTTCATTCCGTGGAAATATTTGCCAGGAATCATTTCTTGAAACGCTTGGTCCAAACGGATTTTCAGGCGAAACTATTTTGCTTCCATTCGTAAAATCAGTTTCCCACCACTTTTTGTAGCTTATAGAACTTAGAATTATTGCTCCGATTGGAATTGCGCACGGCACTATTGGAACGCCATTAATATTTTTATACCTTCCCAATGCTTTAGCAAATGGTATTGAACCATGTGATTCAGGAAAATGGCTTAAACACCCATAAATAGGTTGCTGTAAATATTCTTCAATTATTTTCACATTTTCTAAGAGATAGTTAAATTCGTCAACACTACTATCTATAAAAGTATGGTCATCGTAAGTTAATAATAATATTAAACTATTATCAATATTTTGTTCTGAATTTTTTTTCCATTCTTCGTATTTTGATAATCTTTTGTTATAAATGTTTTTGGGGAAATTCATCTTATCAATTATATTCATAATCGCCTCTTGATAGTAAAAAGTGGTCTCATCAAATTCTATAAAAAAATCAGCACTAATAATGGGTAATTTTTCTAAGGACTTAATTGCGCTTAAGAATAAGTCGATTCTTTTTCTTTGACCGTTGTTCTTGGTTTCTTTGTGAATCTTTAGTCTTTTCTCCGTTACTAGTGATGTATAAATTAGGTGCACGCCGCTCATGTTATTTACCGGGGCCTTTTCCGACGCTCATGCGGACGTGGACGAGATTTCTTTTTTTTACCGCCGCCCCTTGATCTTGAACCTCGATACCCGCCAGATCTGCCATCACCTTCACTCTTCCCGCCCTGCGCAGCAACAATCGGTATTCCAGATGGCTCTGCCGCCCCAGTTACCTTTATTAAATTAGCATCAAGTGGTCTAACGGTTGATTCATTTAATCTCACGCCAGCTCTAGCTGCTAACCCGTGCACACCTTTTCTTTGCTTATGTGTTGCAAGTGTTACAACTGTGCCAACCGCACCAGCCCTGGCAGTTCTACCAGCTCTGTGTAAATAATCTTTATGGTTTTCAGGTGCATCAACATGCACAACAAGTGACACATCGTCAACGTGTATGCCACGGGCAGCAACATCAGTTGCCACTAATGCATTTGTATGGCCTGCTTTAAAAGCCTCTAAAACTCTGGAACGTTTTGCTTGAGTTTTGCCGCCATGCAGAGCGCCAACTGCAACGCCTGCCTCATTCATCTTTTTGGTTAATTTATCTGCGCCATGTTTTGTTCTAACAAAGAAAATACTCTTTCCTTTTCTAGCTGCAATTTGTGATGTGATCAAATCTTTGTGTGCTTGTTCCATAATTAATACATGGTGAGTCATATTGCCAGCTGTTGATTTCTCATTTGCCAATGAGTGAGTTACCGGATTCTTTAAATACTTCTTAACGAGTGAGTCAACATCCTTATCTAATGTAGCACTAAATAACATACGCTGTCCGTCAGGTTTGGTTTGGTCAAGAATTTTTTTCACATCTGGTAAAAACCCCATATCAGCCATTTGATCTGCTTCATCTAAAACTGTTATTGAAATATCATCTAATCGGATATGTTTCTTTTGGGTTAAATCGATTAACCGCCCAGGGGTGGCAACCACAATTGGCACACCTCTTTTAAGGGCTTGGATTTGTTTTGAGTAAGAAAGGCCACCAGCAACAACTTGTGAGTTTAAATTAACGGTTCGAGACAATGGCGCGATTACATCACTTATCTGCATTGCAAGCTCTCTGGTTGGTGATAAAACTAAAGCTAGTGGCTTCATTGGGGCAGCTGTTCTTCCAGCTAAGCGCGTCATAAGGGCGAGACCGAAAGCTAATGTTTTGCCAGAACCGGTTTGGCCTCTACCTAAAATATCTTTACCAGCGATTGCATCAGGCAATGTGGCTTTTTGAATTGGGAATGGCTTTTCAATGCCTGCAGCATGGAGTGCTTTGATCAGCGCAGGGTTAACGCCTAAATCTTTAAATGACATGAATCAACCTAACAAGACATGATGCGCGTCTTGGTGGTGATTAGAAATTAAGACTCGCAAAGAACCTGCAATATACAGGTTGCTGGAATTAGATAGATATGTTACCGCATTTTTACAAACTTAATTACTCCTTATAGACCCATCAAAGAGGCTTGTTTTTCAAAGTTTGGCACATTTTTTCGAACTTCTTCAAATGTGCCAATTGAAACTATTTTCCCACTTTCTAAATAAACCACTTTATCTGCGTTTTTTACGGTTGATAATCTGTGAGCAATTAAAATAACAGTAATCTCACCTCTCATATCGTTAATTGAATCCGAAATATCTGCTTCGGATTGACCATCGAGAGAGCTGGTTGCTTCATCTAGTACTAATAATTTTGGTTTAGTAAAGACTGCTCTTGCAATACCAAGTCGTTGTCGCTGTCCGCCACTTAACTTAGTTCCTCGGTCTCCAACATTTGATTGCAAACCTTCGGGCAGTGTTTGTATAAATTTATCAAGATGCGCAATTTTTAATGATTGCAAAACTAAATTGTCATCAATTTCTTCATTAGGATAACCTAAGCCTACATTTTCTCTAATACTGCAATTAGAAACCATCACATCTTGGGGAACATATGCAATTGCCCCTGGCCATTTATCAATAGCCATTAATGGATCATTGTTTGATATCTTTACTAAACCTATATCCGGAGATATCACTCCCAGAATGATGTCTGCCATGGTAGTTTTGCCAGCACCGGAAGGTCCTACTATTGCAATAATTTCACCGGCTTTAATACTTAAATTAACCTGACTTAGTGCTTTATCGGATTTATTTGAGTAAGAGAAGGTTACATTTGTTAGCTCCACGGTTGGTACAAAATTAGTATGTTCAGAACGAAATGGTTGAGCAGGTGTAAATTTTAATGGCAAACTTTTTAATGAATTAATTAAATTAAGTGTAGGAGAGGCACTCCCGGTTGCGACCCTTGCCTGAATAGCAGTTGATTGGATTCTTAATACTGCTGGAGCTAATCTTGAAGCTGCTGCCATAAAGACAGCCAAGGTCGCAACCGCTCTAGATGCGTCTTGCAATAAGAATTGCGTAGCGCTTATGATTACCGCTCCAACAATTATTCCAGACTCAATTACATATTTACTAATGTTTGGCATAAAAGAAAACTCAGCGATGATATTTGCTAAGTCAAGCCTAGATTTAGCAATTTGATTAGTATAAAAATCTCTACGGTTTTTTACAACAATCTCTCGGTAAGAAGTCAATACCTCTAATATTTTTGCATTACTGGTTACGCTTATTTTTGCATTCTCTTGCCCAAGGTGCCTGGCCCGAACAGACATATTTTTATATAATAAAACCCCAATTAGTCCAAAAAATAAAATAGTTGAAAAAGCGATAATTTTATCAACAACAAACAATCCGCTAATTATTACAATTAAAAGCGATATATCTGCAACTATTCCGATAGCGGCTCCGATAATGCTTAACGTAATTGTTGAAACTCCAACCGTAAGAGCATATAAAGTTTCTTGGTTTGGAATTTCTTGTAACTTTAATAAGGGTTGACTGAGTAATTTTGCGGTTAGATTCCCGGTAATTTTTGCCGCACGCCTACTGAGAAAAAAGAGGGTTCGTCTGCTTACTATTATAGAGAGTACTGTTCTGACTATAAACAAACTTGCTGCCAGTAAACCCAAAATTGCAACTTGTTTTTGAATTGTAAAATTTTGTATTCCTAAAAAATCTAGTGCAGAGCTGACGCGATTTCCTGGGTTTATTGATTGAACACCAGTAACTGCTAGTGCTCCTACTAATCCAACAAGTGCAACGCCGGCTAAATCTAAGAAGGCAAGAGCTGATTGAAATATAGTAACTATAAATAATTTTTTACGATCAGCAGAGTCAAGTATCTGTAAAGAATTGTAGAGTGTGGTTGATTTTAGTTTTATTTTTATATTTTTGATCATAAAAAATATGGAGTTATAACTTTGAGTTAGAATTAATCATTATATAGAGAGTTCCAAAAATTATGTTGGTGAACAGTTGAGACTATAAAATTAAGTACACGGTTAGACGCATCACTTACTTGGTACTCTATTGGAATACTAGAGCCTGATTGATTTTTTAGGACCAAATCAATTGCTTGTAATATGTGTTGAGATTTTGTACCGGACATAACAATTGAGCCCGCTTCAAGCGCTTCAGGTCGTTCCATTGAATCTCTTATCGTCACAGCCTTAAAGCCAAGCATTGCAGATTCTTCACTAATAGTTCCACTATCTGATAAAACGATAAAAGCATTTTTTTGTAGATTGTTATAATCGGTAAAGTTAAACGGTTCATGAAATCTAATATTAGAATCTTTTGAAATACTCTGTGCGTCAATTTGTTTTCTGGTTCGTGGATGGGTAGAAACTAAAACTGGATACTTATAAACTTTGCTAACTTGCTCTAAAGTAGAAATAAAAGATTCAAATCTAGACTTAAAATCAATATTTTCCTGCCTATGAGCACTCACCAAAACATACTCTTTCTTTTTTAACTTTAGATCAGATAATACTTTTGAATTATTTATTTTTTCTTTGTGCACCTGTAGTACTTCGTTTAAGGGTGACCCGATTAAAGCTATTTTTCGAGGATGTAAACCTTCGGCAATTAAATTATTCCGAGCAAGTTCAGTGTAAACAAGATTAAAATCAGCGGTATGGTCGACGATTTTTCGGTTTATTTCTTCAGGAACATTTTGATCAAATGATCTATTTCCTGCTTCTAAATGGTAAACGGGAATTCCAAACCTTTTAGCTAAAATAGCAGATAGTGCGGAATTTGTGTCACCAAGAATCACTACAGCGTCTGGTCTATAACTTATAAATTCTTTCTCAATACCAAAAAAGAGATTGCTTAAGAAACCACCTAGTGAGGTGTGGTCACCACCAAAATAAAGATCTGGATCTCTAAGTTCTAAATCTTTAAAAAAAATATCTTTTAGTAATGGGTCGGGATTCTGTCCAGTGTGAATTAATCTATGTTCAAAGAAAGTATCAAATTTCTTAATAATCTCTGACATTCTAATAATCTCAGGTCGCGTGCCAACAATTGTAGTTACTTTTAATTTTGTCATTATTTTATTTCTGCTTTATATTTAATAAACTCAGGTAAATTTGAAATTAAATCTACAGTTTCTTTTATAGATAATTGTTCCGTGCTACTTGATGTATAAGGCTCTGATGATGTTAATGAATCCTGCCCTTTATCAAAGTAAATTTGATAATCTAAGTTTCGGCCGTCAACTGGGACTCTAAAATAATCTTTGCTGTCAGTTGCTCGAGATCGTTCTTCAGAGCCTAATAATGCCTCTGCCATTTTCTCACCATGTCGAACTCCAATTTTTTGAATTTCGACTTTCTTCTTAAATATCTCAGCTAGTGCTTCAATTATTGTTTGCACCGTGCACCCAGGAGCCTTTTTAACAAATAAGTCACCTGACTCAGCATTTGTGAAAGCGTAAGTTACTAAATCTACTGATTCACTTAATGACATCATAAATCTTGTCATGCTCGAATCAGTAACTGTTATATTTTCGCCACGAATAATTTGATTAATAAATAGTGGAATTACTGAACCCCTAGACATCATTACATTTCCATATCGGGTTATGGAAATTTTAGTATCACTCTTTGGGTTATTTCTTACATAAGATTGTGCAACTTTTTCCATCAATGCCTTAGTTATACCCATTGCATTTATTGGGTATACAGCTTTATCTGTGCTTAAACAAACAATTCCTTTTACTCCGTATTTATAACTAGCGTTAATCACATTATCGCTACCATTTACATTAGTTGCTGCTGCCTGCATTGGGAAAAATTCACAAGATGGCACCTGTTTTAAAGCTGCCGCATGAAACACGTAATCAGAGCCTTTAATAGCATTTTCAACGCTATTTAAATCTCTTGTGTCCCCAATAAAAAACTTTACCCGAGAATCTTTTAATTCATTCCGTAAATTATCCTGCTTATTTTCATCCCTGCTAAAGATTCTGATCTCAGCAATATCTTTCTGAATTAAATTTCTAACCATTGTGGAACCAAAGGAGCCGGTGCCGCCCGTAATGGTTACGATTGAAGATTTTGATAAATTAGACATTTGTCTTGTACTTGGACCAAAGTATTGAAGTTAGGCCCAAAGTGCATACTCCTTCACCATTTCAGAAATAGATAGAGGAATATTGTACCCAGCATTCCCCCACATATCCTTATTAAACTCCTGATAATTTGTTGTAAGAATTCGATTTACTGCCTTAGAACTCTGACTGGGGGTAATTTTCACATCACTCTTTCCAAAAAATTCAAGGATAATTTTAGCTAGCTCAAATTTAGAAACTGAATCACTGGGTACTAAATGAAAAGTACCTGCCTTGAAATTATTTCCCGCAATTATGGCATTTACAATTTTTGCAAAATGAAGTGTTGTTAATCCGTTCCAAAAGTGGTCAGTAAATCCAGTAATTTCTTTTTCTTTGCCGTGGTCTAAAACCCACTCAAGAAACTCAACTTTAGAATTTAACTCTCTGCCTACTAAAGAACAACGAAGGGTAATTAAATTACTATCGTTATGTTCACCTAGAACCTTTGAATAACCGTAATAATCCGCTGGATCTTTTTCATCACTCTCTGAGTAATTACCTGTTTCGCCTGAATAAACACAATCTGTTGCAACTTGTATCACTTTAAAATTTAGTTTATGAGATAAATTAGTCAATTGAATCGGGAAAAGTGAATTAATTCTGACTAAATTATTTAATGACTCTGTACTATTTTTGTCAATTTTGTGTTTAATTAATCCTGCACAATTTATAACAAAATCAATACCTTTTAAATTGCTCTCTAGCTTTTCTATTTCATTCACTGCGATATCAAATTGAGTAACTGGATTACTACTTTGCGTTTTTCCGCTGCTGTTAATTTCAAGTATTTGGTAATTTTTCTCTGAAAAATAACGACAAACTGCCGACCCAAGCATGCCTTGAGTACCTATAACTGCTATCTTCATCATCTCTTAATGGTAGGTTATTTTCATGCTTAAGTCCAAGTTGTCAGTTATTACCGCTGTTTATAATGGAGCTGAGTACATTGAAGAAACAATTAACTCGGTTTTGAATTGTTGTTCTGAAATAAATTTCGAATATATAATTTTAAACGATGGTTCTACCGACAATACTCTTGAAATATTAAAGAAGTATGAAAATAAAATTCGCATTATTAATAAAAGTAATTCTGGCGAATCTGATACCGTCTCAATTGGATTTAAAGAAGCAAGTGGCGATCTTTTGCTTGTCGTAAGTGCTGATGACCCATTATTTACTGAGCGGTTGTTTACAGATATTTTTCAACAATTCAGCCAAGATGAAAATTTAATGGCAATTTATCCAGATTGGCAGATGATTGGTACAGACGGTAATGTAATTAAAGTAATAAAAGTGCCGGACTATAGTGATGAATTACTAATTGGAAGATGTATTACATTGCCTGGACCGGGAGTAGTTTTTCGAAAGTCGGCTGCCTTAAAGTTAAACGGTAGAAATCCTAAATGGACCTATGTAGGTGACTACGACTTTTGGTTGCGTTTAAGTAGATTAGGAGAAATAAGACATCGCGCAGAAGTATTAGCTCAATGGCGGCATCATCCTGCATCAACCTCTGTAAGTAAAAGGGGATTGAAGATGGCTAAGGAAAGAATTCAGGTGGTAGAAGATTTTCTTGCTAGCAATCAAGTATCTAGCCACTTAAAAAATATGGCTTTAGGGAATGCTTATTATATGGCAGCCAGAATATCGTATTTCGATAAAAGCATACCTGCAAAAAAATATTTACTTAAATCCTTTAAAAACCGGAAAGGTTGGGTTGAAGAAAGTAAATTTTACGAAATTTTATATATTTTCTTACTTCCGTGCTCGCGATTATTCAATCCGCTGATAAATTTTTTATTTGAAAGATTTGGAAGATCCAACTATGGCGCGTAAAAAGATATTAGCTATAGGAATGTTTGATAGCATTCATTTTGCCCGCTGGTTAGAACAATTCAAAGATCAAGATTTAGAAATTGTGATTTTGCCTTCTAAAAAATTTCGAAGAATGAACGAAGGCTTAAAAAACCTATTGGAAAAACATGAAAACTATAGGCTAGTAAATTATATTTATCAATTGAAATTTTCTTCGTACATTGATTTTTTCTTATCTAAAGTAATAAGTATAATTCTAAAAAAAGATTTCAGAATATGGCTTCTTAACTTTGCTCTTAAAAATAATAATTTTTTTAGGGTTCATGCATTAGAAATTCAAGGTGCCGGGTATTTATG
>Ga0214919_10008717_pt1 | contig 13262 bp, 4 predicted proteins | sample LL1503_MetaG_FD_177994 | JGI IMG/M metagenome (GOLD analysis project Ga0214919, IMG submission 177994) | Freshwater microbial communities from Lake Lanier, Atlanta, Georgia, United States - LL-1503 | ecosystem: Environmental > Aquatic > Freshwater > Lake | place: USA: Georgia | collected 2015-03-15
TACATTATCAGCTAATGAAAATTATGATTTAGAATCATATAGCAGATTATGGTATATATTTGTAGATTCAAATAATACTTTTGAATTACTTACAAATACATTTCTAAATAATAATAATCTTATATTTACTTATAATCCATTAGAAAATTCTGAAAATAAAAAATTTTATATATCAAATAACAATGATTGTTCAGATATTAAAATATCCGTGACTACTAGTCTTCCTTATCTTCAAATAAATAATAATGAAATAACATTTAACAAAATATCATTTAATATTACAAATAATAATAATATATATACTATTAGATTAGATGGATGGACATCAAATATAGATATTAAAACATTATATATATTTAATACATTTTCCAATGAATTATTAACAGATGCAATTATTTATCAAAAAAATAAAGATGATACAAATACTATTTTTTATGCAGATTTTTCATACGACTTTATACAAATGCAAAATTATATTACAATATGTGATACAGATAATATGTCAGGATATATACAAGAAATTATAAATGATCCAATAATATACACACCAAATATCAAACTAAATTTAATATTAAATTCAAGTAAATTAAATACCGTTAACTTTATTGTACAACCCAATAATATTCTTAATTATTATGAATATTTAAATATATATTATTCATACAATAACAAATACGCTAATTTACAATTTATTACAAAATCATTAATTATAAATACAGATAATGTTTACCAAGTAACATTTATTATACCAGAAATCATAGTAACTAATAATATACATTATTATATTTCCTATTCAGATAAGCCAAATCCTAAAAATAGTGTAATATATACCAAATTAATTTAATTTAAAATTAGATTTAAGTAATTTATTCTACTATTAATTCAATGAGAACTAATATTAGTAATAATATTGTACCAAATAATTATTTTATTATTGGAAAAAAACCAATTTATATTGACTTTACTAGAGATATATTTTTAAAAAAATATGGATCTAATTGTAATAATTTAGAACTAGTATCAAATAAATATACAAATAATACATTATATGATATTGAATTAGTTGATTCAATACATCAATATCAACAAATATTATTTGATACAAAATGTACACTTCAACGTAGAATAACACCAACCAATTATTTTAAAACAGGATTTTGGAAAACAAAAAATAATAATTATACATCCGATAATATTAATGATATATATGTTGAATATCCTGTCAAAATAAACTCACCTAATGCAATTATTATAAATAAAAATATATACGTTTTAAATTTTAGTATACTTACAAATATATTTGAAGATAATGATACTTTTGAAGTATATTTTATACCATGTGATAACAAATTAACACGCATGTTCTTAATTAATTCTGTAACATATATCATAAATAAATTAAATTATTCAACTCAATTTGATACATCTATTTTTTATGATAAACGATATACATTTAATGATAATAATTATTTTATTGCATTAAAATCAATTACTACTAATAAAATTTTTATATCAGATCCCTCAAAATATATACATGTAACACAAGATCAAAATTTAGAATCAATACAATTTAATATACATAATAAAAAATTAAATTATAATTGCTCTACTAATTCAGATGTATTAATAACATATAATCTATCAGGATTACCTATAAATACAACTTATCAATTAAAAATAAATAATTTATATACTTCACCTTTATTGAAATATACCGGTAATGGTGTTTATACACAACCAATAAATATAAATACACTTGATAGAAATATACATAATGTTGAATTAATTACTGAGAATAAAACTATAATGGATTTATCATCAGAATTAATTATAGATCTAAATTATAATACAAATGTATATATATTACAACAAAATATACTAGATGAAGATAATATAGAATTAATAATTGGATTTGATGAAAAGTATATTGGATATATTGTAAATATATCTATCGGTAATTATTTTATAAAAAATGATTTAATTACAAAAAATAATTATATAAATTACCTTCTGAATATTAAAATCGATAATACATTTTCAGATGGTAAGTATTTTATATATACACAAATATGTGGATCAAATAAATTTTATGGGAAAAGTACAAAATTTATAAATATAATTAATACTAAATTTTCAAATACTGAAATTACTGAACAAATAATACCAACTTTTGGATATAATTATATACCATTTTCATATAATCCTATATATAATCCAATACAAATAATTAATAAAGAAAAATATATAATTATACCTGATGCTGTAAAATCGATAAATGTTAATATGATATATAATAATATACAAATTATTGGAAATATATTAGTTACTTCTGGTGATATATTATATATAAATAATGATATTGTAAAAATAAATAATAATGAAGTAATTAATATTACTACAAAAACATATTCTATTCATGAATATACAAGTACCAATAGTATATTAGGAAATCAAGTAAATATTGAATATATATGTGAAGATACCTATATATTACGATTAAATAATTACAATAATAATAATAAATTATTACATGTATTTTTTTCAAAAGATACTACACAATTTGATTTAACATTTTATAATACTTTATCCGTAGAATATAATGATAGATATGGATATCATTTAAAATTAAATAAAAATAATTTTGATTATATTGGAGAATTACATGTATATTACAAATATATATTTAATGATCAAAATGCAATATATTTAGGTAATATTATTATTCGTGATCATGATATTAAATTATCATTAAATTTAATATCTAATATTAAAAATATAATATATGTGAATGATACTATACGAGGAAAAATAAATATAATTACGAATAATATACCAATAATAGATTATTATGATATATATTTTGTAGATGACTTAATTGGAACAAATCCATATTTTTTAACAAAATCAAAACTATTTAATAAAAATACAATTGATTTTTCATTTGTATATACATTAAATACAAATAGTACAAAATATATTCGAATTTATGGTAAATATAATTCATTTATTATTGATAAAATTATAAATATACCACTAAAGATAACTAAAAATAATCAAAATATAAATAAATTATCAATACAAAAACCAATATCCAAATTAAATAATTTACAAATTAATCCATCATTATATTTTATTGCAGTTGGTAATACAAATTCAAAAGATACATTTGTAATTAGTTCGGATTCAAATATAACAAATCCACTTACATGGAGTCGTAGTATTAATATTATACGTTCAACAACAATTAATAACATTGCATACGATAATCAAACATGGATTGTCACAACACCAAGTGGATTATTTTATAGCGATATAAATACTTCCTGGTCACCTACAAATGTTAGCTCATATTTTTTAAATGGTACATCAAATGGTGTTAAATGGGGTAATAATATGTGGATAGCAACAGGACAAAGTACTACCAATCATACAATATTATATAGTAATGATGGAATTGTATGGAATCCTGTTGCAAATAACTTATTTTTAAATTCTGGTTATACTATAAATTATAATGGAATAATTTGGGTAGCTGGTGGTGGTAATAAAACTGGTGTAAATGGTAATACACTCATTTGGAGTTATGATGGGTTTAACTGGTTTGCATCTTCCAATGGTAATGATTTTATAAATAACTATGGAGGTATATGTAATAAAGTAATTGGTAATTCTTCAATATGGGTAGCTGGTGGTTCAGGTTCTATTATCAGTTCTTTAATATGGAGTAATAATGGTAGTACTTGGAATGATAGTGTAGGTGGAGGTTTATCTATATTAAGTAATTGTTATGATATTGAATATAATGGTACTATTTTTATGGCAGTTGGAGATGGTCCAAATATAATAGTATATAGTTCGGATGGTAAAAATTGGTTAGCTAGTAATGATTATTACGTTGATTCATTAACTGGTGTACAGTATATGACAAAAGCAACATCAGTTACTTGGAATAATAAATGGTATGTTACAACAGGAGATTTACAAGCAGGTGTAATTATAAGTAGTACGGATGGAATTAATTGGATATCTGAAAGTACATTTAATGGATCAATATTTACAAAAATAATATCAACACCTGTATTACCATCATTAAAACCAATTCAAACAAAAACTATTATTGGTGTATATACTACATTTGATCTTCCACCTAATAGAATTAATCCTTCCTATTTTTTAGAACAATATGGATTATATAAATATAAAAATATGGGAGATGTCGATAAACAATACTCAAATTATTCAGGATATCTAATATTACAACCAGATCCATTATCTAATAGTATATCACAGAATTTAAAAACAATCAATACATTTATTTCAAATATAATATCTCAATTAGGTAATAAAGAAATAAATTTAATTAATGTCCCTGCGTTATTTAATGGTGATTATATTATTGATAATAATAATTTTGTAGCTGAAGTACATACATTTGAATATTATAATAATGTTATTTTTAATAACAAATTAATTAATGTACAAAACTCATTATGTTTAAATGTAGTACAAAATAATCAACTTATAACAGATATATCTACAATTCAAAATAATTTTTTACAAGCACTTAATAACGAAATTCGAAATTATGTTGGACAAAATACTGTAAATAGTCAATTAGAACAATTAAATACATTAACAAGTACGAATCCACGTTTTTCATGGATAGAAGATCTTGGTCATTATATTGCTCAATATTCAGAATTAATTATTAATAATACACCTATTGAAAAAATAACATCAGATTGGATGAATATATGGAATCAAGTAAATTTACCTGTTGGTCATAAATCAGGTTATGCCAAAATGATTGGTAATGTTGATACATTAACTAAATTTGATTCACGGGTATTACCAAAATATCAATTAAAAATTCCATTACCCTTTTATTTTAATAGGTACAATAATGCGGGATTAAGTATTCCATTGATTAGTTTAATGCATTCTGATCTTAAATTAACGTTACAATTAGAAAAGTTACAAAATTTAATCATTAGTGATCCATTAACAAAATTTTCAACAAGTGGTCGTCCAAAACTACGATTATATTTAAAATATATATATTTAGAAAATGAAGAAAGAAAAATATTTGCACAAAGCAAACATGAGTACTTAATTGAACAAGAAAATTATAGAAATTATTCATATACTGGTACTCAATTTAAAACAAAAATTAATTTAAAACAACCTGTAAAAGATATATTCTGGTTTGCACAACCCAAACAAAATGCAACAAATAAACAATATTTTAATTACACAAATTCTAAATATTATAAATTGTTATCTAATTATGATAGATATGATGAAGATAATCCTGTTACAGAATTATCAAGAAAATTTTATCAAACATTATATGAAAAATATACAAATTTACAATACATTCCAATGTATATCAATAATCAAATTAAAGAATTACCAGAAACGACTAAATCACCAATTAATAATAGTATGTTAATAGTAAATGGACAAAAAAGATTTAATGAAGATAGTGGTATTACTACATTAGTAAATTTTCATAGATATAATAATATACCTGTAAATGGATTACATGCATATTCTTTTGCAAGATATCCGAATGAATATCAACCATCAGGTTCATGTAATTTTAGTCAATTAAATGATGCATTATTTGTATTAGATACAGATGATGGTGCATATAACATACAAATTATTGCTAGAAATTATAATTTATTACGTATTATGGGCGGCCAAGCAGGTTTAGGATTTGAAATATAAAATAGATAAATATTTTGTATATGAATATATGGATATAATATCTACAAATAATAAATTAATTCAAATAGAAGGAGATGAAATTGTATACTATACTACAAATGGTAATGAAAATAGTCGATTTAATTATAAAACCAAAGAATGTACATCATGGTATTCGACAAATATGTGTAATATTATATTAGATTCTATAAATCAACAAAATCCAAATAAAAAATATAAAGTATTGGTATTAGGAGTTGCATTAGGTTGTATTATCATTCATTTGTTGAATAAAAATAAAAATGTATTAGTAGTTGGTGTAGATATTTTTGATGATCATTTTAATATTGTAAAACAATTTTCAGATAATACAAGATTAAAATTAATTAAAGATGATGCAATTAAATATTTAAATAACACAAATGAATCATTTGATTTTATAATATGTGATATATTTGATAATATTTCACTTCCATCATTTGTATTAGAATATCCATTTTTACATAGTATTGATAATCATCTAAATTTATATGGTCAATTTTTAATAAATACAATAGGTGTTGATAAACAAAAATTAGAAGAAGCATTCAATAAATATTTACCTAATCGTAATGTAAAAATTATGGAGAATTATTTTTTATTTAGATTTTTAGGTCCATATAATACATTATCTGTTATTAAATAAATGTAATTATTTTATTCTAAAATATTTACATTTTTATAAATTTAAATTAATTTTAATATTAATTTTTAGATAAGGATAATATATTAGTAATATCAATGGTAAATGGTCAAGTACAATTAGTTGCATATGGTGAACAAGATATTTATCTTACATCACAACCAACGATAACATATTTTCATGCGACTTATCAAAGATACACAAATTTCTCTTATGAATCAATTCCACAATATTTTAATTTAACACCTAATTTTGGAAATAAAGTTTCTGCGGTGTTATCTAAAAATGGTGATTTTATAGGTAATACATACTTATATATTGAATTACCTGCTATTCCTGCTACTTTTGGTGATACTGATGTATATGTAGCATGGAATAAAAAAATTGGATTTAATATAATTAAAACAATCGAATTTGAAATAGGTGGACGTATTATTGACAGACAATATGGTGATTGGATGAATATTTGGTTTGAATTAACTGCATTACATAAAATGCATCATATGATAGGCGATGTACCAGAAATGTATGAATTTACACGTGGTAAAGATCCATATACATTATACGTGCCATTATTATTTTCATTTTGTCGTGAATTTTTACCATTACCTATTTTATCGATGTATCATATGGATGTTAAAATCCATGTAGAATTCAATTCATTAACAAATTGTTTACTATATGGTCCAACAAATAGTATAACAATAGATAAAAATATCGTAAACTATAATTTTGGTGAATATTTGGTGCAAACACAAGGAAATAATAACGTATATATGAAATATATATCATATGATCCTCTAACCAATTTATTAAATTACATTAAAATAGATAATAATACATCATTTGTTACAACTGCAGGATTAAATTCATCTATAACAGGTTTAGATACAAATTATGTAACAAATGTAGTAGGTACTGAAACAGTATATATTAGTAAATCAACAACATTAAGTTTTTTACAAAATTTAACATTAACAACTAGTTATTTATATGTTGATTATTATTTTCTAGGTGATCAAGAAAAATTAAAATTTTCAAGAAAAAACATAGAAATTTTATTTGAATATTTACAATCTGATACAGAACGAATATTATATAATAGTGGTAATTTAATAAATTTAGGATTTATTCATCCTACCAAAGAATTATTTTTTCGTGTTCAACCTGAATATTTAATTTTAGGTGGATTAAAAGATACATTTAATTATACAGATAGTATATTACCATCATCAAAATCATTAATTTTACAAGCTCAATTAATATTAAATGGTAAAGATCTTATATCAATGAGACCATCAAATTATTTTGAACTTTTAGAAGTATTAAGATGTCATACTCATTCACCTACTCCTGGTGTAATGATATATTCATTTGCATTTGCACCCGAAAAATATCAACCATCCGGTGCATGTAATTTTAGTCGAATTGATAATATTTCTTTACAATTAATATTAAATAAATCAGTAACATATAATAATCCTGCACATTTACGTGTATATGCATTATCATATAATGTACTTAAAATAGAAAATGGTAGAGCAACTGTATTATTTGATTCATAAAAATTAATTCTTAATAATATTCATTAAATATTATCAAGAATCTAAAAATAGCTTAACAGTAAGGAGAAAAGTGTCGTACCCTATTTTATGTCCAATAATTAATTCTTATTTTTTTTACCATTAATTTCACTAATTATATTTTGAAATGTTTGTGTTGTAAATTTAGATTCATCTTCATATATTTCATATTTTTTAAATATACTACCACCTCGAAAATTACTAGTATTATTTTTTTCTTCTGCTAATTCTTTTAATAATCGTTTTTTCTCAGCATCCATAACTTCTGGAAAATAATTAATTTCTTCAACTAATGATGGGTATTCTTCTTTTTTATTTGTAAGCGTTACATATTTTTCTACATCTAATAATGTTTTTAAGAAATCTTTATTAATATCACCATATTGTGTAAATAATCTACTATTATCTTTATTTATTTGTTCCATATGTTCAATAGTTATTGGATTATTATTGATATCTATTTTTACGCCATTGGAAAATGCTACTTCATCTACGAGTTTGGAATATTTTGTAAATATTGTAAAATTATTACGTAATTTATTTTCTAATTTAACTAAATTATCAATGTCATTTTGTAAATTACGTATTGTTTTAGGATCTATTTTTCTATTATTACCATGAAAATACTTGTTCATTTTATTCATAAATTTTTTATATTGATATGATGTAAAATATTCTTCAATTAATTCATCTGGATTTATTGTAATTGTTTCTTTATATGGATAACTACCACCTTTAATATTTACTTCATATATTGTATCTTTCTTTAACTCTTTCTTATCGATTCTATTTAGACCATATGATATATCTTCATCTATTCTATTTGGACGATACAATGTATCAACTATATTTCCAATATATTGACTTACATTTCTTTTTTGTTTATTATTTTGTTCTTCTAATTGATTTAATACTGTATATCTTTTATCAAAATATTCCTGTAACTTATCTGTATAATTAATTGGCTTTCTAAGTAACACTGGTGCTGTTACACTATTATTTAATGGTGTTGGTTTTTTATTACCTAATGTTAATGTTCGATCATTTTCATTTAAGAAATTTACAACTTTTTTTAGTTTTGATTTTACTTCATCAGATAAAATTAATTTAATATCAGGAATTATTTTAATTATAAATCTAGCAATACCAAATTCATTATCCTCAATCTCTTTTGTAACTAATTTTAATTCTATTAATTCATTTGTCCATATATCTATATTTTTAATGGAATCAATTATTTTGACTACATATTCTTTATCTTTTACTTTAATATCTCGAATATCCTTATATGTACCTTTTTTTATTTTATATTTTTTTATTAAATCGTTGATTTCATCTATTTCATTAATAATTTCATCTATTTTTTTCATCTGTTCTTCATTTATTTTTGCACCACCTTTTTGATTTTTTACTGATTTCTTTTTAAGATAGTTAGATAATCTTTTAATTTTTAAATTAATTTGTTCTTCAACTGTTCTATTTTTTCCACCTGTTTGTTCTGGTTTATCTAATATTAATTTATGTACATTATTTACATTTGTATCTAATACTGGAATTATATTCTCTGGTATATCTCTTTGAACTTTATCTCCTAATATTGATTGCATTATATTTGGTATATTTTTAAGATATTCAGGATCAGTTATTTTTGGTAATAATTCAGATATATTTAATTGTTGATTAATAGGAGTTGTTAATTTATAATATAATAATCCTGATAATATATTTATTAAATCAATACCACTTAATAATTTATCTTCTCTATTATAATAATCGTTTACTATATTGTTAATATATATATTTTTATTTTTATCATTGTTATATAATTTTTCTATTATTGATTCAATATATATTTTATTTTTTCCACCTGATTGAATTAATGTTTTATTCTTTAGATTATTATCTAATAATTTTAATGGTTCATAAAAATATTTTAATACTCTACCCGTTTTAAATCTATCTTCCATTTTTACAATATTCTTTTTTTCATTTTCTTCATTGTCGTCATCATCATCTTTATCATCTTTATCATCTTTATCATCTTTATCATCTTTATCATCTTTATCATCTTTATCATCTTTATCATCTTTATCATCTTTATCATCTTTATCATCTTTATCATCTTTATTATCTTTATTATCTTTATTTTCTTTATCTTCTTTATCTTTTTCTTCATCATCTATAATTTCTGTATCAAGTTTTAATAATTCTGTACGTGTAATGTCTTTACTATCATTCATTTTTATTATATTCATTAATATTGATTCATCAAATACAGTTAATGGCATATTTTTACATTCATTTAGAAGATTAAAATAAAGATCAGAGTTATTATCTGTCATATGTTTGTATTAGAAAATAAATAATATTAGTATATTTACAAATATTATTTATATATAAATTTTTATTACTCTATTTTTGCCCTAATTTTAAAATTAATTTTTGTTGTTGTTATCATTTCTTTTTCCTTATCTGTATTAGTCGATATTTCTTTAGGATTTTCATTTAATGTAACATCTGATCTTTTCTTTGGATTTAGGGTAGGTTTACCTTCTTCTATACAACTTTTCATATTATTTAATTCTTGAAAAGCTTTTGTTGCTTCTTTATTACATTGTGGATTTTTATCTGGATGTAACTTTAATGATTGTTTTCTATATTGTTTCTTTCTTTCTTCCCAATTACCTTCACATTCTTTTGCAACCAATTTCGAACAATCTGCTGATGGTTCAACAATAGGTGATTCAGGAATATTATCTGGTTTTTTAGCTGGTATAATGGGTAAATCAGGATCTTCTGGATCTTCGGGATCTTTGGGATCTTTGGGATCTTTGGGATCTTTGGGATCTTTGGGATCTTTGGGATCTTTGGGATCTTTGGGATCTTTGGGATCTTTGGGATCTTTGGGATCTTTGGGATCTTCGGCTGGTGTTATTGATTGTTGCATTATATTGATTTTATATACGGTAGAATTCCATATTTCAAAAAGTTTTTCATCTTCAACTGTTATATTTAACATTTTATAATATTTTTCTTCATATTCTATTGGTATATTTTTATATGCATCACTTGCAAAAAATGTAGTTAATGATTCAGATGACATTTCAACATATCTCTTAGTTTCATAATAATACATACATGTTACTAATCTTTTTAGTATTTCTTGTACTGTAGGAACATCAAACATTTTTGTTTTTTCATATATATTATATCTTGATTCACTTACTTCTCCTGTACATATTTTCTTAATTGTAATTAAAATGTCTATTTCATTACATTTGTATACACCACCATATTGTGTACTTGTTGGTGCAAAACTATTTTTACTTGTTGTCGCTCTTCTTGTTGTTGATGTTGTTGATATTGAAACATTTTTATTTTTAGATAATTGATCTAATAAATCTTTATTTATTTTTTTAAGTTGATTTAATTCTGTAGCATGTCTTGCTTCTAATTGAGTAATTGTATTTTTATTAGCAACTTGCATATCATTTAATCTTTTATTTAAATTTGCAATTTCTGATTTATATCTTCTTTCTAATTCTGTATGTGTAGATAATGCTTTTGATTGTAAATCAGCTATCTTTTTATTTAAATTATTAATTTCAACTGCATGTTTTTTAGATAAGTCTGCATTTATATTTGCATTGCTTTCTTTATTTTTAATTGTTGATTGTAATTCTTTAATATTTTTCTGTAATGCCGCTACTTCATTTGCATGTTTTTTATCTAAATCAGTTTTTAATGTTTGGCTTTTTTGTAAATTTGCAATTTTCATATTAAAATTTGATGTTTCTAATACAAGTTTTCTTTTACTTTCATTTAATTCTTCTTGTAATTTCTTTATTGTTGCTTCTGAATTCTTACAACTGGATTGTGTTTTTTGTAATTCTAGTAGTTTTTTATTCAACATAGCTTTTTCAACAACGTGTTTAGCACTTGCTCCTTTTAATTCAGATTCTAATTTTTTGACTGTTGCTTCTGAATTTTTGCTACCAGATTCTGCTTTTTGTAATTCAGCTAGTTTTTTATTCAACATTGCTTTTTCAACAAGATGTTTAGCATTTGCTGCTTTTAATTCAGATTCTAATTTCTTAACAATTGCTTCAGTATTTTTACTAGCAGATTCTGTTAATTTTTTATTTAAGTTTGCTATTTCAGTAGCATGTTTAGCAGTTGCTCCTTTTAATTCTGCTTCTAATTTTTTAACAGTTGCTTCTGCATTCTTACTACCAGATTCTGTCTTTTGTAATTCTGTTAGTTTTTTATTCAACATAGCTTTTTCAATAACATGTTTGGCATTTGCTTCTTTTAATTCAGATTGTAATTTCTTAACAGCTGCTTCCGCATTTTTACTACCAGATTCAGCCTTTTGTATGTCAGCTAGTTTTTTATTTAATATAGTTTTTTCAATAGCATGTTTAGCATTAGCTTCTTTTAATTCAGCTAGTTTTTTATTTAAGTTAGCTGTTTCAGTAACATGAGCAGCTTTTGCTAATGCTTCTGATTTGCCTAATTTTGCTTTAAGATCTACTATTTCTTTCTCTAATACTTTAGAATCTTTTGAATTTTTACCTGCTTCTGTTAATTGTTTAATCTTATTATTTAATTCTTTAATTGTATCAGCATCTTTATTGTATTTATTTTTTAAATCAGCTAATTCTTTTGCATGAGCTGCTTTTAGATCTGCTACTGCTTTTCCAGATGCATCTGATTTAGCTAGTTTTGCTTTTAGATCTACTATTTCTTTTTCTAATACTTTAGGATCTTTTGAATTTTTATTTGTTTCTGTTAATTCTTTAATCTTTTTCTCATATTTATTTTTTAATTCAATTGATATTTTTTGCGATGCTGTTAAATTTTTTACTGTTTCAACTTCTTTATTATATTTTGCTTGTAGTTCTGCTATTTGTTTTGCATGAGCTGCTTTTATATCTGCTGCTCCTTTTCCTGATGATGCTTCAGATTTACCTAATCTCGCTTTTAATTCTGTTATTTCTTTATTGTATTTAGCTTGTAAATCTGCTACTTGTTTGGCATGAGCTGCTTTTATATCTGCTGCTCCTTTTCCTGATGATGCTTCAGATTTACCTAATCTCGCTTTTAGTTCTGTTATTTCTTTATTATATTTAGCTTGTAAATCCGCTACTTGTTTAGTATGAGCTGCTTTTATATCTGCTGCTCCTTTTCCTGATGATGCTTCAGATTTACCTAATCTCGCTTTTAGTTCTGTTATTTCTTTATTATATTTAGCTTGTAAATCCGCTACTTGTTTAGTATGAGCT
>Ga0214919_10008718_pt1 | contig 13261 bp, 11 predicted proteins | sample LL1503_MetaG_FD_177994 | JGI IMG/M metagenome (GOLD analysis project Ga0214919, IMG submission 177994) | Freshwater microbial communities from Lake Lanier, Atlanta, Georgia, United States - LL-1503 | ecosystem: Environmental > Aquatic > Freshwater > Lake | place: USA: Georgia | collected...
TTCCGGGTGTGATCTGTGCGGGAGTGTTTGGAAAACGTCGCGCGGATCTCGTTTTGGTGGGGACTCCCGAGGGAGTGAAGACGATACGATCGAGTCGTTAGGCGGCGTTTGGTAGGCCAAGTTTTTCGCGAAGCTCTTTGGGATTCTGGGCGTATTCGACCGCTTCCTCGCCCTCCACTTTTCCATCGCGTACCAACTGGGCCAAATGGGCATCGAGTTGGATCATGCCTGATTTCCCTCCTGTCTGAATTTCCGATTCAAGGAGGTAGATTTTATTTTCGCGGATGAGGTTGGCGATCGATGGGGTCGTTACCATAATTTCAAAGCCGGCGACTCTTCCGCCACCCACTTTACGCATCAGGACTTGGGATATGACGGCGACGATGGAGGTGGAGAGCTGGGCGCGGATCATCTCCTTCGTATTGGCGGGAAAGGCGTCGACGATACGGGTGATGGTGCGAGCCGCGCCTGTGGTGTGGAGGGTTCCAAAAACCAAGTGGCCCGTTTCGGCTGCGGTGATGGCGGCCTCGATCGTCTCCAGATCCCGCATTTCACCCACCAGAATGACGTCGGGATCTTGACGGAGAGCACCGCGTATGGCTTCGGCAAAGCTGGTCACATCGACATTCACTTCCCTCTGGGTGATGACGCTCTTTTTGTGTTGGTGATAGTACTCGATCGGATCTTCGATCGTGATGATGTGGGTTTGCCGCTGTTCGTTGATCCAGTTTACCATAGAGGCGAGGGTGGTGGACTTTCCCGAGCCGGTGGGGCCGGTGACGAGAATGAGGCCACGAGGGCGGGTGAGCAGGTCTTTGATCATGGGAGGAAGACCGATGTCATCCATTTGCAGAAGGCGGCTGGGGATGAGACGGAAGACCACCCCATAGTTTCCTTTGGCGCGAAGGACACTGACGCGGAAGCGGGCCTCGGTGCCGTGGGAGATGGCGAAGTCGGCACCGCCTGATTTTTCGGCACGTTCGAGATCGTGGGGGGGGATGATGGTGCCGATGAGATGGCGGGTATCTTCGGGGGTGAGGGAAGGGCCTTGGGTGGGCTCCATTTCCCCGGAAACGCGCAGGACGGGAGATTGCCCGACTTGGAGATGGAGGTCGGAGGCTTTTCGCTCGATGACTAGATCGAGCAATTTGAGGAGGTCATAGCCTGATGGGGAGGGGGAGTTCACAGAGGGAGAGTAAGTTTTCGGGCGGTAGAGAGAAAGTGTTTAATTCGCAATCGATCATCTTTTGGCGCAAAAAATGGGGGGGGTGATTGGGGGTAAAAGATTGGGAGAGGACAGACGTTCTACGATAAAGCAGGGGATTTCTATGGGGAAGGGGCCAGCGAAAGATGATCCGAATCAAAGGGCTGAGATTGAGGCATTTATATCCTTTTTGGGCTATCAAACAGAGCTTTAGGGAGTGCTTTTAATTGAGCTAAAAAATCAAAAAAATGATAAATTTAGCTTTACCCTAGGCATGAATAGATTAATTTAATCTTATGCGTAATATAAAAATTAACAGTTCAAAAGCGTTCAGCTTAATCGAAATGATCGGCGTTCTTGCGATCATCGGAATCCTTGCCTCGGTTGTCGCACCGAAAGTGTTTGATGCGATCCGAGATGCAAAAATCACTGGTGCCGCAGCAGTGAACAACGCAATTAAAAGTGCCACGGTTGATTATGCCCGAAAATATCGGATTCTCCCGATAGATGGCTCTCGGTTACCTGCAGGAACGAACTTCACTCGTACATATGGAGACGGAGCTGTAGTCACACAGACTAAATGTACATTTGGAGACGTTTTAATTAGTGAAGGTATGTTAGAAAAATTGACACTTCCGATTGGTCCATCTGGATCCAATTCGCTATCATCAACCACTGTGACGGTTAGTGGCACAGGAGCAGCTCCTACTCTGAATATTGGAACTTTAGATTACCCTGCCATAATTTGTTTTACCAATACAGCAACCTCGGATACAGATAAGTTATTTACGGCCTCCGCAAATTCCATAAGGGTTGCAGCACTTCTAATTCCTGGTCTTACTACTCTTGAGGCAGCTGGTTTAAAGACTAAAATCGATGGACCTTTTAATGAAAGCGTAAAGAGTGCATTCGAAGTCGTTAACGCTGCGGTAACCAAGACTTCTACCTCACCTGCAATTAGAGAGTCGATTACGCGTGGCAACTGCTTGCTGTTTTCAAACTCTACCTCTGGATACAATGCTCTCTTGTACGTTGCCCACGAGTAGTGCCCTAACCTAAGTAACCTTAAATTAAAGGGCGCCTCACGTGAGGCGCCCTTTTTCTTGTAATTAAGTGCTTGGGCTCAATACTTAAGTTATGTCTGTTGTCGTGGATGAGCAGGGTTTAGTGAACGGGATTGATCCTGCAGAGGATCCCGCCCAGTTCAGCGCGAAGAAGATCGAGCTGGGTGAGTGGTTGACGGTTTGGGGTCATATTACCCCCGCCCAGCTAGATCTCGCACTCCGCGAAGCGAAGCGGAAGCGGGCGAACCTCGCCGATACTTTAAAGGATCTGCAGTTTGTCGATCCCCGCGTCATGGGCAGTTACTTTGCCCAACGTGCCGAAAGTGAAAATATCGATGTCCGTAAGCTTTCAGTCTCTGCGGCCATACGTGAACTGATACCTCGGGAAGCGGCTCTTCGTTACCTCGCACTCCCCGTGAAGCTGGAGGGAAATCGACTGACTGTGGCGCTGGGTAACCCACTCGACATTACCGCCGCCGATGCGATTGCCCGAATGGTTCCGATGCCGGTGGATTTCGTGGCTTCGACCGAAGGGGATGTACGGGATGCAGTGACGCGACTGTACATCCAGGAGGGTCATCTGGAAAAAACGATCGACGAGATTCTAGGGATGGATGCGGCGGAACTGGCGGCGACGAGTGAGCAGGATGCGCCCATGATTCGTTTAGTGGATGATATTTTGATGCACGCCATCGCCAACGGGGTGAGTGATATTCACATTCACCCAGAGGATCGAATCGTCCGCATCCGAATGAGGAGGGACGGAATCCTGAATGAGGGGGTGCTCGTTCCGAAGGAGATTCAGAACGCGCTAACAGCGCGTATCAAGATTCTAGGGGATATGGACATCACTGAAACCCGCCTACCTCAGGCCGGGCGCTATAATTTCGATGCGGGGGGCAAGCCGGTGGACTTTCGCTTCTCGTCCCTGCCCAGCACCTTTGGAGAGTCGATCGTCTTGCGACTACTGGATCGAAGCAGTCTGCAGTTGGAGCTCACCACTCTGGGTTTTGAGGCAGAAACAGAGCAGCGCTTCACCCACCTGTTGGATCGTCCCCACGGGGTGATTTTGGTCACAGGGCCGACGGGATCGGGAAAGACGACCACCCTGTATGCGGCCCTTTCAAAACTGCCTTCCGATAAGAAGAGTATTTTTACCCTGGAAGACCCCGTCGAATTTCATCTTCCACTGGTTCGGCAGACTCAGGTGAATGAGAAGATTGGGCTGACTTTTGCGGCGGGTCTGCGAACCCTCTTGCGGCAGGATCCGGACATCATTCTGGTGGGAGAGACGCGGGATCAGGAGACGGCGGAGCTGATGGTGCGGGCGGCGCTAACAGGGCACTTGGTGCTTTCTACTTTGCATACGAACGATGCATTGGGGGCGATCCCGCGTCTGATCGATTTAGGAATCCCCGCGTATATGCTTCCTGCGTGCCTGTTGGGGGTCCTAAGTCAGCGTCTGGTTCGGGTGCTCTGTCCCAATTGCCGTGTCCCCGTACCCAACGCGGAGACTATTTTGGGAAGCCTGCCCGTTCCGCTTCCCGAAGGCTGTTCCCTTGAGCTGTGGCGTCCCGGAGGGTGCGAAAAGTGTAGGGATACAGGTTACCGCGGGCGGTTGTCTGTGGTGGAGTTTGTCACGATGGACGATGACTACTATCAGGCGATTTTGCAGGGGAACGATCCTGTGCGATTAAAGCAGGTGGCGGAGAGCAAGGGGTTCCGCACCATGTTCCAAGACGGGTTGATCAAGGCCACGCGGGGGCTGACTACGCTGGAGGAGATCTACCGAGTGACCTCGCACTAAGTTATGCCTGAGTACCGCTATCTTGCGATCAACACCGAGGGGAGGGAGATCCGTGGTTCGACCAGTGCTACCAGTATGGAAGCTCTCTTATCTGGGCTCGAGCGGGACAATTTGGAACTGATCGAAGTGGATGCAAAGTCGCGCGGAGTGGGCGGGGATATGGTGCAGGATGTGACGGGGCGAGAGAAGGTGTCCCGGCGGGAGTTGGCGGATCTGTTTTTCCAGCTTTCGGTGCTGTTGCAATCCGGGGTGACACTTCTCAAGGCGTTGGATTTGGTGGGGGACGATATCCCGAACCGCAGGTTTAAGGGAATTATACGGAATTTATCGGCGCAGGTGCAGTCGGGCAACACCTTGGCAGATTCGATGGCGCAGTTTCCGCTGAGTTTTCCCTTAGTTTCGATCTCCCTGATGCGAGTGGCGGAGCGGAGTGGAACCACCCCTGCGATCTGTGCCGAATTACGTAAGTATCTGGAGTGGCTGGACAAGTTGTATGGAGACATTCGTGCGGCTCTTTTAATGCCCTCGATTCTGATAATGGCGGTGATCGCTTTCATGTTTGTCATCTTCACCTTTGTCATGCCTAAGTTCATTGCCATTTTGGAGGAGATTAAGCTTCCTTTGCCTTGGTTGACCAAGCAGGTGATCGCCTTCACCCACCTGTTTCAGTACTACTGGCTTCATATGATTGTAGGGGCGGTGGTGGTGGTGGTGATCTACAAACTGCTGATGAAGTACTATCCACCTTTCGGGATCTGGATGGATCGAACCAAGCTGAAGCTCCCGCTATTCGGGGAGGTGAACATGATGATCTGTATATCCCGGTTTGGCCGAAATTTGGCGACTATGTATCGGTCGGGTATTCTGCTGCTGGAGTCGCTGAAAATCTGCAGGGATCTGGTGGGGAACCGTGCGATCGCGCAGGCGGTGGATCAGATGCACGACGGGGTGGCGACGGGTCGGAAGATCAACGAGATGATGCGGGAGGCGAATATTTTTCCCTCCCTGATCATTCAGATGGTGACCACAGGGGAAAACACGGGCCAACTGGCGGAGTCGCTAGACAATATGGTGAACTACTATGACGATCAGCTGCCACGGAAGGTGAAGGCGATCTTTGGGGTTCTGGAGCCAGCAATCATTGTAAGCTTGATCCTGATGGTGGGGACGGTGGCGCTTTCGGTCTTTCTTCCGATCGCGCAGATGATGAGCACGATGAAATGAGGGAGGAGAGGGATGAAGGGTTTCAGGGGTTAAGCAAAGTGAGAGCAGAACCAAGCAAGGTGCGAAAGATGAGAGGGAGGTTGTGGGTAGGAGGGGAGCGGGGGTTTTCGTTGATCGAGCTGATCGGGGTGCTGGCGATTATGGGAATATTGGCATCGATGACCGTGCCCCCGATCATTCGGCAGATTCGGCAGGCGCAAACGGCGAATGAGGATGCGAATCTGAACGAAGTAGCTCGGGCGATTGTCGAGGGGATTAAGGCAACGGGAACGATACCAAATCCGAATGTGAATGCTTTAGCTGTCGGGGGATGGGCTTCTAATTCACTATCCTACACTGCACTTGGCACTAACCAACTACTCTACGTATCTGATGCAAATGCAAATACGCAACGGCGAATGTATCTGAGTGGGGGGCTAATAAATTATTTTTCCGCCAACCTTATAAATCCTCCTTTTACAACTCCAGCTTCGGGCTGGCCTACCAACTCTTTTCCATCGGACTTACAGATCGTTTTGGTTAGTTCCTCAAGGGAAGATCTTTTACTGAGTTGTTCAACTACAGCAAATCTCGCTAGTAACGATGTCGTTTGGCTAAAAAACTGGGTAAAACAAGCAACGAATGGGACTTATTTTGCAACGAACACAGCAGTCGTAGGCAGCATTGCAAACAGTACTGGAACGTGGACCAATAAAGGGGAATTTCTTCACGTTAAGACCGTCGATCTAAGGCCGTTATTCTGCAGGGTGCAGTTAGAAGATGGCCGATCTCCAGCAACAGCATCAACCAATGTTCCTGGGGCTGGATATACAACTTATGGGCCATTATTGATTCCTACAAATGGCGTCACGATTTCTATTAGTTTCAGTGGGGCCACAAGCACAAATACCAGCATAAGCTCTGCCTCTGTGATTTCATCTGCTAGCACTATCTTGTGGTCTAGCACTGGCATGACAAACAGTAGCATCCCCTTTACAAATGCAGTTGCTGTTTCCCCTGGAGGGGGAAGTGTTAACTTGGTCTTTCCGGCAACCCCAAGCTTTTCGATTTCGACTTATGGACTTGCAACTATGACTAATCAAAACATCTCGTTTTTCCTTTTGAAAGGAACTGCTCTACAACTAGGAAATGCTTCGCTCGTACTTCAAAGAACTATAATTATAAACGAAGATATAAGTTTGCATTTCTCTAACGGATCGTGGAGTCAAAGTAATTAACGATTTGTTTGTAAGGATTAAAAAACATCCCATTTGTTCCCGAACGGATTAATTTAAGACTATGGCATTACGGGTTGTTGTATGGGTACAAGGGGATCTGTTCTTGGTAGACGCTTCGGGCAGTCGAGCGATGAGTCAATCGGCGGCGCAGCCTGCCTCTACCCCAGAGGAGTTAGCCACCGAGCTGCGGTCGCTCCTATCCCGAGGTCGGAGAGGGAGTAGTAAAAACGTCCTCTTTGTCACCGATTCCCAGCTGCTGCTGCCTGCGTTGGAGGAGGTGCCACCTGCTGATGCGAAACTAGCGGCAAAGTTGCTGGCGAAGCGGGTGGAAAAAGCGAAGTTGATCAACGAACCGTTCTCATTGGGAATTCAGCCGATTGTGCAGCCTGGGGATAAGCCGCCACCCCGACGTTACCTGGTGACGGTGGGTGGGCTGGCGTGGTTAAAGCAGTTGGATGCGATTGCCACGGAGACGGGTCATATGCTGGTGGGAGTTCTGCCGTTGGCGGTGGGGTTGCGTCCTCAACTGAAGAAAGCGTCATCGCCTGCGGGTCAGCCTTTTCTGATGGTGCTGGGGATTGAGAAGGCGCTCTATCAGGTGGTAGGAAGATCGGATGGCACGATTCTGTTTTATCGCAGTTTATCGATGACGGGGGGCGCGGCGGTGGATGGGTTGCAGAGGGAGGTACGACGCACTTTGCTCTTTGCGGAGCAGAAGTTAAATATCAAGATTCCTCTGATCCTACTTTCGGAAGAGCTGGGGAGTATGGAGGCGGGGATGCAGCTGGGGGAGGGGGTAGCGGTGGAGACGTTGGGGCGGGGCTTAACCGCTCCGGTGGTGGGAGCCTCGTTGGCCCGCTTTTCGCCCGCGTCTGCCGAGAATGTTTTACCAAGGGAGATTGCTCTACGAGAGCGTACGAGGCGGTGGAGGATGGCGCTGAATCTGGGATTAGTGGGAATGATTGCCTTTACGGTGGCGTGGGTGGCTACGAAGTCGGTGGAGCACTATTCACTTTTGGCGCGATGTCTTCAAGAGGAGGGCTTTCGCAAGCAGGAGCAGATTAATGTGGAGCGTTTGCAAAATGATTTACGGGAGTATTTTCGGGATGCGGAGGGGGTACGGGTGGTGGAAGAGGAGACTTTGGTGCCGGTGGTGGAGTTGATTCTTCGCGGTTTGCGTGAAGGGTTGCCGGAGGGGTTGGCTTTGAATCGATGTCAGATTCTTTTGGATGAAAAAATGGCGGGGGGGAAGCCAGCCCAACCGATTTATCAGATTCGGCTGGAGGGAAGGGTGCGGAATCAGAATGAAGCGGTCTTACCGCTGGTGACTAAGTTGCGGGAAAATCTGGAGAAAAAGCCGTGGGAAATTATGGCAGATGTGGCCAGTGGGGAGGCCCGTGCGGGGCCTGAGGTGGCAGCGGAGTTAAAGGGACCTGGGAGATTTTATTTTTATGGCCACACGCGTTGACCGCAAGCTAATCGAAAAAAAGAGCCTCTGGCAGAGGTTCTTGGAGTTGTTGATTCCGCCTTGGATTCAGGTGGCGGCGGCTTTGGTATGTGCCGGCATCGTCTATCTGGCAGATCTATGGGTTCAGCCCGATCAGGCTCGTCTGAGGGCGGAAAAGCAGTCCTCCCAGCTGGTGCGGAATCAACTGCTGGATCTGGAGAAGAGGCTTCCGCAAGAGAGGGAGCAGGATTTACAGGCACGGGTTCGAGCGGTGCAGGGGCAGACGCTGGATCGGGATGGGGATTTGGAGGCTCTGCTGCAGTCGATGGGAGGGATCGTGAAGAAGGAGGGTTGGAAGGGAAAGATCACTCCTTTAGCGGTGATCCAGCTGACATCTGAGGTGCCGTCTCTTTTTGCTTACCCCGTGGTGGTCGATGTGTCGGTGCCGGCGGATTTTTCTCGTGGGAGTCGGGAGAGTGATCAGGTCCGACTCTTGCGACTGCTGCGTAAGCTGGACGCTTTGCCGGCGAAGCATCAGCTGGTCGGGGTGGAGATTCTTTCCAACGTGCAGGGTGGGTTTTCGGCAAAGTGCACCTACCACTACTATAAGGTCCGACGTGGCTAGAATTACCGAAAATCCGAAGTTTATTGGTGGGGCGATTTTTCTCTCGCTGGGGCTGGGGTTGTATCTGCATGGGCCAGACTTTTGGCGTAAGGTGACGGCTCCGCCTCCCCAGCCGGTGGTGCCGGCAGCGATGCCAGAGCAGGGGTCGAACGAGATGAAGTTTTATCGAATCGTACCGAATAATCTTCCCGACAAGTGGCAGCGGTCGTTGGAGGAGACAAAAGTTTGGCCGACGATGTTTGATGAGGTACCGAAGGAGGAGGGGTCGAAGGAGGCGGTTCTTCCTGAGCTGAACGCGGGTTGGCACTTAAGTTCTATTTATATTTCGGCGGATGAGAAGGTGGCGGTGATTTCGGGAAAAATGGTTCGAGAGGGGGAGATTTTGGATCCCTTTCTGGTGGAGAGTATCAGTGAGGATCGGGTGGTGTTTCGCCACGCACTTGGGACGAGGGAGATGGTGGTGGGTCAGATGGTGGGGATGGGTGAAGGGAAAAAGGCAAAAGAGGAGAAGGCTAAAGTTGGGGACGGTAACAAAGCGGGGGATAAGAAAAAGTAGCCTAGTGCGAGTTGTGGTCTGGTGAGGTTGTGGGCTGTTAGGCGTAAAAACAAGGGGCTCGGATAAATACCTATCTATATGGTTTTTACATATTTACGCATAATTACTTTAAATCATTGACCACCATTATTAATCCATTAATATGCAAAATACTGTGAACCAATATTTTAAGCCTAAGCGGCAAAAGATGTTGTCTGTCGTGATTGCCTACCTAGCGGTCGGCTCAAGTATGATTTTCGCTGGAAGTGTTGATGACCGAACATTGCCTATTTGGACAAATTACCTGAATTCAAAGTTCAGTATTGATGGGCCTTCGCAGGATGAGTGGAGTCGAAAACGGGGAAATACTTCGAACGATCTGATAGAGGAGGATTTGCGTATCAGTTATCAGAACGCTGTGAATTCGGGGGATCTGGCACGACAAGAGGCTCTTGTGGCAGATCTGCAGGCTCGCAAACCAGAGGATCTGCAGTATCGGCAGTGGAAGCTGGATGTTGAGGGGAGGTTCCGTGCGGCGGCCTCAAAAAAAATAGGGAAAAAGGGTACGAGTGAGGCGGGCGGAATGGACATGAAGATTGGGCGTTTGGGGATTTCGGGTCCGCAGGATCTTTATCTTTGGGAGGCGAGTTCGCTTCCCGTCGAGATGCAGGAACCGATTTTGGAAAAAGTCCAGCGACTGAAAAAAGAGCGAGTTTCTTGGGCGGGGGTGAAAGTGGAGGCTACTGCGATGCCCAAAACGGCAAAACTACGTCGTGTCCGAGTGGATCCGGTGACTTTGGAGCAAGCGGGGGAGCTGGGAAAGATTTTGAAAGCGCTTGGTCCAGAAGCTCCAGCACCTGACTTGCTCCTTCTGACAGAAAGAAACCGAGCGACTCGAGATGCAGATGGTAGTCTGGGTCGTCTGGCACGGGCGGGAAAGGGGCAGGGCACGGCAGGGACGGAGGGTGAGGCTTCTTACAGTTTTACCGCGAGGGATATGCCGCTGAAGGACGCCTTGGCGATGTTTGGTAAGCTCAATGGTTTAAATATCCTGCCCGATCCGAACGCGGATGGTTTGCTGACGGTCACCTTTCGGGGGCTTTCCTTGGAAAAAGCGATGGATGCGATGCTGCTAAACTTTGGTTACTACGCCGAAGAAGAGGGCGGTTTGATTCGGGTGCGAGCAATGGAAACACGACGTTTTATCATCGATTATCCAAGGGCTATCCGTACAGGATCAACTACGACAACAGGATCGATCTCCTTGCCTTCTGTAAGTAGCGGGGGAGGAGGCGGAGGAAGTAGCGGGGGAAGTAGCGGGGGAAGTAGCGGCGGAGGTGGAGGCCAGTCGGGTGACTCGAGTTCAATTTCCATTACGACGGCAGATTCGATCGATATGTGGAAGACGATTGTTGGGCATGTGCGGACTTTATTGTCGGAGTCGGATACTAGCGAGGCCAGTTCGATTGGCGGGGCAAGAAATCTAGCAGGAACTGGAAGTGTGGCCACGTCATCTTCAGGGGCGGTGAGTACCACGGAGATCGATTTTCAGGAGGCTCAATGGTTCATGGATCAGTTTAAAAAAGGGCCTCGACTGTTTGCCGACTCGGTCTCAGGGGTAATTGAGGTGCGTGATAAACGTCAAAATGTGAAGGAGATTGCCAAATATCTTGAAGATTTAAGACAAAGTTTAAATCGGCAGGTGGATTTGGATGTGAAGGTCTTTTCGGTGGAGTTTAGCGATGGGCGAGAGTTTGCCATTGATTGGAATAAGGTAGCGATCAGTGCAGGAAATACTTTGGTTACAGGTGCGGCAGTGCTAACGCCCGGTGGATTGCCGGCCGCCATAGGAGGTTTAGTGGCAAGTCCAATGTCGATTACGATTGCGAATAGCAGAGTGAGCGCTGTGATTAAGGCGATTGAGGAACAGGGGAAGATAAAAACTTTAACTCAACCTCGGATCCGAACTCTTAACCACCAACCTGCAGTCATTAAGATTCAAAGAACCATCCCGACTTTCGTGAGCCAATCCAATGTCCTGCAAACCGCAGGTGGAAATGCACAAGGAAACAATGTGCAAGTCAACAACACCACAGTAGGCACTCTTTTATCGATCACCCCTCAAATCTCTTCCGATGATATCATTGCTTTGGATATTATTCCCGTCGTATCAAGGCTGATTAAAATCGAATCCTTCGCGACTTCAGTCACAGGCACGAATGGTGTGTCTCTCAGCCAGACGAATGCTACGGCCCCTGTGGTGGATATACGGCAGTGCGCAACTTTGGTGAAGGTGAACGATCATGAGACGATTGTCATGGGTGGGTTGATTGAAGATGAGGTTGTCGACACGAGAAAAAAAATTCCATTCCTTGGGGATATTCCGGGTTTGGGGGTGTTGTTTACCGGGATGGTACAAGCGAAGATTCTGAAGGAGCTGGTATTTTTCGTGAGTCCCACAATCGTGCAAGATGTACCCGTATCCAAGCTGGGCAATTAAGGCGAACTTTGTATGTACGAATCCTTTTTTGGCCTCGAGCATCCTCCATTCCAGATCAGTCCGGATCCAGAGTTTCTCTATCCCAGTCATGTGCATGAGGAGGCGTTAAAGCACATACGCTTTTCCCTTAACCATTTTAAGGGAATTTGTCTGGTCACGGGCCCTGTGGGGTCAGGTAAAACGACGATTTGTCGAAAGATCTTGCGGGAGCTGCGCCCGGGAGAGGTGGATCACGCACTGATTCTCAACCCGCGGGTGGGGGAGAAAGATCTGATCCGACAAATCTTATCCGATCTGGGTGAGCCCTCTGATATCAGTGAGGGGGCGATCCAGAGGCTCCAAGAGCTGTTATTGGCGAGGTATCGGGCAGGAAGGCATGTGGTCATTCTGGTGGATGAGGCGCATGTGATGCCGACTGACTCGCTAGAATTGCTCAGGCTTTTGACCAATCTGGAGACCACGGAGCATAAAATTGTGCAGATTGTTCTTTTTGCACAACCTGAGATGGAGGACAGACTGAAAAAGGAGACGCGTTTACTCCCATTTCGCCAGAGGATCTTGGTTCACTGTCGGCTGGCGCCCTTACGATATCGGGAGATGGTGGCCTATATCGACCATCGGCTACAAATTGCCGGGGCGGCTGATGAGGTCAACTTTTCAACTTTAGCCAGTCGGGCGATTCACTGCTGGTCATCGGGGGTGCCTCGGTTGATCAATCATCTTTGTGACAAGGCCATGCTATCTGCATATGTGCGGCAGGATCGGTTGGTGCGCCTGTCTGATGCGCGAAGGGCGCGGGAGGATGTGGGAGCTCTTTTATGAGCTTAATTTCAGAAGCACTCGAATTACAGGTACAGAGAAAACCTCGTTCGGTTCAGGTGGAGGCCGTTCCTCCGTTTGCCTCAAGGTCTTGGGGCCTGAAAGCGATCGCATGGGTTGCAGGAATCTTGATTGCGGTGATTTTAGGAGTTTGGCAGGGGGAGACTCTTTGGCACTTTGTCCAGAAGACGACAGGGTTTCAAGCGGCGTGGACAAGCCCGAGTCCCAGTGAAAAAAAGGCCACCTCCGGAGCAGGCACCGAAATCCCAGAGTCGAAAGTGACCGAACAAGCGCCCGCACCGGCAGTGATAGCAAAGCCTATTCCGGAAAGGGTCTCAAATTTACTTCAGGTGCGATCGGATCTTGCACCTGCTGGGACGCCAGCTGCTGTAACAGTGGCTTTGCAAAACCCCGACATGGATGACCTTGCTGAGGCAGAGAAGGCAAGATACCGAAGAGAAAGTGCAATCCGTCACTTGGAGTTACAGGGGGTTCGGATGCAGGGAAGCGAGTCGCGCGCTTTGATCCATGGGGCTCCGATTGGCTTAGGAGAGTCGGTGGGTGTTGAGGGGTTAAAGCTCAAAGCGATCGAGGCTGGGCGGGTAATCTTCGAAGATCCAAACGGAATTGAATTCTTCAAGAGCTACTAAAAAAATCTTATTTATCCAAGGCGAGAGAGGAACTCGGTGGTGAGTTGGCGGTAGCTGGCGGCGGCGGCGCCCGAGGTATCGTACTCGTAGATGGTTTGGCCATGGCTAGGGGCCTCGGCCAGGCGAACGGAGCGGGGGATAATTGTTTGAAAAACCTGAGTTCCTAGAT
>Ga0214919_10008719_pt1 | contig 13259 bp, 7 predicted proteins | sample LL1503_MetaG_FD_177994 | JGI IMG/M metagenome (GOLD analysis project Ga0214919, IMG submission 177994) | Freshwater microbial communities from Lake Lanier, Atlanta, Georgia, United States - LL-1503 | ecosystem: Environmental > Aquatic > Freshwater > Lake | place: USA: Georgia | collected 2015-03-15
TAAATTTACTTTATCATTTGACATAAATAAATCATAATAATCATCAAGTTTATTATTTATTAAATATAATTCTTTATCTCTTGGTGATAAATCTTTCATTGCAATTAAATGTTTTTTACTTTTTGATGAATATTCAATAGGTAACATTTTTTGATAATGTTTTGGGTTTTGTTCAATATACGATTGGTTAAAATTATTTTTATAAGTAAACGTCGGTAATTTTATAAGTTCTTTATCATTTAATACATAATATTGTAATTTACCATATTTATTATTAAAATCAAAGTTATCAATAAAATCAAGATAAAATCTAAAAAATTGATTAGGTTTTTTATTCTTAATATCTAAATATAAATTAATCATTGTAGCATAATTAAAATTAAAATATTTATATTGCATATATGTCCTTTGTTTTAAAATATTTGAAAAATTATTTAAAAAACTAATTAAATGATAAAAACTTTTGGGTATTATTTTATTTGAATCATCTAAAATATATCCATTATCAATATAATTAATTATATACGTATCTAATAATAAATATAAATCCATAGAAACATTTATTTCATTAATTCGTGGAATAAAATCATTACCAAAAACGGTAAAAATGAAAGATATATCTTTTATATATTTACTCATTTCTATTTTATTTTTAACTCTTTCTTCATAATAAAAAATTAAATAATTAATAAGAGTATTTATGTGAATAACATTTAAAATTTCTGTATTTTGGTCAAATCTAAGAATTTTTATTTTAGATTCAGTATTATTAGACCAAGTAATCATACTTAAAACTATTAAATCTGCATCTGGACTATAAATAATATAATCTTTGGTTTTATTTTTATAAATGTAATCAATAATTTTAAATTCTCCTTCTCCTGTATCATCTGTATCAGATATTATAGTTCTTGTTACAAATTTATCATTATTTAAATATTCTGATATTTTTCTCATAAATTTTGTTCCTGGTTTAATTAAACTTTTATTAAAACTAAATGATACTATGTGTTTTTTAATTAATTCTTCAATTAAATCACCTATATAACTTCTTTTTTTTTGTTCTAATATTTTTGAAATTGAAGGAACGCCGTCCAACGCAATATAAACTAAATTACATTCTATATTTTCAAGTAAATCATCAACATAATTTTTAATATGTAGTATAAGAATATTTTCATCATATGTTTCATTTTTATTACTTTTAGTATTTATTTCGGATATATATTTAGATGAAACATAATGAATTATAGAATTAAAATCAATAAAAAATACATCCGTTTTTAATTTTTTTATATTACTCATAATAGATACAATATCAAAATTTTTATTGATAGCTGAAAAAAATCTTTCTATACCCATATTAATTTAAACTATTATAGATAGAGAGAAAAATAATATTTGTTTATTTTTTATAATATTTTCTAATATTAGCTTTTCCTATAAAATATGCTTTACCAAATTTTGTTATTTGTAATAGTTTTTGAGGCGCATTTTTATTAGGTTTATACTCAAGTAATGATAATTGATAATTATCAATATTTAAATTTTGAGAAAAAGTTAATACAGGTATTTGTTGATCCCAATTAATAGAAGATATTAATAAATAATAAAATGTTCTTAATGACATATTATTAACACCATAATCTAAAATTTTACATAAATTATAAGTAAAAATACCACAAGGTTTATTATTAATATATACTTCATATGACGAATCTTTATCACGTGTACCAGAAATTAAAAGAATATTTGCTTTTATTTTATTAACTTTATTAGGATAATAAGAATTAACAATTGTACATTTATTATTAATATCTAATAATAATCCTGAAATATCAGAACTTATAAATTTTTCTGTGTAATTACCAATATTTACATAACATAAATCAAATAATGTACCCGAATTACAACTATCAGAGAAAGCAATTAAAGTTTGATCTGCTCTTAAATATGAAAAATAAAAATATAAATCATCGTCTTTTAATAAAATAAGATTATTTTTATTATAACATACTATACAACTATCTCCATTTATTCCATTTAATTTATTAATTTGACTACCATTTAATGTTTCTAATATATTTATCTCATCGTTATTATTATCTATTATTCTTGTACCATGACCAGAATAATGAAAATATAATTTTTTTTCAGGATATTTAGATAATTTTAATAATTCTCTAGTAATATTTTGTATATTAGGAAATAAAATATTTTTTTCAACTAAATCATCCCTCATATAAGTTATTTTAATAAATGGGTCTATTTTTTTTAATCTTATAATAAAAGCATCTGCATCATTAAAGCACCCAAATAATCGATTTTCTTTAAATTTTTTGTATTGACAAGCAATAATTAAAGCACGAGACATATGATATTATATAGATTTAATTATAAATTTACAAAATTAATTATTAAAAATTAAACATCTATCTAAATTAAAAATATATGGTTCTAATTCAATAAAATCAATAATTTTAATATCAAAATTAGTAAGATAAAATATAAATTCTTCTATTATTTCAAAATTTATAAATTTATTTTGAATATATTCATTATTTATAAAAAAAAAAAGTAAATCTTTTTCTTCAAAAAATTCTTTAATTTGTTCAGGTGATAAATTTATTTTTATATTAGTAATTTCTTTATTTAATTCTATTATTATATATTGCCATTTTTCAGTTAAAACAATTAAATTAAATAAAATTTGTTTTTTTGATTGTAAAAAGATTGGTAATAAAAATCTAGCAATTGAATAAATATTAATAATTATTTTTACTTGATAATTATTTAATGAAGTTCTTGAATTTTTGGTATCAGAAATAATTTTTTGAAAAGTTTTAATTTCTTCTTCATCTAAACCAATATAATAATTATTTGTATAATCTTTTTTCATATGAATAAATTTAATATAAATATGATTTTTAATTTCATTTAATCTTGTTTTATTTATATAATCTTTTTCTATTTTTATAACATATTGATAATAGTTTTCTAATAAATTTAATGTTAAATTACTTCGTTTAATATTTTGTTCTATTTGTGTTAATTTATCATCCATTTGGTCGCTTTTAGTATTAACTATAATATTAACAACATCTGTTATATTACATAATTCAATTGCTGAATTACTATTTAATAATTTTATTTCTTCAAGTATTTTTTTTTTATCTTTTAAATTACTTTCAGGAAATTTATTTAAATAATAATTTTCAATAGTTTTATCTACATCTATAATATTATTGTTATATATTTGTTGTTCTTTTGGTATTTTTTTAATTAAATCATTTCGTAAATTTAAAAAATATTCTTCATCCATATATTCATCAATTAATGAAAGATTTTCAATAATATTTTTACCTGGTAAACAAAACGGAATATTAATTAATTTTTCTAATATGTTTTTACTTTCATAATTTTCGATTTGATATTTTGTTTTATAATAAGTTTTTATAGCATCATTTATTTTTATTGAATCATAAGTTAAAAAAATATAAATAGGACAATCAGAATTTTTTAATAATGATAATGCTTTAATAGCATTATAAATTTTTTCAATTGAACATCTATCTAAATCATCTATCATTAAAATTAATATAAAGTTATTATTTTTAATTATTGGATTAATAAAATTAAAAAATTCATTTTTAACTTCATTCATAAAACCTAATTTTTTATTCCATTCTGGTTTTTCAATATTTTTAGAAATATCATCAGATATTGAATATATTATATTTTTTATAAATGAATAAATATCTACAAATATAAATAATGAAGATATTACTATTGTAAAAGACATAATAATACTTGAAGTTTTACTTATTTGTGGATTATAAATAATAAATAAGATTAATAAAATAAATGGTATCGATAACTTTAAAATAAAAAATATTATTGATTTAATATCTGGAAATAAAATCTTTTTAATACGATACCATTTCATTCTATTTTTTCCTATTTTTTGTTCTAACGCATCATGAATATTCATTAAAATACTAGCCCATATAGTATTATCAGCTTCAAAAGTCCAAGCATTAAAATTAATAATTATCTTATGTGGATTTAATTTATTTTTATAATGACCTTCTTTAGCTATTATTTTATTTTTGAGATTATAAATAAAATTAGTTTTACCAAAATTATCAGGACCAATAATACCAAAACATAATGGTGGTTTATTTTCTGGTTCATCAATAATTCTTGAAAAAGCTTCACTATATAAATCAAATTTTGTTTTTTCTTCTATTCCAAATTTTTCATCAATAATTTTAATATGTTGATAAATTTCATTATTTTTTTTTAAAGGGTAATTATTTAATTTTGGATTTAAATCAGGTAAGTCCCATCCTTTACCACATTTTAATATAGTTGTAAATTGTTTTGAAATTATATATTGTTCAACAAATAATTTACCTATTAATTTTGATTCTTTAATTATATCAATTTCTAATTTTATTGGTTCTGGAAAATCAAATAAGTCATAAGATTGATCAACTGAAATATCATTTAATAATAAATTTGGTTCAATTGTAGCTTGTCCAATAATATTATCTTCATTAAATAATTCATCATCAAGAATCATAAAATTAATTGTTTTTTGTTTTTTATAATCAAAAATAAATTTCCAATTAATAATCTGATTATTTGGATAATCCCAAAAAATTTCTGATGTTAAAAATATATTATCATGATATAATTTTATTTTTATATCTTGTTTGAAAATATCAAGTGATAAAATAAATTGTATTTTTTTTACAACTAATCTATTTTCCATATTATACTTTAAATAGAAATTAAATAAATTGTTATTTATAGACTTAATTATAAATAGTCGTATATAATGATATCTAATAATCCTGATATTAATGACTTACTTTATGCTATTAATAAAAAACATAAACGATGTGACAAAGTTATTAAACAAGAATATATTATTATTGATTTACAAATTTTATCTCTAAAAAAATTAGAGAATATATTTAAAAATAAAAAATATTCTTTACGTGAATTTTCTAAACTTTTAAGTAATTTAGAAAATACTATGACTTCATTAAAAGTAACTATTGAAAATTCTGAGCTTGATAATTTTAGAAAAGTTTTATTTATTTCATTATTGAGTATTCATATTGAAGAAATAATTAATATTCGTAAAATAATTAATAATGAAAGTAGACAATTTAATGTATTAGATTTTATTCAAACTAGACGTAAAAAATTAGAAAATGAATTAAAAAAAAAATTATACAATGATAATTCAATAAAACCGCCTGTATCTAAACGCTTTAAAAAAAATAATTTAGATAAAGACAAAAAAAAAGAAGAAGAAGATACATATAATAATGAAGAAGAAGATAATGATGAAAATAAAGAAGAAGATACATATAATAATGAAGAAGAAGATACATATAATAATGAAGAAGAAAATACATATAATAATGAAGAAGAATATAATGATGATAATAAAGATAACGATAATAAAGAAGATAATAATGATGATAATGATGATAAAGATGATGAAGATGATGATGACGATGATAAAGATGATGAAGATGATGATGAAGATGAAGAATATATTCAACCTAGTAAAAATACTTTAAAAATAGGTAAAGAATTTATTAAACAACTTTACAAAGGAAAGGGTTCTCATCGTAATTTAGAAAACGACACTCTTACATATTTTAATTCAATGTCTAATAAAGATCGTAAATATGCTTTAGAAAAACTAAAGGAAATAAATACTTATGAAAATAATGATAAACCTATTATTTTCCAAATTATGGAATTAGATTTACCAGTATCTCAAAAAAATCATATTCTTAAAAATTATATGACTATTGCAACATCTCGTTCTGAAAATATTAAACTTAATGAATGGATTGAAAATGTAATAAAAATTCCAATTGGAAAATATAAAGGTATTAATATAGATTCTATTAAACCAGAAAAAGTAAAAAGTTTTCTAAATGATTTACAAGAGTCTATGAATAAAGCTGCTTATAGTCACAATGATGCAAAAAGACAAATTATTCAAATAATAGGTCAACAAATTCGTAATCCAAAAGCTAAAGGTAATATAATAGGTTTATGGGGACCTCCTGGAAATGGTAAATGTTTTGCAAAAGATACACAAATTTTAATGTATAATGGTATATGTAAAAATGTTCAAGATATTCAAGTTGGAGAAGTTATAATGGGAGATGACTCAAAACCAAGAAATGTTTTATCTTTAGGTAGAGGTATAGATGAAATGTATGAAATTAAACAAAATAATGGTGAATCTTATACTGTAAATTCAGAACATATATTATGTTTAAAATCATATAATCTAAATTTTATTAAAAAAATTAATAATGACAAATTTAAGTTACAATACTTTGATAAAAAAAATTTAAAAATAAAATATATATATTTTAATAATTTTGAAGATGCGTCGAATCATTTAGAAAATATAATAAATAATGAACAAGATAATATTATTGAAATAACAGTTAAAGATTATTTAAAATTATCAAATCATATTAAAAATAAATTAAAAGGTTATAGAACTGGAGTTGAATTTTCAAAGAAAACTGTAGATGAAGACCCATATTTAATTGGTCTTTATTTAGGTTGTAAAGATTTAAATCAATTAAATCTAAATGATTATAAAGTTAATGACAGAGAAACAAGATTAAAATTATTAGCTGGTATTATTGATAGTGGTGGATATTATAATGAAACAATGAAACATTTTGAAATTATACAAAAAAATAAAAATTTAGCAGATGATATTTTATATCTTGTAAGATCATTAGGATTTGTAGGAAATCAATATAAAATTATTAAATCTTTTAAAGATAATGAAGAAAATAAATTAGAAGAATATTATAGAATACAAATATATGGAGATAAATTAGAAGAAATTCCAATATTAAATATAAAAAAACCATATAATGAAACTAATAAAACTAAAGATGTATTAGTATATGGTTTTAAAGTTATATATAAAGAAAAAGGAGATTACTATGGTTTTACATTAGATGGTAATAATAGATTTTTACTTGGTGATTTTACAGTAACACATAATACTTCACTTATAAAAGAAGGTATTGCAATAGCAATGAATAAACCATTCATTTTTATTTCTCTTGGTGGTGCATCTGATGCATCATTTTTAGAAGGTCATAGTTATACTTACGAGGGTTCTATATATGGTCAAATTGTAAATGGTTTAATGACAAGCAAATGTATGAATCCTGTAATTTACTTTGATGAATTAGATAAAATTTCCAAGACATCTAAAGGTGATGAAATTACTAACATTCTTGTACATTTAACTGATCCTGTACAAAACAATCATTTCAGAGATAAATATTTTCACGGAATTGATATTGACTTATCAAAGGCAACATTTATATTTTCATTCAATGATCCAAGTAAGGTAAATCATATTTTAATGGATCGTATTACATGTATTGAAACTAAATATTTATTAATCTCTCAAAAGATTCATATTTGTAAAAATTATCTCTTACCTGTAATATTTAAGGAAATGGGTTTTAGTGAAAATTCAATAAACTTTAGTGATGATATATTAAGAGATATTATTAATAAATATACACATGAAGGAGGTATACGTAAGCTTAAATCTCTATTATATAATATAGTACGCGAATTAAATATTTCTAATTTAATTCATACTCCAATAAATGGTAAAGAAGTAAATTTCCCTTTTACTATTAAAATGGAAGATATTAAAATAATTTTTAAGAATAAACGTGAAATTGAACCTGATAAAATTAATAATAAACCAAAATGTGGTATTGTAAATGGTCTATGGGCAAATCATCTTGGAATTGGTGGTGTATTATCAATTGAAGTAGTTTGGGTACCTGCATCACAACCAATGCAAGTTAAAGCAACAGGTAATCTTGAAAAGGTAATTAAAGAAAGCACTGATGTCGCAACTTCGGTTGCTTGGAATTATTTACCTGAAGACATGAAAGAAAAATTTATGGAAATGTGGAAAAATAAATCAATGGGTTTTCACATTCACTGTCCTGATGGTGCAACACCTAAAGACGGACCTTCTGCTGGTGGTGCATTAACACTCGCTATTTATTCACTATTAACTCATCGTAAAATTCAAAATAATATTGCAATGACAGGTGAAATTAACTTGCAAGGTCGTATTTCAGCAATTGGAGGATTGGAAGAAAAACTTGAAGGTGCTAAAAAGGCAGGTTGTGTACTTGTTTTAGTACCAAAAGAAAATAACATAGATTTAACTAAAATTGTTGATAGAAATTCTTCATTACTTGACGATAATTTCAAAGTAATCCTTATTGAAAACTTTGGAGATATCATTAAAAATGCTTTATTACCTAGTTCACCAACAGATACGCCATTTATTAAGACATATTATCGCAATGATAATTTTGATGATTTAGTTATTTAGTTATAATATAATTATCTATCAAGTTCGTATAATTGATAATTAGTGCTTTTAAAACAATCAATTATATATCTAACGGCTTCTTTAGTTTTATCTTTATTTTTACAAGAAAAGAAATCAATATAAATAATACCTTTTTCAGGATATGAATGAAAACTTGAATGAGATGTAGATAATAGATACATTCCTGTTATTCCTTGTGGTTCAAATTTATGTATTTTTTTATCTAATAATTTTGCTAATGCTATATCAATTGCTTTCATAAATATTGTATCAATTATTTCAACATTATTTATTAAATCAAATGATAAATCATAAATATTTAAAATATAATGAGCACCATTTAATTGTGATGATTTAATTTTAAGTTTATCATCTAATTTTTTTGGTAAAGCAAATGAAGCAGTATGTATTTTTTGACTATAATATTGTAAATCTAATTTTTTATCTTGAAAAATAGTCCAATCAATTGTAAAATTTATTGGACAAATTGTATCACTACATAAACAGAAACTATAAAATCCTCCTGCAAAAGTAGGTGTATAAACTGTAAAAGGTGAAATATATTTAAATATTTTTCTCATTTCTGTAACCATATCAACTATATTTTTTTCATTCCAATTTACATTGTCGCCATTAAAACAAACTAAATGGTTACTATTTAATATTTTTTTTAAATTTTGATAAAATTCAGGTGTATGTAATCTAAATGATTGATTAAAATCTGTTGAATCAATAATAGCAATATCAAATTTTGCTCCACTATAATTTTGAACAAACTCAAATCCATCTCTTATAATTAAAATAGTTTTTGGATGATTAAATGCACCATTTGATAATTTTGGTAAATATTGTTTTGATGCATTAATAACTTCTTCGTCAATTTCAATCATAACTACTTTTTTAACATTAGTATGTTTTACAACTTCTCTTAAAGTACCACCATCACCACCTCCAATAATTAGAACATTTATTGGTTTATTATTAAAATAATTTAATGGAACATGAGCTATCATTTCGTGATAATTTTTTTCATCAGCTTCAGTTAATTGAACATCATTATCAATTACTAACATATTACCAAAATTAGTTGTTTCAAATACTTCTATTTGTTGATATTTAGATAATTTAAAAAATAATTTATTTTTAATTTTATATTCAACATTAAATTTTGATATATCTTTAAAATAATTTGTTGGATTTTCAGAATTTAAAAAGTTATTTAATGTTGTAGGTCCTTTTGAAAGTAAATAAAATACAAAATTATTAAAACCAGATGATTTTTCATCATAATAACCACCTAATATTATTTCCATCTTTGACCAAATTAAACTATGGTATTTAGAAAAAATATTATCTAAATTATCTATTAATTCTGGATTTGTTTTTTTTATTTTATGTCTTAAATAATTTATGTTATCACAATTATTACCAGATTTTTTAATTATTTTCCAAAATTCTTTTTCCATATATTTTACTATAGAAAATATCTAAATCTTTGTATATAATGAATAATTTTAATTTAAAAAATATATCTTATGGTGAGATTTTAAAAGAATATGATAATTACGAAGAATCTAGTGATTTGTCAAATTCTATATCTTTAGATTCTTCTTTATCGGAATTAATTGGCGGTAAAGGAAAAAAAATTAAAATCAAAAAGAAAATGAAAATGAAAAAGAAAAAGGGAAGTAAAAAAGGAAGTAAAAAAGAAAAGAAAAAGAAAAGTAAAAAAGATAAGAAAAAGGAATTAGTTGACAAATTAGTTAGTGATGAGTCTGAGACTGAGACTGAGACTGAGACTGAGACTGAGACTGATTCAGATTCTTCGAATTCAGATTCTTCTAAATCTACTACAGAACTTTTAAAGAAGTTTAAAGATAAAGTTAAAAAAACTGTGAAAAAATCTATGGAAGATTCTGATTCTGACGATGAAAATACTCTTAATATTAAAAATGCTAAGAAAGTTATTACCAAAATGGCAACTAAGGGTATGAAAAAAATAAATAAAATACTTGATTCTGACAATTCTAGTGTTACATCTGATGTGAAAAAGAAAAATAAAAAGAAAATAGTTGATAGTGAGACTCCATCTCCATCTAAAACTGAGTCTGCGGACGATGAATCTGATTCTTCTGACACAGAGAGTGATTCTAATTTAAGTAATAAAAAATTAGAAGAGGAACTTGCAAAGTTAGAAGCTACAACAAATGCCAAAATAAACGCAATGAAAACAGAAGAAAAGAAATATAATGAAAAAATAAATGAAAAAGTAAATGAGGCTGAAAATAAAATTAAGAAAGCTAAGGAAGCTACTGAAAAAACCAAAGCTGGTCTTATGAATAACTTAAAAGTAAAATTGCAAGAAATTAACACGGTAGATAGTAACATAAAAAACAATGAAACAGTACCAATTAAGGAAGAAAATGATGAGAAAGAAGATGATGAGAAAGAAGATGAGAAAGAAAATGATGAGAAAGAAAATGATAATAAAAAACAAACAGGTGGTTATTTTAAAGAAGCTTTACGTATAAATGAATTACATGACGATTTATCAAAAATATTTAAAAAATCAATAACTTCTAAATATCAAAATAAATATGATATATTAACAAAAACTAACAATATTTCTAATGATGAATTTTATACTACAACTATTTTTAAAAATTCTTCTGAAACTCCAGAAACTCAAGGAGTAATTAATGATATTCAACGTGGTGCTTTAAAATTATATAATTATTTATCTTTGTTTTAATTACACCTTTTTTAGTTACAAATTATAAAAATAAAAATTGAAAATTATTCATTTTTATAATTATTAATAATAATCAGTTTTACAAATGGATCATAGTAATGATCCTTGTACACCTTCTATGGAGACTACATCTTTTATGGAGAGGTTACCTGGTGAATTATTAAGTTCTATAATAGACCCTTTGACTTTGTCGCTTATTAATAAAAAAATGAAACAAATTAACGACACAGGAATAAAACAAATTTTAAAAAATAAGTGTAGAGTAATTTTATCAGATGAAAATATATTTTTTAATAAATTAAATTCTAAAGAAATTTATTCATTAGCTAAAATACTTATTGGATTTTTTAGTAAAAAATATGTGTTATTTCCTACTAAACAAATATTTTCATTACAAAAATTAAAAGAAGCATTATTAAATCCTACTAAAAAATTATTTTTAAGTAATGACAAAAATTTTTTAGTAGAAAACACGAGTAATGATATATGTGTCTTATATATTAATCCTATTGATGATAATCATTTAGATTTTCAATTAAAATTTATATTTTATTTTTGTGATATTATGAAAAGAAAAGGAGACATAATATTACATTTTAAATTTAGTATTAATGATGATGATAATAAATTTTTTAGCGCTAGTGTTAAAACAATAATACGTGGAATAAAACTAAATTTACCACTGATAACAATTAGCTTTTATAATGTTCGTCTTGGTGACTTTTTTCAAAATGCCTTTGCAAGAGCCTTAAATCAAAATACAACACTATTAGAACTTAATATTGTTCTATGTTTTCGACTTCGATATAACCCATTCAAATCATTGGCAAGAGTCTTAAAAAAAAATATAACACTAACAAAACTTAATCTTAGTAAAAATGATATTTATGATGAAACCGAATCAATAGCATATGCATTGAAAGATAATACAACATTATTGGAACTTGATCTTAGCTTTAATCGTATTGGATATAAAGGAATTAAACGATTAGCAACGAAGGGTTTAACTAAAAATACAACACTGAAAATACTTAATCTTAATAATAATTTAATCGGTTCTTATTTTACTGGTGGTGACGGTCGTTTTAATGGTGTGGATCATAGAATAAGTGGAGCTTCATGTATAAGTGACTTATTCTATAGGAATAGAACACTAACAACACTAACAACACTTAGTCTTGATTATAATAATATATGTAGTGGGGGAGCCTGTGAAATAGCATATGCCTTAAAAAATAATACAACACTATTAACACTTAGTCTTGTTCATAATACAATAGGTTTTAATGGAGCCATGGCATTAGTAGAAGCATTAAAAGAAAATAATACACTTGAAATAATTAATCTTAGTGATAATTATTTTAATAATATTACTCTAGAACGTGGAAAGATACAATTAAATCTGCAGAAATTTGCATTTAATTGTTGTTTTATTTATTAAATTAGTGATATTTATATTACTTAACAAATTAATTATATTGGTGTTGAAGAATATTATTTTAATTTATAAAATCAGATTCATCTGAATCTAAATTATATCCTTCAATATGTATTTTTGCATAACATTCATTATCATTGTGACCATATCGTCCGCAACGGCAACAAATACCAGATTGATGAAAATTTATCGAAAGTTTATTAACAACATTATTTAAAACCATAGTCCAAAATTTATCTTTAGTATTTAATGGACAAGATACCAACCAATGTTCTTGACCACAAATACATTTTTTATTATCATCTTTCTGTAATTTTTTTATTTTTTTAGTATCAATATCAATAAAATAAATATTCTTTGTTCCATATTTATTACAATATTTAGCTATTACATTATATAATGTTATTTTATCTGATAATTCAAATATACAATCAATATCATAAGGTTTATATTCTTTAGTTATCTCACAAAATGTACCATCTAAATGTTCATTATATTCTATTTGTATATTATATGTTTTCCATATAAAATATTTATCAAGTTGGCATTTTAAAACATAAATAAATTCCATTTAATAATTGTTATATAAATATATTTTTATATATTATTAAATTTATATTTGTGTTATT
>Ga0214919_10008720_pt1 | contig 13257 bp, 10 predicted proteins | sample LL1503_MetaG_FD_177994 | JGI IMG/M metagenome (GOLD analysis project Ga0214919, IMG submission 177994) | Freshwater microbial communities from Lake Lanier, Atlanta, Georgia, United States - LL-1503 | ecosystem: Environmental > Aquatic > Freshwater > Lake | place: USA: Georgia | collected...
CGTTGTTGATAAAACTTGTAAATTTTTCAGTATAAGCTTCGCTTGGAAGAATGACATCTGCGAATTTAATTGCTTTATCCGCATGCGTTCCTTGGTAAATTATGAACGATTTGCGAATTTTTTCAATGTCAATGTCGTCACTTCCAAGCAGAAATGTTGTTGTAATTTCCTGTTTTTGGATTTTTTCGTAAATTTCCTCAATTCCGCCTTCACTTATAAAGCCAAAATCAAGACCCGCAACAGCCGAAGCCGTTTCGTGAAGTAAATTAAAGGCATTTTCACCCATTTTTTCACCAATTTCAAGGCAAATTTTATGAACTGCGTAGCCATCTTTTTCAATAAGTGCTTTTCTTCCAACTAAAACTGCCGGTTTTTTACCAAAAAGTTCAGGAAATTTCCCCGCAAGAACATCACTCAAAAGCGATTTTTCATTTCCAAGATGCGTGAATTTATAATTTGCATTAAATTTTTCACCAATCACAAAAACTTTGCAACCGTTTTTCACTGCTTTTAAAATGCGAGCATTCAACAGCGGGGCTTCAAATCTGACATCAGAATTAACAATTAACAGAGTTTTAAGGTTTTCAAATTCAGCAATTGGTGTATTTAGAAGATAATTTTTGCGGTTATCGGTTAAAATTTTTGCACCGTCTTCGTTAATTTGCGTGTGATTGCTGTGTAAAAGATTAAAAAGCTTTTTTAAAGCATAAAGACTTTCCGCATCAGCAAATCTTCCTGCAATTGCACATGATTTTTCCCCAGAAAAAGAAAGTTTTTCCGCAACAAGTGTAACAACATCTTCCCACGATGATGGTACAAACATTCCATTTTTTTTGATATAAGGCTTGTCAATTCTTTGCAGGGAAAGGGCATCGCAGGAAAAACGGGAGCGGTCAGAAAGCCATTCTTCGTTAATTTCCTCGTTCAAACGCGGTAAAATTCGAACAACTTTATTGCCTTTGGAATCAATACGAATTGCAGAGCCAAGGGAATCCATGACATCAATTGATGGGGTTTTCGTCAATTCCCACGAACGATATGTGAAGGCATATGGTTTTGCAGTTAATGCACCAACGGGGCAAAGGTCAATAATATTTCCCGAAAGTTCACTTGAAATGTTTTGGTTTAAAAATGTTGCAACTTCGGTGTCATTTCCACGATGAAATGACCCAATTTCTGAAGTTCCGGCAACTTCTTCCATAAACCTGACGCAACGCATGCAATGAATGCAACGCGTCATTGCGGTTTTGACTAACGGACCCATTGATTTCTCCTCCACTGCTCGTTTTGATTCATCAAATTTTGAAGAACACGAGCCGTATTTCACGGATTGATCTTGTAAATCGCATTCACCGCCTTGGTCGCAAATTGGGCAATCAAGCGGGTGGTTTGCAAGAAGGAATTGCATAACATTTTTTCTTGCTTCCTTTGTCATATTGCTTTCAGTATTCACAATCATTCCTTCGGCAACATTAATTGCGCATGAAGCTTGTGGTTTTGGTGGACCTGGCTGAATTTCAACAAGGCACATTCTGCAATTTCCTGCAACGGATAGACGGTCGTGATAGCAAAAATGCGGAACTTCAACAGCGGCAACATCTCTGCAAGCTTGAAGAACGGTTAGACCTTTTTGAATTTGGTGTTGCGTACCGTTAATGGTAATTGTTACAGTGTTTTCAGACATCATTTAGTGAAGTTAAGTTGCCGTCAATTTCGTTAAGTTTATGACTTGCCAAAAATTGTTTGTCAAGGGGTATTAAGTGGTAAGATTCCAAGTATCCTCCAAAACCGATTGCATCAGAGCTTTTAACTTCTTTGAGGAATTTTTTGAGGTCATCGTTATTTTGAAGCGATTGATTTTTGAAGTATAAAAACAAAGGGCGAGCAATTTTGTATTGTCCTGTTGAAATTGTATAATTGCTTGGATTGATATTATTCACCTTAACGGCGTGTAATTTTGTTTTGTTTTCCATATAATGGGAATATCCAAAAATTCCAATTGCACCCTTGCGAAGCGAAATTTTATGAACGACAAATGTGTCGTTTTCACCGGATTCAATAAATTTGCCGTCGTTTCGAATTAACGAACACCCTTGCTCCAACTTTTCCTTGTATTTTGCTTTAAATTCGGGAATTTTTGAGCAATATTGAACAAGTGAAATTTGTGTGAATGAGTCTCGTGTTCCTGAAGTTGAAGGTGGGCCATAAATTATTATTTCAGTATCGGGCAGTGATGGGTTGATTTGGTTCCATTTTTCATAAGGATTTTTTACAATTTTGCCGTCAATTACAACTTCCCTTGCAAAGGCTTTGAAAATTTCTTCGTCCGTTAGTGATTGAATTAAGGCGGTGCGTTGATTGTTTGAATGCATTGCGATTATTATTGCATCAAGACCAATAATGACGTGAGTGTAAGCAACTTTGTTTTTCATACACTGAACTTGCTCCGATTTTTTAATCGGGCGTGAAGCGTTGACAACATCCGGTGAATTTATACCGTTGCCATTGCAAAATGCGGAAAATCCTCCACCAGTTCCAACCGCTTCAACAATTGGTGTTTGAATGTTGGTTTTATAGGAAAATTCTTCAGCAAGAACAGTTGCAAAGGGATAAACCGTTGAAGAGCCGCTCATCAAAATTGCAGCATTTGCGTTTATTGATGCAACTGTTAGAACAAAAAATGTGAAGATGAAATGCATATATTTTTTTATTTTTTCACAAATGTGCTTATAAGATTTTCAAGGTTGATAGCAGATTGCGTATAAATTATTTCCTTTCCGGGTTCAAGATATTCCTCTTCAGCACCGGGAATTAATGCAAGATACTTCCCGCCTAAAATTCCTGAAGTTTTGATTGCGGCGGTGGAATCTGTTGGAATTTTGATTTCACTTGAAACTTGAATTACGGCTTTGACATCGTAGGTGGTAGGGTCAATACTTAGGGATTTCACGGAACCAACTTTGTAACCTGAAATTTTGACATCAGAACCAACCGAAATGCCGTCAATATCATTAAAGCGTGCGTAAAATTCTTGCATATTTTGTGTATCAACGGAATTTTTCTTTACCGAAAGGGCAATGTATGAAGCAAATGCGATGAATATTATTATTGCAATTATTGAAATCACACCTTCAACAACTCTTCCTGATTTAATTCCGCCCAACTTAGTGCCACTTGAAAATAATTTGAACATATAAATAATTCTTGCTAAAATTTCTTGACAAAGAATTAACATACAATTTTTAATTGCAAGATTTTTTTACACAAATGAAACAAGAAATTAAACTATTGGGTGTGAATATTGACCACATCGCCACAATTCGTAATGCAAGGGAGGGCTCATTCCCAAACCTGACTCGTGCAGTTGAAATAATTAACAATTGCAAAGGCGTGGAACTTATCACAATTCATCTTCGTGAAGATAGAAGACATATTAAAGATCTTGACGCCCAAACACTTTGCGAAGAATCGCCGATAAAAATTAATCTTGAAGTGGCTTGCACGCAGGAAATGATTGAATTTGCATTGAAAAATAAACCCTATTCCGTGTGCCTTGTTCCTGAAAAACGCGAAGAAATGACGACGGAATCTGGTCTTGATATCATCACGCACAAGGAAAAAATTGCACATTGTGTTAAACAGTTAAAGGATGCAGGAATTATTGTTTCATTGTTCCTTGATGCAAACGAAGAAGCAATTCGCATTGCAAAAGAAATTGGCGCAAATGTGATTGAAATTCACACGGGAAAATATGCAAATGCAACGGGAATTCATCAACAGGAAGAACTTGAAAACATTGCTCAAATTGCAAGATTAATTTCCAAACTTGGAATGCAATGCCATGCAGGGCACGGCTTGAATTATAAAAACATTGTGAAGCTTGCAAAAATTGATGAAATTGAGCTTTTCAACATTGGACACTTCCTAATTGGTGAAGCAATTTATTTAGGACTGGAGAAATCTGTGAATAAGATGTATGATTTAATCAACGCTTAATACGATAAATACTTGGCAAAGTTGATTATGAAAACAAGTAATGCTTTGCCAAAAATTATAATCATCGTTACAAGTAAAATTCCTGAAATACCAATAAAATAACCAATTCCAACAAGAATTCCATCCGTCAACACAACACCAAGGGAAATCACAAAAATTGAAATTGAAGGCAGGTAATTAGTTCCTGGAAATGGCAGTGCAATTAGAGTGCACATTATGAGCATAAAAAATGCGTGAATTTTAGTCATTTGTGGGTCAATCATCCATTTTAATCTTCCGCCTCGGGAAATTTTTGCAAGAATGGTTACAATAACTGTAGATTTCACAACGATTGTTTTTAAAGAATCAATTTTGAATGAAAGTTTTCGAACTTTTTCGGGAATTTTAATAATTCTCCTTCCAACAAGTGCATTCAAAATGAAAACAAAGACAGGAATTGAAAGCATTGTTGGCATTCCGGGTGGGTATGGAATGGGCAAAATTAAGGGAAAAACTGCAATTGCAATTAGCGTGAATTGCGAATACTTGCTTATGATATCAAGGATATCGCCAAACTTTACTTTTAAAACTCCGTTTTCTTTGTAAGAAATTTTACGAAGAATTATTAAAAACATTCGCACAAAAACCATTGCGTTGCGTTTGCGTTTTTCAAGTGTGCCCTTAACTTTGTGCGTTACATACAGAATTGATCCTCTCACTATAATTTAAAAATTTAGATTTTCTATAAAAACATTTTTTTTAATTGTAAATAAAAAAAATCTTGCAATAATTATTATTGGGAAATAATTTCTTGAAACAATTAATTAATGTTGAATAAAAATGGGAGGAAAGAAAATGATCATCATTGCAATTTCTTTGATAGCAGTCGGTTTACTTGCCTATTTTATATTCTTCAACGGTAAATCGGAAGAAGACGATTCACTACAATCTTCTTACAATGGAAGCAAATCTTCAAAATCTTCCAGAAAAAATAAAAAAACAAATTCAAATAATGCACAGTTTTCAAACGGTGTATCTGCACAATCAGATATTGTCAATTCTCAACAATCAGATTCCCAGTCGCAATCGTTTCAATCTGAAAACTCAAAGAGTCAATCTCAAGGATACTTCGGTTCGCGTGCAATATTACAACAAAACCAAATTGACGGCAATGGTGGTGTTAATAGCATTGATTATTCAGGAGGTGATTCTTCATCAGGTGGTGGTGGTTCAGGTGGAAGCTCAGGAGGAGCATCTTCAGGCGGGGGAAGTAGTAGTTCAGGTGGTGGCACTTCAACATATCCAGCACGCTTGCAATCATGCATTGCCGCATTACAACCTGTTCTTAATGCAAAATCAACGGATACCACAACAATTACAAATGCTTTGTTGAATGTTATGGGCTTTTCAATGCTCACTATTGAAAAGCAAAATAATTATGTCGCTAGCGTTGCTTTTCAAACCAAAGGAACCTCTGCCGCAAATTACTGTAAAACATTATTACAAGATACAAACCCACAAACAATTAATGTTGCAAGCCTTTACACAAACTGCACAACAATGGTGAAAGATCTTTACAACACAAAAGGTTCTGGTGCAACAGAAAGCGATGTCATTAACGCGTTTTCAAGCCTTGGAATTATGAATGGTGCAACAACTTCTGCACAACAAAAAACCGTTTTACAAAATTACCTTGGTGGTGAATATACTTCAGTTATAGCAGCAATGCGTAACCTTAATTCGGCAAATTTAAAAGAGCAATCAAACATAATCTGTGCAAAAACATCTTCAGGAATTGTTAATGCTGTTAATGGTTCAAGCACATACTTAAGCTGTGTTACAACTGCAAATTCAGCAAAAACCAATAACATTACCAATGTTGCAACTGCATTGACTTCTTATAAAAATTTATCTGTTGCAAACCAAATACTAATGACATCATATTATAACGATTTTCTTTCAGGGAAAAGAACGGTGGAATTTATTTGCGAATTTCTTGCAAAAAATGCCATATTCACAAGGTCTTCAGAAGAAACAGCACTTTCTGACATGATTTTGTCTTCTTCAAGTGATATCAATGATACTTGCGATAAAATTGTTAATAGTATTAAATCTGAATATAATAATTCTGTTTCAAAGTCCAATGTTGACAATGTTGCTAATATTGTAAGAACAATCGATGAATATGATTTTTTAATTCCTGGTACAATGCAAGCAAATATTGTAAACTCTCTAATTACGCAAAAAATTACAAATGCAGATTTCAAAAGGCTTTCCACAGACAATAAACCATTAATTGCAAAAAGGCTGTACGCAAGTGATCGTGCAATGCCATCAATTATTAATGGTTTTTACAAAGAACTCCTTCCGCAAATTTGCAAATGTTCACACACAAGTTTTGGCGATATGGAATGGAAAGATGTATTTGTGTCGTATATAATTTTGAAACAAGGCAGTGGCACTAAAATTCCAATGGATGTCATTCAAAAACAAGCTTTAATTACAACAAGCGATTTTTATAGAAAGTGTTATGCAGATACGAACAGAGCGATAATAGACGCAAAGGACAATGAGTTTAAATGGAAATTAGTGATCGACCGCATTTTACCAGAGTTAAAGATAAATTCGGCAATACTCAAAGTTATTAATCTAGAGGAAGAGACTGATAAACTAATATGTATTGCCAAAAAAAAACAATGTATCAAGCCTGGAGAATGCAATAATTGTAATGGAGAAACCGTTGAATCTATATGTACAACAGTGACACTGGCGTATCTTCAAGCCAAACCAGAAGCAACGAATATTAATACCCTTTTCACTTGCCCACCAACAGAATCCGGGAAAAGTTACGATTCCAACATTTGTTATAATCTTACCGAAACTCAACGCATAGATATGGCACAAAATCTCTATGACACAATTCTTGCATTTAAAAATACAGCATCAGGTGTTCGAAGAGAAATCATCAAAAACCTTTGGAAAATACATTCTGATAAACAAATAAGGGATAATACATCAGTATTTTCTTCGCAGTGCGTTGAACAAGCAGGTATCGTTTGGTATAATTTTTTAACCACGCAACCACAAACATCTTAAGTAATAAAATAACTATGAACCATAAGTATATCGTTAATTCACACGCAAGAAATCAAACTGAATTTACCCATGGAAATGGGGTGAATCTTTACACAAAAACTGATGAATATCTTGATTTTATGGCAGGCGTTGCTGTGAATTCTTTGGGTCATTGTAATGAAATAATGATCAACGCCTTAAACGAACAAGCACACAAAATGTGGCATATTTCCAATGTTTTTTACAGCAAAGAAATGGACGATTGTGCACAGACTCTTTGCAATGCAACAGGAATGGAAAATGTTTTCTTTTGCAATTCGGGTTCAGAAGCTGTTGAAGGTGCAATTAAAATGGCAAGAAAGTTTTTTCAAGATAACGGCGAAGAGAAGTACGAAATTATAACTTGCAAAGGTTCATTTCACGGAAGAAGTATTACAAATATTTCAGCAGCCGGCGAAGAGTCATACATGAAAGGATTTTATCCTGTTCTTGAAGGATTTAAACAGGTTGAATATGGTAATATTGAAGAAGTTCGCAATGCAATTAATGAAAGAACAGCAGGAATTTTGGTTGAACCAATTCAAGGAGAAGGTGGGCTTAAATTTGCAGGCTGGAATTATCTGAAAGAACTTTCACACCTTGCAAAAGAAAAAGGCATTTTGTTAATTCTTGATGAAGTTCAGTGTGGAGCAGGAAGAACAGGAAAATTCAGCGGATTTCATTGGGCGGAAATTCAACCGGATATTATTGCCCTTGCAAAAGGAATTGGTGGTGGCTTTCCCGTTGGTGCAACGCTTTTTGCAAAATCAACAAAAAATGTTATAACAATTGGTTCACATGGAACAACATTTGGGGGAAATCCTCTTGCTATGGCAGTTACGAACGCCGTTTGTAACGAACTTTTAAAACCAGATTTTCTGAAAAATGTTCAAGTTCAGTCGAAGAATATAAACGAAATGTTAAATAATTTAATGCAAAAATTTCCGCATATAATTAAAGAAATTCGCGGATTTGGTTTAATGACAGGCTTCATGCTTCACGAAGAATTCACCGTGAAAATATTTGCGGATAAGGTTTTTGAAAACAAACTTCTAACAATGCCGGCAAGAAATAATGTTTTGCGGTTGCTTCCTCCTTTAATTATTCAAGAAAGCCATGTTGAACAGGCTGGTGAAATTCTAGAAAAAACTCTTAAGGAATGGAAATCATAATGGTTTCTTTTCCGCGAAGAACTGTGAAAATAGTTTCTTCGTTTGCGTAAATGCTTGCTGTAATAACTTGTAAGTCGTTCACATTGTTCACATTTTGCGAATTAATTGCGGTAATGATATCCCAAGTTTGAAGGTTTTCATCTGTTGAATGAGTTATTAGAACTCCAAGGTTTTTTTGTGAAGAATTTGGCGTGTTTTCAAGGCTTATGGAATCGTACTTTTGTAAATCCATAACATAAAAATCGAATTTCTTTTTCTTAAAATTTTCTCCCAATAGCATCTTATCAAGATTTTTCGCAACTTTTGTAATTTTTGTTGCAATTGCGTTGCCAAATATTTCAATCGAATGAAGTTCAAGTTTTTTTTGTTGTTTTTGGAAAGATGTTGCAATTCCGCAGACTACCTCTCCGCAAAAAATTGGTGAACCTGAAAGCCCTTGTAATATTTCAATATCTGAGGTAAAATTAATACCCGAACTTTGTAAAACTTTGCCGTAAATTTGCGATCTTTTTTCAAAAATTGAAACTTTGCTTTGGGGTTGAGGATCGCTTTTTGCCAATTGAAGTGGGTGCGATTGGAAGTTTTTCACTTTTAAAGCGGCAACATCAAGAACTTCGTCGTAGCCTACAACCTCAACCTGATGAAGCGTTCCTTCAATTGCAGCAAAAATACTTTGAGCATTCTCCACAACATGGTAGCTTGTTAATGCCGTGCCATCGTTACTTATAAAAAATCCCATACCGCTCGATTTCCCATCAGAAAGAATAACATCAAGAACGAATGGTTGTTTTTGCATCATATTGCGAATTTCTTCTTTGCGAAGGTTGTGCGTTGTGGAATAAATTTGTGCTTCCCTGTTTCGTTCAAGTTCCTGAGCATTCACATGCAATATTATTAAACAAATGAACAGAATTATTTTTTTCATGAAAAGAATCCCTTAACTTTGTCAAAAAAACCTTGTGAATTTGGACTATTCTTCGCATTGGATTCCGTCTTGAATTCTTCAATTAACTGTTTTTGTTTTTTGCTTAAATTTACAGGAGTTTCAATTTTTGTTTTCAAAACCATATTCCCGCGATTACCGTTTGAATTCAAGCGATTCATTCCCTTGCCTTTTACGATAACTTCGGAATCTGCTTGTGTTCCTGATGGCACAACAACTTTTTCGTATTTGCCGTCAATTGTTGGAACTTCAAGTTCTGTTCCTAATATGGCATCTGCAAATGGAATTGTTATGTTGAAGTGAATGTCGTTTTCAATTCGTGTGAAAAGTTTGTGTTTTTGAACGCCGACCAGAATGTATAAATCGCCTGCGTTGCCACCTCTAACACCTGCATCGCCTTGATTTTGAAGAAGAATTTTTTGACCGTCTTTAATTCCCTCCGTAACTTTCACTTCAATTGTACGGTTTGAAACCTTACGCCCCTCACCATCACATTCTTTGCATTTGTTCGAAACCGTTTGTCCATTTCCATGGCAAGTGTGACAAGTTGATTCCGTAATAAAGAAGCCTCGTTGTTGGCGAATAACCCCTGAACCTCTGCAAGTTCCACAAGTGTTCACGCCAGAACCTCCAACTCCATTACAAGGTTTGCAGGCAACATTGCCGTTAAACGAAACTTTTTTTGTAACACCAGCGTGTGCTTCTTCAAGTGTAATTGAAAGTGAGAATTGTAAATCGGAACCATCGGCAGCCATTGAACGCGACCTTCTTTGTCCACCTCCTGAACTTCCAAATGGTGAACCGCCGCCGCCAAAGAATTGGTTGAAGATGTCCTCAAAACCACCACCACCAAATGGCGAACCACCTTGATTACCTTGACCTCCTCCAAAACCGCCACCCTGCCCTTCAGTTGTGCCGTAGGTATCATAATGTTGCTTTTTTTCAGGACTAGAAAGCGTTTCATAAGCTTCTGCTGCTTCTTTGAATTTTGTTTCAGCTTCTTTGTTATTGGGGTTGCGATCCGGATGATATTTCATCGCAATTTTTCTATATGCTTTTTTAATTTCTTCCGTGCTGGCATTCTTGGTTACACCTAAAACGGCGTATAAATCTTTAGACATAAACTAAAATTCAAAAATGGTAATTATAATATATTATATCATTTAATAATCAAAACTTAATTTTCAAGGGAAAGTTTGTTATAACAAATGTTTTGCCTCCACTGTTTTCACAATATAATTCACAACACTTTCAACATTTAATATTTTAGTATTCAACAATCTGACTCTTTTATACATTGTTTTATATTTTTTGATGTTTGATATTTGTAAATCTTGTGCTGAAAAAACGGCATATCGATTATCATCAATGCACGGATACCACGACTGTAAAACTTCCAACATTCCAGGGCTTGGATACACACAAACTGGAACATTTAATGCAGAGGCAACATGCATGGGCCCGCTATCGTTACAAATTAACAAGGAAAGCGACGATGTGTGATCGCAAAAATCTTGATAACTTGACGGTTTAGCCATTGTAATGTTTGAAGAATCAAAACCAAGGTTTGTTAATCGTTCAAGAATTTCGCTGCCAAATTGTATTTCCCAAGAATTTCCACTAAAAATAGCAATATTACAACCATGTTTTACCGCAAGGCGAAAGGCTACATCAGCGTAAAATTCCACAGGATACTCCACCCTGCCTTTTGATGTGCCGGGGTGAATTCCAATTGTTGGCTTTTGAAAAATATGCTTTCCGTGCGGTATTCTTGGCATGCAAAATTTTGGATCTGTAAAATCAACATTTTGAAAATATTCCGGAAAACATGAAGCACAATATTCCAAAAGATTCTGATAATGTCGTTCTCGTTTATAGTGAAATTTATAGCTCCCTCCTACAGACTTTCTAACATTTTTGCATTTGGAAAATAATAGCAATATTGAAATATAATAAGGGTATTTCACATTTAAAAAGCGAACAAAAAACACAAAAAACGCGTAAAAAATGCTACGCCTCATTCCAATCATTCTAATACATTCGTCAATATTATGCTTGTTGATAAACTGAATTGTTCTAATAAAATTAATTATTCTTTGAAAAACATTTTTACTGCTTGGTATAATGTATGAATCGTGAATGAATGTACGCCCTTGAAAAACCTGAACTGAATTTTTTGTGCCAATAATGATTATGTTATAATTACTCATCTTTCGTGCAAGAAGATCAATTACACCAATGGATGCAATGGTATCGCCAAGGCCTTGATCCAATACAATGAGTAAATTTTTCTTTAACATAGCTTAAGAATTCAAAAATATATGGTTTGTAACAAAAACTTAATTTTCAAGGGAAATTATTGTTGCGCTGAAATAACTAAATTTATTTGACATTTATATTTCCACGCTTTTTGAATTTTTCATAACATTTCAAAGTTCTATGCCAATAAGTCACATTCACACAAACGAAATTCTTAAAGAAATTGATATTTCAGTTTTCAATGCAATAGAATCCGAGAAGGTTCGTCAAGAATATGGTATTGAATTGATAGCTTCAGAAAACATTGTTTCCAAGGCTGTAATGCAAGCACAAGGTTCAGTTTTCACAAATAAATATGCAGAAGGGTATTCAGGGAAAAGATATTACGGTGGCTGTGAAAATGCTGATACTGTTGAAACACTTGCAATTGAACGCTTAAAAAAACTTTTTGGTGCAAATTTTGCTAATGTTCAGCCACATTCGGGGGCAACGGCGAATCAATGCGTTTATTTTGCCTTCTTAAAACCAAACGATACCATAATGGGGCTTGCTCTTGATTGTGGAGGGCACCTCACTCACGGTGCAAAAATGACGCAATCAGGGCAATATTTCAACGCAGTTGATTACCGCACCAACGAAAATGGATTGATTGATTACGATGCCCTTGAAAAACAAGCTTTGGAAGTTAAACCAAAGCTTGTTATTGCCGGAACTTCATCTTATGCAAGAATTTTGAACTGGAAACGCTTCCGTGAAATTGCGGATAAGGTTGGTGCAATACTTATGGTTGATATGGCACACGTTGCAGGGCTTGTTGCAGGTGGGCAATACCCAAACCCAATGGAATTTGCTCATGTTGTAACTTCAACAACGCATAAAACTTTAAGGGGACCTCGTGGCGGAGTAATTCTTTGGAATGACGACAAATTCACAAAGCAAATAAATTCCGCTGTTTTCCCAGGTTTAATTGGGGGACCATTAATGCATGTAATTGCCGCAAAGGCGGTTGCTTTTGGTGAAGCACTTGAACCTTCGTTTAAGATTTATGCTGAAAATGTTGTGAAAAATGCAAAAATTCTTTCTGAAACTTTGGTTGGCCGTGGGTTGAATATCATTACAGGTGGAACCGACTGTCACCTTTTGGTTGTTGACCTCACCCCCTATGGTGTAACAGGAAAAGACGCGGAAAAGCTTCTTGAAAAAGCACATTTAATTTGCAACAAAAACGCAATACCAAACGACAAAGAGTCCCCGTTTGTAACATCAGGAATTCGTCTTGGTTCTGCGTGTGGAACGACTCGTGGTTTTGGTGAAAAGGAGTTTGTTCAAATTGGAAACTGGGTAGCAGATATTCTGAAAAACGGAAGTGATGAAAACATTTCAAAAATTGCACAAGAAGTGAAAAACCTTTCAAAACAATTTCCAATATACTCCGCGTAATATGCACATATTTTCCCGCTTTTCAAATTACATTCGAAATACAAGCGAAATAAACCAAAGGTTCATATTCAGCATTTTAATGATAGCAATTATTGGAATGCCAATTTTACTTGGCGGGAAAATTTTCACATCAATGCTTATTGCACTTTGTGTTTTGGTTGTTTCGGAATATGTGGCGATTATTAAAGCTCCAAAACCTTTAACCCTGTTATTCATAATGGTTGAATTTATTGGTTTCAATTTAATGCGTGAATCTGAATTTGGACTTCATAAAATTATGTTCATTGCGTTTGTTATTGCTTGTTTTGATACAACTGCCTACTTCGTTGGAAAAGCAATTGGAAAGCATAAACT
>Ga0214919_10008721_pt1 | contig 13256 bp, 7 predicted proteins | sample LL1503_MetaG_FD_177994 | JGI IMG/M metagenome (GOLD analysis project Ga0214919, IMG submission 177994) | Freshwater microbial communities from Lake Lanier, Atlanta, Georgia, United States - LL-1503 | ecosystem: Environmental > Aquatic > Freshwater > Lake | place: USA: Georgia | collected 2015-03-15
GTGCAGCAATTGGCGCGACAACAGTCATTGAGCCAAGTGACATCGCTTGATAAAACGCAACTAATGCGATGACTCCGCCGGCGCCTGCAAGGCCGCTCCAAAACCAATCTTGAAGTGGCATAACTGGAGTGTTGCCGACAGCAACTAGAGCGACTAACAAAATCAGTGCAAAAAATTGGCCGAGAAACGTTACAGAAGTTGATGCTGAGACTTTTGTTGCCCGGCCACCGAAGTAGTCACCGACGCCATACAAAACCGCTGCACCGAGCGCCCAAAACACAACCACGATATTTAGCCTAAGGTCAGAGTGTCGCGGGCCGTTTGGATGGGGCGACTGGCGCGAGCATTGCTGCGAATCGGTTAGTCACGGTGATGGGCGTTGAGTAATTTCAAGAACTCGCTGAAGTCTTGAGGAAACTCGATCTGTTCCATAATTGACCTTACGAAGTTCAAGTGCATGATTAAGACGAGCCTCTGGTGATTGTGCTGCCCAAAATGCCCGATCAATGTTTGCGGCATCAGAATGTGATGTCGCTATTGAAATTACTTTTTTGAGCTCGCCAACATTCTATCTCGCGGTGTCTATCCGGTGCGGGCGTTTGGTTGATCGCGTTTTAGTGCCATTTTGTGAGCCTGGTTTGATGTAAATTTTCTGTGTGGGATTGGTGCATTCTCGGTATAAATTTCTGCGCCGATCTTTGCGTCGTGATTCTGGTTTTACGTTGACTGAGTTGGTTATTGCGATGGTTGTGCTGGGTGTTATTGCCAGTATTGCAGTGCCGAGTTTTTTGGGTTCGCGTAATAATGCTTACGACAAAGAAGCGCAAGCATCTATCGAAGTTGTGTTGCGGGCATCGAAGTTTCTCTACCAAAATCAAGGTGATTTTTCTGATGCATCGTCTGCACAGTGTGGTGATTCGACAGCTTTGGCCGCCGATCTGCAGAAACTTGAACCAAATATTGATGTTGTTGCGAGTTCTGTTTCTTCAACTAACTCACGAATAGTTAGCGTTCAGGCTGTTCAAACTTGGGATTCAACCGGCGGGTTGTTGGGTTGTCAAGGATTTTATGCGGTCGCGTTTTCGTCGAGTGGTAGTTGTTGGGCAGCAAGAACAATCCTTGAAGGTAAATATTTGGCATCTGGCAATGCGTCACCGGTTGTTGTGAACGCACAGCTAAATACATCTAATAGTGCGATTGCAACTTGGTCGGCTTTGGCAATTAACGGTAATGCGTTTGGTGTTTTGAAACCGCAAACAAGTGCCGCTGATGGCGACAACACAAATAATCTTCTTGCGATAAAAACTGCGTGCAAAGCAAAAAACCAATCAACAGGTTCGGCTGACGTAAGTAGCAACTACATTGCACCATCACAGTTTTATACATCGTGGCGCGATACTGCCCCAGCAGGTGGAATTTCGTATGCCGTTGGCGACACAGGCCCAGGCGGTGGAGTTGTGTTCTATGTTTCGACAACAGGCTTCACTTCAACAGGCTCAGATTGTGCGTCTGCATGTAAATACCTAGAGGCTGCTCCGTCTGATCAATCAACCGGAATCGTCTGGGCAACCACGGCCGCGTTCTGTTACCCAACAAGCTCTGATACTGGAAATACAAACTGTCAAGTTGCGAGTATCTATCCTGATTCTGTTGTATCAGCGTCACGCACTGCGGCGCTAGCGATTGGTATGGGTATGTCAAATACAAACGCGATATATAATCGCGTAACTACTTTTGGTTCTGCCGCTACGAGTGCTTACGCTGCTGGCATCGCATGGGCGTATGCGAACGGTGGCAAAACTGACTGGTTCCTTCCATCAAAAAGTGAACTCAATCAAATGTGTAAATGGCAACGCAATGTGGCCTGGACATCTGACGCCACTGTGTGTACCGGCGGCACTTTGAACGCAGGCCTAAATGCATCTGGTTTTTCAGCACAGCCTTACTACAGCTCATCGGAAGCTGGTGTCTTAATCGCGAACGCTCAGAATTTTAGTACAGGCAGTCAAGTTCAACCAACCAAGACCGATGGCACCATTTATGTGCGTCCGGTGCGGGCGTTTGGTTGATCGCGTTTTAGTGTCATTTTGTGAGTCTGGTTTGATGTAAATTTTCTTGGTGGGATTGGTGCATTCTCGGTATAAATTTTCGCGCCGTTCGCGCCGTTCGCGCCGTTTTGCTTGTCGCGACAATGGTTTTACATTGACTGAGCTGGCGATAGCGATGGTTGTGTTGGGTGCTATTGCAAGTATTGCGATTCCGAGTTTTTTGGGTTCTCGTAATAATGCTTACGACAAAGAAGCTCAGACTTCTATCGAAAATGTGTTGCGGGCTGCGAAGTTTCATTATCAAAGTCAAGGTGATTTTTCAGATGCGTCATCATTGCAGTGCGGTGATTCTGCAGTGTTGGCTGCCGATCTACAAAAACTTGAACCGGGGATCGATGTTGTTGCGAGTTCTGTTTCTTCAACTAGTTCTCGAATAGTTAGTGTTCAGGCTGTCTCAACGTGGAATTCAAATGCCGAACTTCTAGGTTGTCAAGGTTTTTATGCCGTTGCATTGTCATCTAGCGGCAGCTGTTGGGCTGCTCGACTTACTATTGAAGGCAAATTTCTAGCATCTGGCAGTGTGTCACCGGTTGTTGTCAACACGCAAACAAATACATCCAATAACGCCATTACTACTTGGTCGGCTTTGGCTGTTAACGGTAATGCGTTTGGTGTGTTGAAACCCCAGACAAGTGCCGCTGATGGTAACAACACAAATAATCTGGTTGCGATTAAAGCTGCGTGTAAAGCCAGAACACATTCAACTGGTGTGGCTGACCTAGGAGGCAATTACATCGCACCATCACAGTTCTACTCATCATGGCGTGACGTGGTCGCAGCACCATACATTGCAACTGCGGCAAATTGTATTACAACTGATACTTGTGCCGTGGGCGAAACTGGCCCAGGCGGTGGAACCGTGTTTTATGTTTCGGCAACAAACTTCACATCCACAGGTTCTGATTGCGGTACATCGTGTAAATATTTAGAGTACGCACCAATTGGGTGGATCGTGTCTACAACTCCATCAGGACAAACCAACTGCGAAATCGCAGGAACTAGCACCACTGATCCAGGTTGCAGAATGTTTGATGCTGGTGCAACCTATAACGGCACCGCAACTGCAATTGGCTCAGGTTTGGCCAACACCACGTTAATCACAGGTGTATCTTCAGGCGGAAATGCGGGTAAAGCGGCGGCAGTGACGCGGGCATTTCGAGGTGGTGGCAAGTCAGATTGGTTTTTGCCCTCGCGAGACGAGCTCAACGAATTATGTAAATATGCACGGCAACAAACGACTGGCAATACTGCGACTCAGTGTGACAGCACAAACTCGCTTCGAACAGGGTTTACGAGTGGCAACTATTGGAGTTCTACTGAAACTGGCGCAGCCACCGCGATCTATCAAAATTTTGCAACAGGTTCTCGTGGCAATCGTGACAAGGCTGAAAGAGACTCTGTTCGCCCCGTGCGGGCGTTTGGTTGATCGCGTTTTAGTGCCATTTTGGGTGTCTGAAGTGAAGTAGGTTCTCGTAGTGGGATTGGCACATTTTCAGTACCAAATCTCGCGCCATTTGCGCCGTTTAGCCAGTTTGAACCGTTTTGGTCGTCGTGACAACGGGTTTACGTTGACTGAGTTGGTTATTGCGATGGTTGTGTTGGGTGTTTTATCAAGTATTGCAATACCGAGTTTTTTGGGTTCGCGTAACAACTCTTACGACAAAGAAGCGCAGTCATCTATTGAAGTTGTTTTACGGGCTGCGAAGTTTCACTATCAAAGTCAGGGTGACTTTTCTGATGCTTCGTCGGCACAGTGTGGTGATTCGACTGGGTTGGCGACAGATCTACAGAAACTTGAACCAAATGTTGATGTTGTTGCCAGTTCGGTTTCTTCAACAAACGCACGAATAGTTAGCGTTCAGGCTGTTCAAACCTGGAGTTCAAATGCTGAGCTTCTAGGTTGTCAAGGTTTTTACGCTGTTGCGTTGTCGTCGAGTGGTAGTTGTTGGGCCGGAAGAATAATCCTTGAAGGCAAATATTTAGCATCTGGCAGCGTGTCGCCTGTAGCTGTTAACACGCAAACAAATACATCCAACAACGCTGTTACGACTTGGTCTGCTTTAGCGGTTAACGGCAATGCATTCGGCGTTTTGAAACCTCAAACCAGTGCCGCTGATGGTGACAACACGAATGGTCTGGTCGCAATAAAAAATGCATGCAAAGCCAAAACTCAGTCAACAGGTGTCGCAACAACTAGTAGCAACTACATCGCACCATCACAGTTCTACGCAACTTGGCGCGACGTAACTTCGGGCGGCGTTGCAAACTCGTCAAGTTCATCAAGCTCAGTAACTCCAGCACTGACCTGTGCAACAGGTGGAACATGCGCTTTCCTTGAGATCGGCCCAGGCGGCGGCCCCGTGTTTTATGTTCAACCACTTAGTGGCACGTTCGCGTCACCAGGTTCAACGTGCAATACCGCTGGTGTAGGTGGCATTTCGACATGCAAATACTTAGAAGCAGCACCAATCGGGTGGATCACCGAAACGCAAACACCCGCACAAACCAATTGTGGAGCTTCTGGAGGAACTAACGGTACAAGCACAGACGACCCAGTTTGTAAATGGTCTGCCAACTCAACGGTTCTAATTGGTACTACTGCATCTGGTCTGGGTGCGGGTCGGGCCAACACGGTTGCAATTATCGGACAGTCGGGAGGCGGTAGCACGTTAGGTTACGCGGCATCGGCCGCGGATGCGTATCGTGGCGGAGGTTATACCGATTGGTTTTTGGGATCTGTACTCGAATTGAATGAATTTTGTAAGTATGGGCGAAATCAAACCACTGGCGACATCACCGTAAGTTGCAACAGTACTGGCTCACTACGAACTGGGATTCGCTCGCCGAGTTATTGGATGAGTACGGAGATTGATGCCACGGGGAGCCGATATCAAAACACCAGCAACGGGTCTCAAGGAAATGCGGGAAAGGGTATTGGGTCTGGTGTTCGTCCGATTCGGGCGTTTGGTTGATCGCGTTTTAGTGTCGGTTTACTAGATGCGCGTATTTTGCGCTGCAAATTGCCAGCCAGGCAAATTTCTAGTTGTTCCAGCCGAGAACGTTCTCAGAGTTTTGTAACTGCAGGCGTAGTTGTGTAAATAATTTTAAGGAATCATTAATTTGTGCAGGCGGGTATTCGTGTACTTCAGAAAATATTGCGTATCCTTCGGTCATAAATAGTATTAGCGTCAGCCATGCGGTGGTTGTGCGCAGGCTGAGTCCGCCGAGTGCAGTTTGAAACTGTGGCGCGATGTCATCTATTAGATGATTGTTGAATTGGCCCGGATTCTCGCCTTCAAGGGTTAGCCATGCAACAAGGCGTGTTCGTAAAATAAAATCTGGGTCAAGAAACATGCTTTGATCGAGTATGTTGCCGAGAGTTCGCGCGAGTACGTCGTTTCTTAATTTGATTGTTACTTCGTTGAATAGCCCTGCCATTGACCCGAAGTTATTTGAAATTGTTGGCAGTGATAAGCCGACTTTTTTGGTTATTGCTCGAGCCGTCACTTGGTCAAATGGGAGTACTCGCAACATCTCGATTGCCGCATTTATGAGGAGTTTTTGTGCCTCCGCTGAGGGCACAATTCCGCGCACTTTTCTAGCTTTGGGCAGTGGTGGTTTTTTAGGTTTTGTCACTTGGATCGCCTTTTAGTCTCGAAATTGGCACTAAATCATGTCTTAGAGCCTAATCAGAATCAAATATAGTTTTTAGTAACATATTTAGCATATACGAACACTGTTACACTATTTGAACATTAAACAATCAGATCAAAAAGCCGGGGGTGTTGTGGGTAGGCGGTTATTGGTTTTGGTGATGGTTGTTGTGTCGTGTGTTTCGTCGAGTCTGTCTGTAGCGAACGCGACTGGTGGTGTTGCATCTAAATCGTTGAGTGTTGCTGTGTCTGCGGTGCCGACTAGTGCAACTAGTACAACTGTGCCAGCTAAAAATGTGAAAACAGTTAAGCCTGTTAAACCGAAAAATAAAAATGTTGCTGGCGCTATAACCGTGAATGTGCCGGTGACAGCGGCCGGTTCGACGGGTGCATCTATAACGACGAGTGTGGTTGTGTTGCCTGTTGAGATTACTGGTTTGATTTCGGTATGTGCGAATAAATCAACTTCGCTGTTACGTGACACTGCAGATAATTCTTGTTCGACTAGCAGTGAAGTAAAAGTTGAATGGCTTGACACAGGTATATCACCAAAGATTTGTGTAAATAACAATAACCGTGAAATGGCTTTGGCTCAAGATGGTAAGTGTGCAACAAAGAACAGTGCTATTGCCGATGTGACAGCCAATAAACAAATTTTGGCTTGTACGGATGCCAAAACTGGTGTATTGCGATATCAGGCATCTGGTGTTTGTGGAACGAAAACTGAACCTGTTACATGGTTGCTTAAAGATCAAGGTGTGGCAAGAAATGTCAGTGATGCAGTTAAAACTGATGGAATACAGATAATAAGTTTGGTTAATTTTGGTACTACGAATGCGCCATCTAATTCTGTGACAACGAGCCCGGCTATAAATACATCTCCTGTTACATCTACGACCACAACTATTGCTACTGCGGTGCCAAATGCAACGACTACTACAACGGTTGCTTTGCACGCGTCTGGTTCTTTTGCCGGTTATTTTGGCGGTACTTGTCCTGATGGTTCAGGCACTCCTTGGTATTGGGGTAGCGACGGCACTGCTCGTGCGGGTGGCTGTTCGGCTGCTGCTTCGATAGCACCAATTATCACAACAGCTACACCTACAGCAGTATCAGCAATCACTACGACTGCAGTGACAACAACAGTTGCACCTGTTAGCCCTGGTACGCCAGCGACGCCTACTGTTGTGCGAGGCAGCAATCAAATCACTGTCTCTGTTACTGCTGGTACTGGTGGCACACCAGCTAGTTACACAGTTAGCGCGTCACCACAAGTTTCAGGAGTCACTCGAACTTGCACGGTTATTGGCGCGTCTGGTTCGTGTATTGTCACGGGTTTAATAGATGGCACGGAATACACGTTTACTGCTAGCGCAACAAACTCTTCAGGCACATCAAGTGAGTCGATCGCGTCAATTTCGATTTATCCAATGACGGTGCCAGGTACACCGCAACCGACTACTGGTATTGCGGGTAATAGTAGAGTCACCCTCTCCTTTGCAGCTAATTCTGGCGACGCAGCAACTACATATGCCAAATCAACTCAATGGAATGCTTTTTACTCAACTGCAATTGATGGCACATATTCTTCATCCGCTTGCGTAGCTATTACTGGGTATGGTTTAACGTCTGGTTCATGTACTGTTTCACCTTTAACAAACGGCACACCATACTTTTTTAAGATAAAAGCTCTAAACTCTTCAGGCACATCAAGTTTGTCGAGTGCTTCTAGTTCGGTCACACCAAACGGGCCTGGTACACCAACAATTGGTATAGCAACAGTTGTTAGTGCAACATCGGTAACAGTTGCATGTACCGCACCGTCATATGAAGGGGATGCGACAATCACTTCTTACACGGCTACATCAAGCCCTGGCGGTAAAACTGGCATATTAAATTCACCAACATGCAGCAGTGCGATCACAGTTATAGGTTTAACATCCGGCACGGTCTATAAGTTCTCCGTCAAAGCGACAAGCAGCATTGGCACATCAGCCGCATCAGCCTTTTCAAACTCGGTAACACCAGCAACTCTCACATGTGCACAAGGCGGAACATGTATCGTTGGCAACACCGGGCCAGGCGGCGGACTCGTGTTCTACGTAGCTTCGGACTTCACTTCAACAGGGTCAGACTGCAACACGACTTGTAAGTATTTAGAAGCCGCCCCAGTTGGTTGGGGCAATGGGATATCAGTCATTACTGGTGAAACTACTGGAACATCAACCGCTGACCCAATACTTTTTTGGTGCAGTAACACTACGACCTTGCGCAATGCGACGACAAAAACTGCTATCGGCGACGGACGACCAAATACAGCAACCGGCACTGAAGCAGGTTGGGCAACTTGCACAAGTGGAGCAATGTATCAAGCCGAACTCTATGCCGGCGGCGGCAAAACCGACTGGCATATGCCATCATTTAACGAATTGGGTCAGATGTTCAATCAAAAAACTTTAATTAGTACCAATCTTTGCTGTTACACGGCATCTACTGAGGTAGGCGCCACGTTGAATAAACATTTCAACATGGCCGATGGCGGGTCCGGTTGGGTTTTCAAGTCCGGAGCATATTACTTACGGCCGATTCGGGCGTTTGGTTGATCGCGTTATTTAGTTAGTTTCGCAATAACACGCGCGAGATATTTGCCAACAGGTGAACTTGAGCGCCACACCAAGCCAATTGATCGGCCCGCCTCTGAAGAACGAATCGGCCGTGTTACTACTCCGCTACCTTTTCTTGCTTCTACCGATGCAGCCGATTGGGGCAAGAGCGTGACACCCATGCCAGCAGCAACCATTTGAATAAGAGTTGGAAGACTTGTCGCTTGAATATCTGAAGCCTTGATGTTGCTACGAATGCATAAGTTTTCTGCTTGACTGCGCAGACAATGCCCGTCTTCAAGAAGAATTACTTTCTCTTTTGCAAGGCGGTTCAAAGTAATCGGTGCTTTGGTATCGGCCAACGCATGGTTCTCTGGCAACGCAATCAAGAACGGGTCGAACGCCAGGGTGGCGGTTGAAAAAGCATCGTCTTTAATTGGCATTGCGAGAAGCCCGATGTCAATCTTTCCGGATCGAAGCAACTGTAATAATTCGTTGGTTTGATCTTCGTGAAGATGCAACTGCACATTCGGGTAGGCACCCTTGATTGTTTGCACGAGTGATGGCAACAAGTAGGGCGCCATCGTGGGGATTGCGCTGAGATGAATTTCGCCGCGTAACTCATCACCGTTATTTTTTGCTTCGTCGACGAGGTCGTTGACATCTCTGAGAATCGCTCGAGCACGGTTTACTGCTTGAGCACCCTGTTGCGTCAACAAGATTCCGCGCGGGGTGCGTTCGACAAGTTGCAAGCCGAGACGATTCTCTAACTCTTTGATCTGGGCGCTGAGCGCAGGTTGAGAAACAAAGCATGCATCGGCGGCATCACTAAAACTGCCGCAATCAGCAAGCGCCACAAGGTAGGTGAGTTGTTGCATTGAAGGAGTAGGCATAACTTTAGATTATAGCAATCATCAGAAATTATCATTTGCTTTATACCTTGAATCGCCATAGGTTTACAGGACAAGCCAATCGAAAGAGGTCACAAAATGGAATCAACCGGAAAATGCCCAGTCATGCACGGCGGTGCGACCACAACGATCAGTTCAAACACCGAATGGTGGCCGAACGCTCTCAACCTCGACATCTTGCACCAACACGATGCAAAGACAGACCCAATGGACGAGAATTTTAATTATCGCCAAGAGTTGCAGAAACTCGACGTTGCTGCATTGAAAGCAGACATGCATTCTCTGATGACCGACAGTCAATCATGGTGGCCTGCCGACTGGGGTCACTACGGCGGTCTGATGATTCGAATGGCATGGCATGCGGCCGGTTCATATCGCATTGCAGATGGGCGAGGCGGTGCAGGCACCGGCAACCAAAGATTTTCTCCATTGAATTCGTGGCCAGACAACGTCAACCTTGACAAGGCGCGACGTTTGCTGTGGCCAATCAAAAAGAAGTACGGCAACAAAGTTAGTTGGGCAGACCTCTTTATTCTCGCAGGCAACATTGCCTACGAATCAATGGGACTCAAGATGTTTGGTTTCGGATTTGGCCGCAAAGACATTTGGCAACCAGAGAAAGATATTAATTGGGGTGCCGAAAAAGAATGGCTGGCTTCAACTCGCTACGAAACTGAAAGTCGCGAGAGTTTAGAAAATCCGCTTGCTGCAGTGCAGATGGGTTTGATCTATGTCAACCCTCAAGGTGTTGGTGGAGTGCCCGACCCAGCGCGCACCGCGCAAGATGTGCGACTTACTTTTGCTCGCATGGCGATGAATGACGAAGAAACTGTCGCACTCACCGCTGGTGGTCACACTGTTGGCAAAGCTCACGGCAACGGCAGTGATTCACTTCTTGGCCCAGAACCAGAAGGCGAAGAGATCGATGCACAAGGTTTTGGTTGGTTAAACAAAACATCTCGTGGTGTTGGCAGCAACACAATGTCGAGTGGCATTGAAGGTGCCTGGACAACTAATCCAACTAAGTGGGATAACGGCTACTTCTATTTGCTCTTCACATATGAGTGGGAGTTAAAGAAGAGTCCGGCCGGTGCTTGGCAATGGGAGCCGATCAATATCAAAGAAGAAGACAAGCCAGTTGATGTTGAAAATCCGAATATTCGTCATAACCCGATCATGACTGATGCCGATATGGCGATGAAAGTTGATCCTGAGTATCGAAAAATTTCAGAACGCTTCTACAAAGACCCTGAATACTTTTCAGATGTCTTTGCGCGCGCATGGTTTAAGTTGACCCATCGAGACATGGGGCCAAAGGTTCGTTACTTTGGGCCAGATGTGCCGTCTGAAGATTTGATCTGGCAAGACCCAGTAACGGTTGGCAACAAAAAATTCGATGTCGCAGCGGCTAAAAGCAAAATCGCCGCGAGTTCTCTTTCGGTTGGTGACCTTGTCTCAACCGCATGGGATAGCGCACGAACTTTTAGAGGTTCTGATCTGCGTGGCGGTGCAAACGGTGCCCGCATTCGTTTGGCACCACAAAAAGATTGGGCTGGCAATGAGCCCGCACGACTTGCAAAAGTTCTCGTAACTTTGCAGGCAATTGCGAGTGAGGTCGGCGCAAGTGTTTCCGACATTATTGTTCTTGCCGGAAACGTCGGAGTAGAGCAAGCAGCCAAGGCTGCGGGTGTTGAATTGTCGTTGCCGTTTAACCCTGGCCGAGGCGATGCGACTGTCGAGCAAACCGACGTCGAATCATTTGCGGTGCTTGAGCCACTTCATGATGCATTTCGAAACTGGCAAAAAAATGATCACGCAGTACCGGCAGAAGAATTTATGCTCGACCGCGCGCAACTCATGGGTATAACGGCTCAAGAGATGACAGTTCTGATTGGCGGCATGAGAGTTATCGGCACCAACCATGGCGGCACCAAACATGGAGTATTCACAGATCGAGTCGGCGCTTTGACGACTGACTTCTTCGTGAACTTAACCGACATGGCATACATCTGGAAGCCAGTGCAGAAAAACTTGTATGAAGTACAAGATCGAAGCACCCACACCACGAAATGGACAGCGACACGAGTAGATCTTGTGTTCGGTTCTAACTCAATCTTGCGTGCATACGCCGAGGTGTATGCGCAAGACGACGCTCAGCAGAAATTCGTTAAAGATTTCGCCGCAGCGTGGACAAAAGTTATGAACGCCGACCGTTTCGACTTGGCATAATCACAATCTGACCCGAACTTCGCCGCACGTTCGTGCAGCGCGGGCGTTTGGTTAGTCGCGGCAGGGTAGTCGCGCTACTTTTTAGCCTCAATCGCTAAGAGTTCTAGCAACTCGTCTTCGATTGAACTTTTGTTCGGGTCAGATGCCATTGCACTCGAGTCTTTTATCGCGCTCTCGTGGGCATAGGCCATAAATAGATTTACCTTTTGTTTAATTAACCGCACGAGGTGTTCTTCGATCGTGCCTGACGCGAGAATTCGGTGCACGTTTACGGTTCGGCTTTGCCCCATGCGATGAACTCGGGCAATTGCTTGCCACTCGGTCGAAGGCTTAAATTGAGCCTCCATCAGAATCACAACTGAGGCTGCTTGCAAATTGATGCCGACGCCACCCGCATCTATTTGTGATGCAAGAACCGCGAAACCTGGCGTATTCGTAAAGGTATCAATAATTGCTTGGCGCTCAGCCGAAGATACATCGCCCGTGATTTGTGGGCAGTTGCCATAGATTGAGCTGACATCAAACACGACTTGTCGAAAGAAAGAAAACACCACGATTTTGCGATTCGCTTGACGGTGTTCATCGATCAGATCTGCAAGGCGCTCATATTTGGCCTGCGTAATTGTTGCACTTTTTCGTTTCAACATAATGTTGATCGGCGCGTTGTTATATGTTGACCGATCTTCATCGCTAAGCGTCACCCATTCATCTGTTTCGATTCGCTCAGGAAGTTCGGTTAAAACATCGGCTTGCGTTCGGCGCAGATAGACATGGGCGAGCTGTTTCGCAACACCCGACTTGTCGAATGTTCGATTTTTGAGCATCATCGGTCGAATAGCTCGAACCGCCCCAGGGTGTGCGATTTCAAGCAAGTTTTGTAGTTCTTCAACTTTGTTTTCTAATGCAGTGCCCGTCATCAATGAAACATATTTCGCCTGGCGCCCGATTTGCTCAATCGCGATAGTTCGCTGTGCCTCTGGGTTTTTTGCATAGTGCGCTTCATCAACGGCGAGAAAATCAACGTTCTTAACAAGATGAATCAGTTTCGGCAGTGTTGAGTAAGAGGTGATCGCGATGCCACCAGATTTCGCCCAATGTTTGATTGCCTGTTCGCGATCAACGCCATGGGCGAGATATGACTTGAGCTCGGTGTGTTTTTCTACTTCGCGTTGCCAGTTGACGAGCACACTATTTGGTGCAACAACAAAGAAGTGCCGAGAGCCGTTGGCGTGAAGATGGCACATCGCGGCTAGCACTTGCACGGTTTTACCTAATCCCATATCGTCACCAAGAAGTGTGCGTTTTTGAACAATCAGATATCGCGCGCCGAAATCTTGATAGCGGCGCAAAGACGCTCGAAGCGGCCCCTGGTCGAGCAAGAACATCTCGACATTGTTCGCGATGTCATTGGGGATATCGCCATGTCGCCCCCGACTACTTGCACCACGGTCAGCCGTCGGCTTGTCGTCGGTGAGTTGCTCGAAGGTAGAAAAGAATGATGATGTGTTCTGGGCAAAGCGCGTCAGCACATCGGCTGTGTCAGGCGTTTGGTTTCGAATGGCACTCAAAATCTCTGGCGTCAGTCGACTGTTGATTAGTCGGTGAGCAATCTCTAAGCCACTTTTCGCTTGAAGTATTTCGGCGTTGACGGTTAGACGCTTTTCGTGCGACAACATTTTGAGTAAAAACTTAGATGTTGAATCGAGCCGGTGAACATATGGCTTTGTCTTGTTTAAGATGCTGCGCAGCTCG
>Ga0214919_10008722_pt1 | contig 13256 bp, 12 predicted proteins | sample LL1503_MetaG_FD_177994 | JGI IMG/M metagenome (GOLD analysis project Ga0214919, IMG submission 177994) | Freshwater microbial communities from Lake Lanier, Atlanta, Georgia, United States - LL-1503 | ecosystem: Environmental > Aquatic > Freshwater > Lake | place: USA: Georgia | collected...
TGCTTGATGCCATCGTGGTTCAAAGAGCCACTCCACCTCACAGGCGCCACAAGCACCCGTGTGCCGACGCAGGCTATACAGGAGCGCCCGCCTTGAAAGTCATCGAAGAACACGGCTACATACCGCATGTCAAAGGACGAGGAGAAGAAGCAAGTGAACTCAAGCGCGACCCCGAGAAGAAGGCCAGACGTTGGGTTGTCGAGGTGGTGCACAGCTGGGTCAACCACTTCCGAAAATTGCTGGTGCGATACGAAAAGCTTGATCGCAGTTTTCTTGCCCTCAACCATCTGGCGGCGTCGATCATCGCGTTCAGAAAGGTAAAGCTGGACGTCAATACTATTTATGGATAATTTTTTTTGTCGTAGAAGCCGCTGTCAGCGCGAAACAGGCCTACCTTGGTATCGCCCAGGTTCTCCAGAGTCGGTTCAATCAAGCCCTCAATATTGTTGCTCGATGCGGTGTTTCCCGGGCGTAGCCAGAAGTTGGCAACCAAGCGCTAGTCTGCCACGAACGCCAGCAGTGGGTGGTGGCTGGCACGACCTTTTTTCTTTGGGTTGTAGGCCTTGGCCCCACCTTCGATCTGGTTTCCCCAGCGGGACATCGCCGACGACTCCGGGCCGCTCACGATAGACGCTTTTGGTCTCATAGACTATCTCGGTTAACAGCACCTTGATCAAAGTGCTGAAGCGGTTGCATTGCCCGCTGGAGTCATGCTGATCTGCGTGCGCTGGTACGTGGCATATCCGCTGAGCCTTCGACACATCGAGGAGATGATGGCGAGTTTTCCACCCTTACTCGGGCAAACAGCTAGCAGACGGAGGCCGAGCGGGGGACGGTTGCTTTGCCTGGAGCGGCAAGGAGTTCAAAAATGCCAGACCTACAGTTGGTGCAATGTGGGATTTGCGCAGGTTCATACAGCCACCCGGTGAAGCAGCCTGGCCGCCTGTTGCATCAATATCTTCGCGGGCGTCTGAAGAAGATGGGCGCGCAGTTCGGCATCTGCGGCAGTTCGAAGCGAACCTTCCACGATTTCACGCAAAAAGGTTTGCACCGCGTAGTCGGACATGGCTCGGATATCAGAAGGGCTGGGACGCGGTAAACGGAATGTTCGCGAAACCGGTCAATTCCTCTCTCGCAGGCAGGTTCCTGATCTCCGCCAGCAAGGCCTGTGCATCCCATCCACTGCCGGCATACTGCACGGCACGCACAAACTTCAGATCCAGTTCGTCGTCGCCCAGCGGCCGTCTGCAGTCGCCGCGGGGGATGTCCACGCGTTCGCGGTAGACCTTGCCGCCGGCCTTTACTTCAAGCACCGAATAGGCGAAGTCCCATTCCGGCTTTCCGATCGGCGGCACCTGCTGCTCGCACACTTCGATCTTGCGGATCAGTTGCTGGATAGCCGGCCGCTGCACAGCATCGTCCATGAAGGAAAGCAGCGTCACCTCGCCGTCGAGCAAACCGGCGGCAATGACATATTCGATGCTGAACTTTCCCTGCAGGCCGGTCGTAGGACGATGGTGGATGAGCGGATCGATTCCGCTGGGGTGCAGCGTCACCTTCGCGTATTCGATATCGCCAAGCGCCGCGGGCGGCAGCATTCGCGACAAGGCGATGGCGGCATCTGTCGTGCGGTGGGTGTTGTAGCAGCACGGAAACTTCTTGAAGCTCAGTCCGTCTCGCAGCAATGCGAATGGCGAGTCCAGGCTTTCGTGCAAGCGTGTTACGTTGCTGTTCACGCCAAAAGTGGCGAAGTAGCCGAGCGGCTTTTCCAATTGATCCGGGTCGGCGGTGAAACCCTCTTCCGCCAGCCGCGCACTGAGTACCGCGCTAAAACTGGACATACCCGGATGCAGCGGCTTTGTCATGGTGCCGAAGTTTTGCCTGCTGCTGCCGACATTGGATCCCGCAATGCCGAGTGCATTACGTGTCTTTTCGACCGACAGGCCCATCAGCCGGCACAAGGCAGCCGTGGCCGCCATCACACCGACGGAAGCAGTCGCATGCCATCCCCGATCGAAGTGCGGCCGGACCGGCAGCGCATGTGAAATCGCGATGGCAACATCGAAGCCGACACTGTAGGCTTCCACCACTTGCCGCCCCGACAGGCCACGGCTTTCCGCGATGGCAAGCAGCGGCGGTACCAGTGCAACCGTAGGATGGCCATACAGGGTATCGGAGACATCGTCGTAATCCAGTGCATGGCCGGCCCCACCATTCAGCAGGGCGGCATGTGCAGGTGTCGTCTTTTCGCCGGTCGCGAGAATGGTGCAGGGTCCCGGTTTCATTTCCTCGGACACGACGCGGTGCAGGATCCGGAATCCGTCATCGTTTCGAGCCGCCAGGGTGGCGGCGAAGAGATCGACGATGGCCCGGCGGACGTGAACCACGTATTCGTCCGACGCACGGGAGAAGTCAGCCTCCGCGATGTAGCGTGCCACCCGTTCAGTGGCTCCAAGCTTGCTGTGCATCATGTCCAAGTGTCCTTAGTGGTTGGGCTTCCAGTCGGTTGCCGACGGGCAGCGGTTCTGGCTATTGCCCTTCTGCCGGCGCTCGCTACGCCACGACCATGGCTTCCGCTGCGCGCCTCCTGCGTCTGCGTTCCGCCCCAACGATGATCGCTCCCGCTGCAAATGACAGTGCGGCGGTTGCGGTCCACGCAACGCGGAAACTCGTTGCCGTGACCAACAGGCCGAAGGCGAAAGGCCAGAGCATCCCGCCTGTGGCCATTCCCATCATTGCGAATCCAGTGGCGGTGCCGGGGTTGCGCTTGTTCATGCTGACGATGGCGTGGTTGAACACCCCATTCCATCCCCAGCCCGCGCCGAAGGCGACGGCGGCACCTATGGCAAAAAGTACCATCGATCCGCTGGAGAGCGCCAGATAACCCGTGGCGCCCAGGAACAGCAGCACCACCACGATCATCAGATCCGCATGTCCGCGACGGTCGACGATCCATCCCACGGCGAGCCGGGTTGCGATGCTGACGACGCTGCCCATGGCCAGCAACGCTCCGGCGGAACCGATCTGGACGCCGTTGGAAACTGCGGAATCCACCAGAAATGCGGCGAGCGTCGCCGACGCACCGGCAGCACCTCCATACGCAACGGTAAGGGCTATCAGCAAAGGCCAATCGGTGGCGGGCGCGCTGTCGTCGGCGCGCAACGCGGTGGTTTCCGAAAAATTCCGGGACAGCAGCGCATATTGCACCGGTGCCAGGGCCAGAACAACCACGAAGGACCAGCGCCAGCCGAGCGTGAGGCCAACCAGAGGCACCGCTGCCCCGGCCAGCAGGCTGGACACCGGAATCGCCGACTGCTTCAAGCCGAACGCCATCCCTTGCCGCCCGACGCCCACGCCGGAAGACAACGCGAGATTGCCGCCGGTCTGGGCGAACGCGTTTCCGGCGCCGCCTATCATCAGGAAGGCCAGCATCGACATCCGGTCGTGTACCAAGGTAGCCATTCCGAGCAAGGATACGCAGCTGCAGGTGGTCGCGATGAGCAGGGCTGTCCGCGGACCCCGGGTCTGGGAAATGTGTCCGGCCACCAGCGCGACGATGCCAAAGGCGCCGAAGAACGCCGCCACGGCCATCCCCAGATGGGCCTGGTCGAAGTGCAGGTCCTCGCGCAGTAGTACCGACGATGCACCCAGCAGGTGTACCGGCAGCATCGACATCGTCGCAGCGAGTACCGCCGCGATCAGCGGCCTGGTCGATTGACTGGCTTTCAACACACGGGCCCCAGAATGATGGTGGTCACGCAGTACGTTGGCGCGCGGCACTCGCCGATCGGTCCATCACGTCTTTTTTACTTCTGCATCCGCGGCATCCGACGCACCGAATACCGCCTGGCCCACGCGATTGCCTGCGACCGCGGCCGGAAATCCGGCATAAACGCCGACCTGTATCAGGGCTTCTTCCATTTCGGTCTTGGTGAGGCCGTTGCGCACACCTCCGTGCATATGCAGCTTGAGTTCTTCCGGCCGATGCAAGGCGGCGAGCACGGCTATGGTGACGAGGCTCCGGTCACGCAGCGACAGACCCTCGCGCGACCAGACACCACCCCACGCAAATGCCGTCACGACATTCTGGAAATCCGCGCCGAAGTTCACAGCGGCCTTGCTCGCGCCGTTCACATAGGCTTCGCCCGCTACCTTGCGCCGCATCTGATCTCCGAGCTTGCGCAGCGGTTCGTACATATCGTCCATGTCTTTTCCTTTTCGGTTTGCTTGTCGAATGAATGAGCGCGCACGCGCCCGGATCAGGCTACCTCAATACGAGGCATCCAGGCCGGACGTTGGACTTCATAGTCGCGAATCCGGTCTTCATGAAAGGCAGCCAGGCCCAGTTCGGTAAAGCAACCCAGGTAGAGGTAGCGGTGAAATGCCGGAATCTCCACCGAAAAAGTGGTTACATCCGGCCGTGTTGCCACGCTCAGTGTCTGCCCTGCAATGTCAAGTTCGAGCTGCGTGTCGATATCGGCATGCAGCATGTCCAGCAACTGCAGGTACTGCATAGCTCCGATGCGTGCCGTTATGAGCCCTGCTGCGCCAGAGTTGGCCCGGAAAGTGTCGCCATAGCCCGGAGCTACTACCGCCTGGAAGCCGAAGTCGAGCAAACCCCAGACCGCGTGTTCGCGCGAGGAGCCGCAGCCGAAGTTGGCACCGGCTACCAGCAGCGGGGCAGTCCGCGCGCGTGCCTGGTTCAGCACCGACTCCGGCAGTTTTCGCCATTCGAAAAAAGCGGCATCCTGATAACCTGTCCGGTCCATCCGCAGACAGAACTGCTTGGGCATGATCTGGTCGGTGTCGATGTTCGGTGTCTCCAGCGATACCGCTGTGCCCCTGATCGGATTGCGCGCCGTCATGCCATCTCCCGCACATCAGTGAAGGAGCCGGTCAACGCCGCGGCCGCGGCCATCGAGGGCGAAACCAGATGGGTGCGTGCGCCAGGGCCCTGGCGATCGCGAAAATTGCGGTTGCTGGTTGCCGCGCAACGCTGTCCTGCGGCAACCTGATCGCCGTTCATTGCCACACACATGGAGCAGCCGGGCAGACCCCATTCGAAGCCTGCGGATTCGAATATCCGCCGCAGCCCTTCGCGTTCGGCCTGAGCCGCCACCTGCTCGGACCCCGGCACCACAATCGCCCGCACGCCCCGCGCGATCCTGGAGTTGCCGAGTACCCGCGCAGCCGACCGCAGATCGGCCAGCCGGGCATTGGTGCACGACCCGATGAACACCACGTCGACCTTGAGATCACGCAGCCGTTCGCCGCCGCGCAGGCCCATGTATTCGAGCGCTGCAGCGGTCTCGGCGGGGTTGTCGGCCGATTCAGCATGTGGAACGTGCCCGTCGATTGCGGAACTCATTGCAGGTGACGTTCCCCATGTGACCATCGGCTTGATGCGGCTGGCATCCATTCGGACATGCGTATCGAACACCGCTTGCGCGCTACTGCCCAGCGAGGACCAGAAGTCGACCGCCTCATCCCACAGTGCGCCCCGGGGCGCGAACTCCCGGCCTTGCAGATAACCAAAGGTGACCTCATCGGGACCAACCATTGCGGCGCGGGCGCCCGCCTCGGGCGCCATGTTGCACAGTGTCATGCGCGCATCCATGGAAGCGGCGCGGACGGCCTCACCGCAAAATTCGATGGCATGGCCCTGTGCGCCTGCGTTACCAATACGCTGGATCAGCGCCAGCACCATGTCCTTGGCTTCCACGCCCGGCGAGAGTTTGCCGCTGAATTCGGCGGCCAGCACCTTGGGCCGGGTTAGCCATAACGTCTGCGTGGCCAGCACCTGCTCTACCGCAGTGGTACCCACGCCCAGGGCGAGCGCACCGAATGCGCCGAGGGTGGACGTGTGGCTGTCGCCGCACACGGCGGTCATGCCTGGCTGTATCAAGCCGGCTTCGGGGGCGATGATGTGTACGATGCCTTGTCGTCCGCTGCCGCGCCCGCGAAACTCGATGCGCTGGTCGTGCGCATTGTGTTCGAGCAGCAATGCCTGGCGTGTCTTGTCGCCCGCCATGTCGGGTACCGCCGCCTTGGGAATCAATCTGATTCCGGTAGCTACTGTATGGTCGGCGGTGGCCAGGCTCAGGTCGGGACGGCGCACACGCCCGGTGCTGGAGCCGGACGTTCCCCCATCCCGCAGACCGGTGAAAGCCTGCGCGCTGGTTGATTCGTGGACCAGATGTACGTCTACATAGAGCAGGTCCGGCAGTTCGTACCTGGCGGCTCCGGAGACCACCGGCGTCGCTCCCGGAATAACGTGTCGGTCCCAGAGTTGGTCCAGCAATCGCTCTGCGCTCACTGGGGTACCTTTGGCTTCGCCTGGGGTGCGAACTGCCTTCGGAACTGCCGGGCGGGGGCTCATGGCGCGTCGCCGCTTACCGTCGGCATCACTTCTTCGGTGAACAGGCGCATCGACCGCAGAGCCTCGTCCGCCGGCATGCCGGGCGTCTGCATGCGCATGACTAGGTGTGTGATGCGCAGTTCGCGCCGCATGCGCAGGATTTCCTGTATGCAGTCGTCGGGGCTGCCGATGATGAACCGGTCCCTGGCCAGCTCTTCGAACGGACATGAAAACGTATCGCCGTCGGCCAGCACCTTGTCCTGACCCCATTCCACATATGTGCCGTATTTGAGTTCGAGATGGGGACGGCAGATACGCCAGGCCTCTTCGCGCGACGTGCCAACGAAGACTTCCTTGATGACCGGTACATCAGCGGCGGGTGCCAGCCCGAGCCGCGCGCGTTCCTCATGAAACATCCGCAGCTGCGGCACGATGGCGCCGGTCTGCGCGTGCGGGTTGATGATCCAGGCATCTCCCAGGCGAGCAGCGCGGCGCACAGCCGCATCGACGTTGCCGGCGATCCATAATGTAGGCCTCGGCCGTTGTATTGGAAGCGTGGCTAGGATCGCGTTGTCGAGGCGGCACCACGGCAGGTCGCACGACACCGCTTCCCCGCGCCACAAGGCACTGACGACCTCGAGATTTCGCTCGAGCCGTTCGAGCTTCGAGCCCGAGACGGCAAGCGCGTTGTCTTCGACCTTGCGGTATCCCAGCCCGATGCAGTAAATAAGTTTGCCGCCCGTGATGACGTCAAGCGAGGCGATCTCCTCCGCAACGATCAGCGGATTGAGCAAGGACAGCAGGTGCGCCCCCAGGCCCAGGCGCATATGGCCGGACTCGGCAGCCAGTCGGGCCAGGTAGGGAACCGGCTGGAGTTGGCTCAGCGTATCGGACAGAAAATGCTGCCCGGCCCAGGCCGAATGCCAGCCGTTGTCGCGCGCATACCGCAGAAACAGCAGTTGCTCGTCCAGCGCCCGCACCATGTCGCTCCCGCGCGGGTACTGATTCGTGACATGGATGCCGAACTGCAGGCTCATCGGCTTCCCCCGCCGGGTGTGCCGCCACGGGAAAAAGCAAGCACGGTACATACCACCGTGAACGAAATCGCTCCTACCACACAGGCGATAGCTGCCAGCGATGAGTAGGTGGCGTTGTTGAAGATATCGTAGATCACGAAGCCGACCACCGGATTGGCATTGGTCGCCAGCAATGCGGACGCCGTGAGATCGCCCACGATCATGACGAACAGCAGTGCCCATCCCGCCGCAAGCGCCGGGCGCATCAGGGGTAGCGTGATGCGGAAGAAGGTGCGCGATTGTGACGCCCCGGCAACGGCAGAAGCTTCCAGCAGCTCGGTGCCGATCTGGTCCAGCCCTGAGCCGGTGGAGATTGCGGCTTGCGGCATGTAGATCACCAGATATGCGAGCAACAGGATGGTGAGTGTTCCGGCCAGATGGAACGGTGCGCCCGTAAGTGCAATGACCATCGCCAGGCCGATAACCGTGTGCGAAACGGCACTCGGCGCCTTCGCCGATGCATCCACGACTCTGGCGAAGAAACCCGGACGTTGCCGAACGTAGAGCATCAGCATGGTTGCCATCAGGATGCCAAGCGTGGCTCCCACGATGCCCAGAAAAATACTGCTCTGCAGTGCCCGCTTGGTTAGGTTCTCGCCCACGAACAACGCCAGTAGCACATCCAGCGTGAACGATTGGCGGGTAATCGTCGACGACCAGAAGCGCTGCAGCGATACGAAGAACAGTCCGAGAAGCGGGATTACCGATGCCGCGGCCAGGTAGGCGAACATGAGGCCCCTTGCGGCCCACTTCCAGTAGCCGAGCGGAATCTTGCTTGGATAAATACCTTTGCCCGAAATGGTGACATGGCGCTTGCGCGAACTGACCAGGCGCTGCAGCCAGAACAGGATGGCGACGGCGGCCACGATGAACAGGCTGAGTACCACCGCTTCGTCGGTGCGCGCCGGGTAGGCGTCCCGCACCAGTCGCACGATGTGGACGGACAACACGTCGACGCGCGCCGCCGTGCCGATGATCACGGGAATCGAGAAGTTGCTCAAGGCGGTGACGGCCACCAGGAAGACCGACGCTGCCAGCGCGGGCAGAATGCCGGGCGCCGACACCATGCGGAAAGTGCGCCATGCCCCTGCGCCCGCAACCCGTGAAGCCTCTTCCAGGGACGAGTCGAAATTGCGGAACGCGGCTGCCACCAGCAGGTAGGCAAACGGCACCAGGTACAGCGTGTATACGAAGATCAGCCCGGGCCACGACCCGATGTTGAATGGTCCGGTTTCCGCCCACCAGTCCAGACCAAGCGCGCCAGCCAGGGTGCGCAGACCGACATTCAGCAGCCCGGCGCGTTCGTGGCCCAGAAAGAACCAGCCGGTGCTGAGGGCAATGGCCGGAAGCATCAGCGGGACCAGGGGCAGCAGGCGTGACACCCAGCCCATCGACGCATCGGTGCGTTCATTGAGCCAGGCGAGCAAGGTGGCGATTGCCATTGCCACCACGCTGCTGATGCCGGTTACGGCGATCGTATGCAGCAGCAGTGTGCCCAGGTCGGGGTCCCCAAGCGTCTTCTGGAAAGCCTGTGTGGTGAAGTTGCCGCCTTTGAAGAAGGCCAGATAAAGCATCCGGCCAAGCGGATAGGCAAAAAAGAAGATGAACGCCATGGCCACGATGCCGCTGGCGATGCCGAATCCGCGGAACTTGATGAAACCCAACACGCCCGCTCTGCGGTCCGCCTGCGGCACGCCGGCGATTGCGTTCACGCCCCGCCGTCCGGAAAGAGGTAGACCAGGGCCGGGTCCACGGCCACCGAAACCATGTCACCCTCGCGCAGCAATTCGCGCGCATCCGAACGCACGTGCAGTTGTTGCTCGCCGATCCGCACCCGGTACTCGACATGGGCCCCGGAGAACATCACGGTCTGGATCGTGCCGCGCCACACATTGCGTCCGGAGGGTGCCTCGCCGGTAATCAACTTGATATCTTCGGGTCGCAGGATGACGCGGACCTTGCTCTTAGCGGCCACGCCGGACAACCTGCCCCCCGTGGTGACAAGCGGACCGAAGGATGTATCCAGAACCAGCTCCGACGGGTCGAAGTTCGTGGTTTGAACCGTTGCTTCGAGATCGTTGGCCTGTCCCACGAAGCATGCGACATAACGTGAAATCGGGTTGCGGTAGATTTCTATCGGCGTGTCCAGCTGAAGTATGCTGCCGTTGTCCATGACGGCCATGCGATCAGCCAGCTGCATGGCTTCAAGCTGGTCGTGCGTCACATACACACCGGCAAACCGCACGGCCCTCTGCATGGCCACGAGCTCCTGCCGCAGCTGGTCTCGCACCTTCGCGTCGACGTTGGACAGAGGTTCATCGAACAGCACTACCGGCGGCTCGACCGCCAGGCTGCGCGCCAGTGCCACCCGTTGCTGCTGTCCGCCGCTCATCTGGGACGGATACTGGTCGCCCAATTGCGGGATGCCGACCTGCCTCAGTGCCTTGGTGACGCGTGCATCGACGTCCTTCGAGAAGCCGCGCGACCGGGCTGCGTATTCGACGTTTTTGTAGGCTGTCATATGCGGCCACAAGGCATACGACTGGAACATCATGCTCACTGCCCGATGTTCGGGTGCCAAGCGGATTCCTTCGTACGAGTCGAACACGCATTTGCCGTTGATCTCGATCCGCCCGGCATCCGGGTGCTCGAGCCCCGCGATACAGCGGAGCAGGGTGGTTTTTCCACACCCGCTGGGGCCGAGCAGCACAACCAGTTTCCCGGGGGAAATCGACAGGTTCACGTCATTGACCGCCGTCACATATTCCCCGCCCAGCCGCCTGAATCCCTTCTTGAGGTTCCACACCTGGACCATCACGCCATCGGCGTCTTCCTTGGCCGACGCAGTTTTACCTGGGGTTGTCACGCTGGCAGGTCCGAACATATTGCGAAGCACCTTGTTAAAGATTCGGCGTTGGGTGTAGTCAGGCGCACTGGACCTGCAGGTGGAAAGACCGGCGATCTGAATGATCCCCGGCGGGCGAGCCAGCTTACATGGGCTTGAGACCCAACCAGGGGAGGTATTTGGCCTGCCACTCCTTGTCCTGGCTTACCTTGAAGTCGGTCTTGATGTAGCTGGCCGGAGCCGCGCGTTCACAACCGGGAAGATCGCCCAGTGGGGAGGTCGAACCCTTGGCCAGGCACATAACACGCTGACCTTCCTCACTGATGCGGAATGCCGCGTAAAGACGGGCGGCATTGGGATGTTTTGCCCCGCTGGAAAGCGCCAGGCGGTTGTCGACGCCGGTCGCGGGGTCGCTCATCGCGGCATACTTCACCGGGCCGCCGGCGGCAATCACCGACTGCGCGTTATTCGGATAATTGCCTATCATCACCTTATTGGCACCGGCGGCGATTTGCTGGACACCCGGTGACGAGCCAGGCGAGATGGCGACGCCCCGCTCCATCAGCTTCTTGAAGAAGTCCTCGCCGTACTTCTCGATCAAAACCTTGAAAAGGTTCATGGCGGAAGGCGTGGCACGCGGATCGGCATAAAGAATGCTGCCCCTCGCCGCGAAGGCCGGGTTGTTCACCAGGTCGAGATATGTCCTGGGCTCATCTGCTGGTTTGACTAGGTTGGTATTCCAAGCGAAACCGATGACATTGTGATTCATCGTGATGAACTGCTGCGACTTGGTCGCCGCCGGGAATTTGTCGAATCCGGGGAGCGAAGTCTCGTTCAATGGCACCCACCAGGAAGGGTTATCAGTAACGAAAGGATCATTCGAGACGACGACCACATCGGCAACAACGGTATTGCCCTGCCGTTCACCCGAGTAGCGGGAGGTCAACGTGCCGCTGACGAGGCGGACGCCCTGGACCTTGACGCCGTACTTGGCCTCGAATGCCTTGCTCGTATCGGCCACCTGCTTGTCGGATTCGGCCGAGTAGACCACTACCTCGCCTTCCTGCTTCGCCGCAGCAATCAATACCTGCATGGCGGCACTGCTTGCTTGCGCGGAGGCTTCGTGGGTAGCCGCAAGCAGAAGCATAGAGGCAACTCCCGCCAGGCCGAGTCGGCCCAGCAACGATTGACGCACTGCCTGGGGGCTGGGTGATGCATCAGTTGCCGCACGACACCATTTCCAAACGCTTGCCTTCTTCATCATTGTCTCCTTCGTCAGGTTACTTTCGGCGCAGCGAGGCGCCATCTTCGCCAGTGTGCGCGGGTCCTCGAAACCCATGGCTGGCCGTCTGCGCGCAAGTCTATAGAGTCTGTTTTCCTTTGTCAATGAAACGTTTCAAACGTTTTCATGGCGACCGGATTACATGGCGCTGGGACGGACTCGAGCAACCGACGTGAGTTTCACCCTCAAGGGTGAAACGTTTCAAATGAGCCAGTCAAGTCGGTGACTGCCCAGCGGGAACTGCGGCAGAGGCAGGACTACACTTCAGACATCAACGGTCGTGCGTAAAACGACCATGGCCCGAATCGACGGAGTGGAGTGAGATATCACCGTAGCCCATAAAACAAGTCGCAAGCGCAAGCCCCAGGCGGGCACCGCGGCTGTGGCGGAGCTGGAGACAAAGCGCTCCAACGGACCCACTATCCGCGACGTGGCGAAAGCCGCGACGGTTTCGCTTGGAACCGTATCGCGCGTGCTCAATAGGCACGGGACGGTGAGCCCGGAGATACGGCTGCGCGTGGAGCAGGCGATCCAGAGCCTAGGCTACACCCCCAACGTAGTTGCGCAAAGCATGCGCAACCAGCGTACGCGCACCGTCGGGTGCATCATCCGTGACATCAATCTGCCGGCCTTTGCGGCGTTTGTGCGGGCGGCGCATGACGTTCTCTTCCGCGCCGGCTACGCACTGCTGCTGACCAACTCGGAAGGGCAGAGGCAACGCGAGATGGAACTGATCTCCATCCTCAGCAGCCGAAAGGTCGATGCACTCATCATCGCGCATCACTCCGAGGAGGACGAGGAGCTTCACCAGATGCTCAAGTCGGCGGCGATTCCGGTGGTGCTGGTTGACCGTGAGCGGCCCACCTGGGCAGATGCGGTCATGGTCGACCATTGCAACGCGATACGCCGCGCTACCGAGCAATTGCTAAGACTCGGTCATCGCCGTATCTCGCTCATCACGGGAAGCCCGGCCCTGTTTCCCGCGCGCGACCGGGTAGCGGGATTCGAAGCCGCGCACAAGGCGCTCGGCGTAAGCCTGGTACCCGACCTGATCCATAAGGAAAGATTTACTGCCGACTACGGCTTTCAGCAAACGTCGCTCCTGGTCACGAAGAAGGCGCCGCCGACAGCCATCGTTGCCGGCGGGATCGACGTGCTGCCCGGTATCCTGCGCGCCGTCCGGACCCATGGCCTGACGATTCCGAAGGACATGTCTCTCGTGGCCGCTTGCGACTCCGATCTGGCGCAGCTATCCCAACCGCCGATCACGGCAGAAAGCTGGGACTATGGCGAGGTTGGACGCATTGCCGCGCAGCTGGTGCTCAAGCGCATCAACCACTCCGGTGACTCCGATCCCCAACGTGTTCTGGTTCCTACTGAGCTCATCCAGCGCGGGTCGTGCGCCGAGCCGCGCTCCTTACCGGCGAAAAAACGCGCCCGCAAGTGAGCGCAGCCGGTGGCGGGCGTTTGCTACTGGCCCTTGAAATTGGCCTCGCGCTTTTGCAGAAATGCCGCGATGCCCTCGCGCCGGTCTTCCGTCCCATACACCGATGTCACCAGGAAACGCTCGAATTCGATTGCGGAGGAAAGGTCCATCTGCATGCCAGCACGCACGGCGCGTTTGGCATAGGCAAGGCTGAGCGGCGCACGTTTCTCATACAGCCTGACCATCTCCTTGGCTTCTTCCAGCGCCTG
>Ga0214919_10008723_pt1 | contig 13254 bp, 14 predicted proteins | sample LL1503_MetaG_FD_177994 | JGI IMG/M metagenome (GOLD analysis project Ga0214919, IMG submission 177994) | Freshwater microbial communities from Lake Lanier, Atlanta, Georgia, United States - LL-1503 | ecosystem: Environmental > Aquatic > Freshwater > Lake | place: USA: Georgia | collected...
TAACTAAAACAAAAAAAGATATAGAAGAAATTAAAAAAAGATACAGAAAAGAACCTAAAATTTATATAAAGTAATTTATTAGTTTATAAAAATCGTGCCATTTAAAATAGTCCCCGCTGTAATACACTTAATATCTATATTTCTAATGATGATTTACGAAATGAATATAATAATTTAATTGAAAAACATAATAATCAAGTTGATTCAACATTTCCTAATGCAGGATTTGATTTATTATGCCCTGAAAGAATTGAAAAATATTCTAATGAACAATTGAAATTAAATACGAATATTATATGTAATATGATTGATTCTAATAATAATTATCTTAGTTATTATTTATATCCTAGATCTAGTATTAGTAAATTAAATATTAGACTAGCAAATTCAGTTGGTATTATTGATAGTGGCTATAGAGGAAAATCAATTAGAAGTTTATTTAGACATAATGGTTATAAATTATATTTAGTTGATGAATTTAGAACAAGTTGTAAATGTTCTAAATGTGATGGTGGAAATTGTAAAAATTTTATGGTTCGTAAAAATCCAAAGCCAAAAAAAGATAATCTCATACTTGTCCATGGATTATTCAGTTGTAAGAACTGTAGTAATATATGGAATAGAGATACTAATAGTGCTTCTAATATCTACAAAATATCAAAAAATGCTATAAATAAAGTAGTAAGACCTAATTATTTATGTAGAAAAAAAGAAAACAATTAGTAAACATTTCAGATGCATTAAACGATATATCATAAACCAAAATTTACACAGTTCTGAAAGGAACAAACCATTTAGACTTAATCGGGTTTTGGTGTGCCATTTTAAATCTTCATGGGTGTAAAACCATTTTATGTTAATATTGTTGATTCAATTAATGAACTAGGAATAACTGAGAGAGGTTCTGGAGGATTTGGTTCTACAGGAAAATAATTTAATGGGTTTTATTTTAGTTTTTTTATTATTATTAATAAATATGGATAATTATTATAAATTACTTGAAGTTAATTATAATGATTCTACAGAAATAATAATTAATGTATGTAAAAGAAAACTATTTGAATACAAAGCTCTACCATATTTAACTAATGAAGATAAAAATATAATTAAACAATTAAAAAAATCTTATTATATTTTTAATAATCCAGAAATAAAAAAAAAATATGATGAAATTTATTTAAAAAATTTTAATAATAATAATTTAGAATTTAATAATAATAATTTAGAAAATAATTTAGAAAATAAATTAATTAATGATCCTATTCGTAATAAACATACTATTGATATTAGATCAAATAAAAAAAATCCAAAAAATCAAAATTATTTAGTAGATAGAATATTTAGTTTTCAAAATTCAAATAATAGTAATAATTTAAAAAATAATGAATTATTAAGACCAAAAAATGCTGGTCTTAGTTCTGATGAAATTATTGAATTTAATAAACCTATTGATTATAATGAATCATCTGAATTTCTTCCATATAATTTTGATTCATAATAAATTTTATATTTTCATATTCTTCTAATAATTTATTTATACAATTAATACGTTTTTCTAATGGATTTTTTCCACTACATTTCCTAGTTCTTTTTTGTATTTTTTTTTCTATTGATAAAGCTAAATTTTTATTTAAATTATTAATTGTTCCATAATATAACCATTCACCATCTTTTTTCATTAATTTAGTATATTTAGCACCACCTACTAATTCTCCATTATGTTGTCGTAATCTTCTAATTTGATTATTTGTTGAACCAATATAAGTACAATTATTACAAGTATTTATCAATAAATAAACTAAATAATTATTATCCATATAATTTATTATAAATAAATATTTATAATGAATTAAATTTTTTTTACATAACAATAACAACAAACAAAGTTATTATTTGTTATTTTAATTTTTGGCAAATGTTTACTGATACTTTTTTTACAATAAATACAAGTTATATTGATACTATTTTTTTTCATATTTTTATTATAATTAATTTGATATAAAATAAATATTTCAATTTTTATTATCTTCCAAATGAGACAACAAGTTAATGATATCATCATAAAATTTAAAATTCTCGTGAATTTTTAATTCAATGATTTTAATCATATTTTGTTCAATAATTTCACTAAATTTAATTGAATTATTTTTTTTTAGATAATATAAATTTCTAATAACTTTCCAATAATTGTCATTATTAAAGTCAATATTATCTTTTTCTAAAAAATATAAAAGATAATATATTTCTTGAATAATAAAATTATCATAGACATCTTCTGAATTAGGATAATAGTACATTACAAATTTACAAGTTAATTTAATTTTATTAAGTTGATTCATTAATATTCTATTTTTAGAATTAATTAAATTATATATAATAATTATTTTTCAATTTTTATAAAATAAATTATTTTTCCACAATATTTTTATAATATACTTGATATATTATAAAAATATAAAATAAAATTAATTAAATAGACTCTTGTACTTGATTTTCCTCAGTTTTTTTATTATATCTATAATATGTACCATTATATTTATCAAAAGTATAATTTTTTAGTCCTTCTTTATCAAGAAGTTTATCCATACTTTCTTTGGTATCAATAGTAAAATCACCACATCCTAGATATTTTTCACCTTTTCTATATTGTTTATAATATAAAACATCAGCTTGACTATTATCAACAATCCATTTAATATGTTGTTCTTTAAGATCATTATAATTTACATTATCTTCAAGACCAGACATAGTAAAAAACAATCTATAATGAGCAAATCTTACTCTATAATTAGCATCTTTTAAAAGTTTAAATGCTGCTTTTGAGTTGTCTACAGTATCAAACACGAAAAATTGAGAACCATTATTAATTTGTACATTGCTATCAAGTCCAGTAAATCCTTCGGTTGAAATTGGTTGTTCAGATTTAACAACTAATGTTCTTCCTGGTTTACGAATCATTTTTTTATTAAGAACCTTATTATTTTGCATTTCTTAATATTTATAAATAATTAATGTTTAAATATTTTTTAATATTTAAAGCAAAATAAAAATTGAAAAAAAAATTAATACATAGTTTTTAAGTACTTAACAAATTAAAATGTCAGATTTAGCACAAGTTACTTTTTTGCCATTTGGCACAGATATGAATTGGCTTACAAGTACATATGAATTAGTTAAAAATCCAATTATATTATGTAACATGATATTACAATTAGAAATTATTAATAACTTGGACTATAGTACAAGAATACAAAATCCACTTGCAATGTTGTTAACTTTTTCAGATATTATAATATTTCATAGCAAATTCAATCAAAAAATGGTAATACAAAATGAACAACTGAAAAAAGCATTAGATATTATTTTTCAAATAATTTGTAACAATAAAGATAGTCAACCATTTGATATTCTAATTAATGAATTAATTTCTATTCTTGTCAAGTTTTGCAAAATTCATATCAATAATTTTCGACTCAAATCTGATTATCTTGTACTAGTTTATACATTTTATTTTGAAAAATATCCAAATATTAATGTACGAAAAGGTGCTTTTGTGATAGAATTTGAGTCTATCAAACAACTATTTAGTTCTCTTCATTACGCAATTGAAACTAACAACTTTGTTGAAATTCAAGATTTGTCTACAAAAATTAATAATAAAGGCTTTGATATTGATTTTTGCATTGAAAATAAATCATCTCTTTTAATAGCTATTGAAAAAGAAGATAAAGAAATGATTGTTTTTTTGTTACAATATTGTGATGCTGGAAGATTTTCTAACTTGATCAAATATTTAGATTATACTAATAATAAAGATATTAAAGATATTTTATATTCTTATCATAGTCTTGATTATCATATGTCACTTGATTTGTAAATAACTTGTCTTTATTATAAATAACTTGTCTTTATTATAAATAACTTGTCTTTATTATAAATAACTTGTCTTTATTGTAAATAACTTGTCTTTATTGTAAATAACTTGTCTTTATTGTAAATAACTTTATTATTTTTTGTTTATTCATTAAAAATTCATTTAAATTTGTATATAATTTTTCATTTGCAATTATATTATTCGATGAGTAAATATTATATTCAATATTTTTATAAATATTATACTTTAATAAAATTTCAATAAAATTTTTAAAATAAGTTATTTCACTTAATTTCACTATTAAACTATTTGATAATTTATAATAATAATAATAATAATATATATCAATTAATTTAATTTTTTCATTATTTAATATAATAAAAAAATTATTAAAACTATTTACTTTATTAGAAAAATCTAAAAATGTGTTAACTTCAACTCTTTTATAATAATAAATAATTCCTGTTAATTCTTTAATAATATTTTTATAAATATTAGAAATTATTATTATTTTTTTTATTAATGTTGGTAAATAAATAACATCATATAAAGCATACTCAACTAAATTTTCATTTAAATTATTAATATCAAATTCAATTAAATAAATTTCTCCAATTTTATTTTCTAAATCATTTAAATATTTTATATTTTTTTTATCAATTATTTTAAATTCTTCTAAAAAATTATAAATGCTACATTTATTAATTATATTTTTTTCAATATGATAATATTCACATAAAAATTTTGTATCATATAAATTATAAATAAAATTTTTAATATTATTATTATTTTTTAATATAGAATTAAATAAATAATGAATATCTAATGATTCTCCACCATGAATTACTTTAATAATATCTTTATTTGTTAATAATTTTATAAATCTCTTAAGTCCTTTATTATTTAATTCAGGTGGATAAAATATAAATATATATGCATTATCTAAATTATTTTCTAAATTAATTTGTGCAATAGCAATTTCTTTTGATTCTTTTGAAACTTTTTTAAATTCAAAATCTAAAGCAATAATTGTTTTATCATTATTAAATTCTTTAAATTTTTTATTCATATATTTTAATTTTTTTTTATCATCAATAACTAATATATTATATATTTTATTATTTAATTTTGAATAAAATTTATCTTTTCCTTTTAGTATTAAATTAAAGTTCATATATTATATTACATTTTATTAAATAATATTTTTAAATTATTTACTTCAATACTTAATTTATTTTTGTATTTATTTTCAGATTCTTCTAACCATTTATCAACTTGTTCTATTATTTGTTGTTTTTTTATTTTAAAATGATTTAATACAACTTCTTCATATCCAGAAGGAGGATTATTTATCATATTTATCATACACCATTTAATAGTTTCTATATGTAAATTATTATTATATTCTTTACATTTTAATTTTCCAATTTCAGTATTCATTTGTCTTTCATATCCAGGTTCATTAAAATATGGATCTTCTACTAAAATCAATGATTGAATCGAAATTAATACTTGTAAAAATGTAGATGTTTTTGGATTCCATTTTTCACTTTCATTTCCAGTCCAAGTTCCTAATAATGATAAACATACTTTTCCAGTATTATATAAATTTGGATTAAATCTTACTGTATTATTACCAGTTGTATTCAATAATACATTTGGTTCACTATTAGGATAATTATGTGGTAAAAATACATGAAATTCAAAAAGTCCATTTTCATAAGGAGTATCTTTTGGTCCAGAAATTAAAAATGTAAAAATATTAATATTATTTTTAGGAATTCTAATCCAAATTGTTGAATCATAATTTAAAGGTAATCCTGATTTAAATGATGATATTTCTGAAATTATTCTTTTTAATGAACTTGGTTCTATTTTAATATTTTTATTATTATAAAATTTATGATTATCAAATAAATCACTCATTTTAAATTGTAATGTTTTCATTATATCACAATATGATTCATTATTAATAACTTCAATATCTAATTCTAAATTATTTTTAAAATATTTATCATAAACATCTATTATATTTTTATATATTTCATTATTTTCTGATAATAATAAAATTTGTTCAATAATTAATTTAAGATTATTTGAAAAATTATTAATAAAATTAAAATCAAGATTTTTATCTATTTTTTTAATAATATTAATAATTTCATTAAAAATTTCATAATTATTTTCAATATCTAACAAAGTAATACCATTTGTAAAATCTAAAAAATATTTAAATAATATTGATTCTTTAAAATATATTATATTATTATCATTAATATTGTTATTAATATTTATTAAACAATTTAATATTTCTATTTTTTCTAATTCTTTTTCTTTAATATAATTATTTATATCCCATGAATCATTATTTCCATAACTATATCCAGTTCCAGATTTCCAATATTGTAATTTAGTATCTTTTGTTTTATCTTGTAATAAATCGAAATTTATATTTAATTTATCTGAATAATCTTCTTTTAATAAATTTGATAATTTTAATAATAATAATTCTATTTCATTATAATAATAATCTGATTCAATATATTCATGAATTATTGGTTCTAATTTTTTATATAAATTTTCAATAATCCATTCTAATGAAAAAATAGATTTCCAATTATTTAATTTTATAATATTTAAATTCATAATAGCAAAATATAAAGGTAATTTTACTTTAGGATTAACTATTTCAATTTGAGGTGGTAAAAATGGATATAAATTAGAATTTAAAATTATTTTTAATTCTATTTTAATTTTATTAAAAAACATATATATTTTCAAATTAAAAATATTATTATCAATTGGTTCAATATAATGTAAATATTGATAATTTGTATTTATTTTTTTAATTTCATTTATAACTAATTGAAATAATTGTTGACTATTTAATAATAATTCTTTTGGAATTTTTAATTTTGAATAATTATTTTGTTTAATTTCACTTTTATTTTGTAATTCATTATAATTAATATAAATTTTAGTTTTTTCATCTATTTTTTTATAAAAATGATATTTATCTATATATATATCATTAATTTCATTTTCATCTAATTTAAAATTAATAATTACATTAATAATTTGACAAAGTGATTTATAAGATTTATTATTTAATATAATTTGATTAATTTCTTCATTGATATATTCATTCTCTGATTTGATATAACAATAATTTTTAAAATCTGTAAAAATTATAAAAATATTATTTTTAACTTGTATTCTTATGTCATAATTATCATCTTCTTCATAATATGATAATATTATTACTTGTTCATCTAGATTATTTAAATCTAAATTATTTATAATAGTTTTTTCATAATGAGATAGATTTTCAGATAGTATTAAACTCATAATATAATAATTAAAATAATTTGTTAAAATAATAATTATCAATTTTTATTGACATGATTTAATATATAATTCTATAATATTTGAAGAATTTAATGTATTAGTATTATAAATATCATTAATTTTATTTTTTGATTTTGATAGTATTATACCATCTAATAAAATAGCATTTTCATAATATTGATTAACAAGAAATTCTTTTAAATTATTTTCATTATTAATTAATATTTTAGTACCATTAAATGATAAAACATTATCTTTTAGAGCGGTGCGTATTTTAAATGCCGTTTTTTTATTCTTTATAAATTTTGTCAGGTTTATGTTTTGTGGATTTTTTACTATTTTTTTTATTCTTATAATAATCTTTATTGTAAGCATAAATAAAATAATTTTTATAACTTTCTTCTTTTATTTTTATAACTGATTTTTTAATACTTTCTTTCAATTGAATAAAATTTTGTGGTTTATCTAATTTAACGTAATGTTTTAGTTGATTGAACCACTGTTCAATTGAATTTAAACGTGGATGATACGGACAAGTATAAACTAAAAAATTTCCACTATCTTTTATTATTTTCTTTGTTGATTCTTTTTTATGTATTTGACCATTGTCTAAAACAATTAATTTATTTTTAATATTACTACATAATAATTTAAGAAATTCATCAAATCTTTCAGAATTTACTGCACCTTTATCATATAATTCATAACTCATACATTTTTTATTATTTATTGCAACTAATAATTAATATTTTTTAAATACATCGTTATTATCAGTTTTCTTTATACAATGTTCACCTAATTTTTCTCTACAATAATTAAAACTTAATGATGTACTTACTGAAGATTCATCAATTGAAATTATATCATCTATATTAAATTCTTTTATTTTATCAAAAAAATTTTTTAATTCTTCTTTTTCATTTCGTTCTTCACCTCTATATGTTTTTGGGAAATGTTCAAATGTAGCACGTTTTCGTGTAATGTTGTTAGCTCTTATAATATCTGATAAATATTGTCTTGAAATTTCTAAATCAGAAAATTTATCTTTAATTAATTGATGTAAAAATTTCATATGTATATCATTAGTTTTCTTTAATTGTTCTTTAATAAATTTAATATGTTCTATTTTTAATTTATAAGAACCTTGTTCTCTTTCTTTTCTATCAACATTTTTATATTTTTCATATTTATCAACCCATCTTTTTAAACTTCTTTCACTACATTCAAATATTCTACATACTTCAGCATAATTATTAATTTTATTATAATATTTTATTGCTTTTAATTTTAAATCTGATGAAAATTGTTTATTCATTATAAATATTTATAAAAAAATTATTTAGTATTAAATATATCGTATTCATTATTTTTACAAATAAAAATATTTTGTATTATATTTTCATTCTTAATTTTTTCAATATTATCTTTTAATTCATCTAGCCAGTTAAAAGTATCATAAAATACATCTTCTTGTAAAATTCTAATAACTGAAAAATTATTATCATTTGCACATTTCATTTTATATTTATCATTTTCTTGTGTTTTTTCAGGTGATGACCAATTACAAACTTGAATAAAATGTTGTATACCATCTAATTCAATTATAATATTATATTCAATAATACAAAAATCAAATGGTAAAAAAGTTTTATTTTTACACCATTCTGCTTTATATTGTTGTTGTAAATTATTATAAAATGGTAATAATTTTTCATATAACTTTGTTTCTGTTTTATTTACACAATGAGGACACCAACCCATTTTATTCCCTGTAATTGATGAAATATTTTTTAGAAAATCATTTTTACATTTATTACAATCAAATATATATTTTTTCGCAGTATGTTTAAAAATTTGTCTTGGTTTTAATTCATTTTTATTACTCCAAAAATTACTTTTTTCATGAGATTCAAATGAGTTATTATAACAATTAATACAATTATTATCATCACATAATTTTAATGGTGGATTACAACAATATGAACACCATGAATCTTTAATAGAACCTAATGATTTTTCAATTTCGTGTCCACATTCACAGTTGAATATAAAGTATTTATTAGAATTTATAAATAATTCTCTTGGTTTTAATTTATTTTTATTACTCCAAAATTTTGATTTTTCGCAAGAAGCAAAAGAATTAAGAAAACAAAAATTACAATTATCGTTATTACATAACATATTATGAGAGCAATATGGGCAAAAACTACCACTATATATGGAATTTATTGATTGTTCAAATTTATGATCACAAATATCACAAAAAAATATATATTTATCACTTGTTGATTTTGCTATATCTCGTGGACTAACATTATTTTCAATACTCCAAAATTTTGACTTTTCATGACTTGCAAATGAATTACTTGAACATAATTTACATTCTATATTATCACATCTTTTTTGTGAAGGAATACAACAATATGGACACCAACAATCTAGTTTTGTAATATTTTTAATAACACTAATAAATGTATGTCCGCAATCACAATTAAATTTAACTTCTGTATCCCCTAATTTAAAAACAAATTCAGGTGTTTTTTCGTTATCATTGCTCCAAAATTTTGATTTTTCGTGTGATGCAAATGATTTTTCAAAACAATCTTTACAGATTTCTTTATTTTTACCGCATAATTTTTTTTGTGGAATGCAACAATATGGACACCATCTACCAATTGATAACTTTTCAATTGATATCTCAAAATCATGAGGACATTTATCACAATTAAAAATATATTTTTTATTTGTCCCTAATGGTATAAAATTAGTATTAATTTTATTATTATATTCATCCGTATTTTTTTCACTAAAATATTTTGATTTTATATGTGATGATAAGCTTCTTTCAAAATCTATTTTAGTATTTCTTTCTTGATGTTTTAATTTAATTTTATTATATTTAATTTTATTTATACATTCTACGCAATAACCATTATATTTAAATAACAAACGAAAAGTTCTACTAAAATTTTCATTGCAAGTTATACATAAACCATCAATTTTAATTTCTCTATTTATTTTTTCATTTGAATAGTTTTTTATCAGCTTGATTTTATTTTCTTTACAAAAATTATTTAATAATTCAAATGTATATTTTATTGTTGTCATAATATTATATAGTTATTCATTAATATTTATTTTTATCATTTTTTTTATATTTATTAAATTATTTAAAAAATATAAAACTATATAATAATAATGAACGATACTATTAATTATAAAGAATTATTTGAAAAAGTAGTTATTGAAAAAGAAAAATTATTATATTATGTAGATGAACTTAAAAAAACACATTTAATTGAGATTAATAATTATGAATCTAAAATTACATCATTAACAGAACATCTTAAAAAATATACTGCTCATCAAGGTAGTAAAAAATATTATGAAAAAAATAAAATACAAATTATTGAAAAAAATAAAGAATACAATAAGATAAATAAAAAAAATGTAGATCCTGAAAAAATTAAAGAATATAATAAAAATGCATATCAAAAAAGAAAATTAAAACTTCAAAATAATAATTAAAAAAAATAATTATATAATAAATGTTTAAAAATAATTTATTTATTATATAATTATTACTTAATATTTAAAGATTTATTTTATAATACTATTATATAGAAATGAATAACTTTATTTTTGATCATATTGAAGAAAAACCACCCGATACTTTAGTTACTAAAGATATTATTGAAAATGAACAAGTTTTTAGAATTATTAAATGTCCATTAAACACAATTCTTAAAAACCATGATATAATTCAACCAATTATAGAAAAAACAGTTATTGAAATTAATCAATTTGTTATTTTAGGTTATCAGTTTATTAGATTATATCTTTTAGATAAATTTAATAATAATCAAGAGTTACCTACTATTAATAAACAATTTATTTTAGATGTATTAAAAGTTGTTGGTACATCAGAAACTAATAGAGGAAAACAAAAAACTGAAATTAAAAATAAAGATAGTAAAGATAATATTAAATTATTCTATACTAATACATTTTTTAATTTAACTAATACAATACCATCTTATACAAATAAAACACATATACTAGAACAAACATCTTTAGAAATGTTACGATGTATTGAAACTAATATATCAACACATTTTATTAAATATCTATTCAAATATATTAATTGTTTATTCAAAATACCAAAATCAATAATTATTAGACAAGAAAAAGATAAAGAAAAAAGAAAAGAAATGTATAAAGAACTAAATGAAGAAATTAGAAACTTAAAATCAGATTTGATTAATAATAAAATTGAAGATTCTAAAGAAGAATATCATCAATGGATTAATGAAAATAAACAGTTTTTATATCCATCTAAAATTAGTAAATCAGTTGCTTATGATATTAAAATTAATCCATTAAAATATATGAAATATTCAATTTATATAAACAGTAAAATTGAAGAATTAGGAAAAAAAGCTTATCAAATTATCCCACAACGAAATAATATTGTTCCTAAATCAATAGTTTTGAATAGTCCAGCAATTATTGATATGATTGATGATAAAAAACAAAAAATTTTTAATTATAATAAAAGTGAATTAGTTTTACATGCTAAGAAATATCAAAGTCATATTTGGAGTAAAATATTAAAATTAGAAAAAAGAAGTATCTTTAATAATAAAAATTATATTTTTTATAATCAAATTATTACAGATGGATTTAGTTGTTCGTTATTATTTATTCTAAAAAAATATAAAAATAAAGTATTTGGTGATAAAATACCTAAATATAAAGAAGTAATTGAATTTCCTAAATTAGAAGAATTATCTAAAGAAAAATGTGATGAATATCTAACTGATAAATATAAAATTATTAGTTGTGATCCGGGTGTAATTCGTCCAATTACGTTAATTGATGAAAATAATAATTTTTATAAATATTCAGCATGTAGAAGAAGAATAGAAACATATACTAAAAGAAGTCGTTACATAATAAATCAAGAAAAAATAAAACATAATATAATTCCAATTGAAACAGAACTATCTAAATTTAGTTCAAGAACTTTAAAAATAGATGAGTATAAAAATTTTATTATTAATAAAAATAAAATTAATACTCAACTAGGTAGTTTTTATCAAAATAAATTATTTAGAAAATTAGCATTTAGAAGATTTGTACGAACTAAACAATCAGAAATTAATTTATTAAATGAAATTGAAAATAAATATTTAACTAATGAAGATAAAGTAAATTGTAAAAAAATATTAATATTACATGGTGATTGGTCACGTTCATCAGCCATGAAAGGGACGTTACCTGTTCCTCATATTGGAATAAAAAAGTTATTAGCATCAAGATTTGATATAATTGATGTCAATGAATTTAATACAAGTAAATTATATAATAAAACATTAAAAGAAATGGATAATGTAAAAATAAGAAAAAAGAAACATGTAAAACATCTTCATGAAATACTAACTCCAAAAGAGAAAACTGAAAAGTGTATTTTTGTAAATAGAGATGTTAATGCATGTAAAAATATTTTAACAATAGGTAAAACGTTCTTAATAAATCAAACAAGACCTTTAGAATTTAAACGTAAACCGAAAGTTAAAAAAGTAAAACAAATTATCGTTTAATCAATAGGTAGTGATTAAATGATGTCTGACAGGAATATACATATCTACCAATAATAATATGTATGTGATAAGCCTGTTATATAGAATTTTCAGCTCTTAAATGAGCAAAGCGGTGTGTGTTTTAAATATTGTAGTTTTGTATTTTTCGTAATTTTTTTTTACGCAAAACAGGCATTTAAAATACGCACCGCTCTAAATAATTACATAATAATTTATTTTGATATTTTTTAAATTCAATATAATTGTTATTCCATTTAAGATAATCATTAATAATAATAATAATAATAAAAAATAATAATAGGTCCATTTTTAATAATAGATATGTTTATAATTAATAGTTAATTTAATTGTTTAACATAACCTTCAATTATTTTTTTTATATTTTTATTATATGGAAAATAATAAAAATATAAAAAAAAATAATAAAAT
>Ga0214919_10008724_pt1 | contig 13254 bp, 7 predicted proteins | sample LL1503_MetaG_FD_177994 | JGI IMG/M metagenome (GOLD analysis project Ga0214919, IMG submission 177994) | Freshwater microbial communities from Lake Lanier, Atlanta, Georgia, United States - LL-1503 | ecosystem: Environmental > Aquatic > Freshwater > Lake | place: USA: Georgia | collected 2015-03-15
AGATTCTAGTGTTGAACTTTCAGTGAAGATTTTGATTTCACCGGCGTTGCTAAAGAGGCTCCAGCCGACGCTGTAGTTGAGTGCTTCGCCCGAGCGGAGGACGGGTTGCGCGACCAGCGGATTAAACGCGAATACGAGCAGCAGAAAATAGGTGAGTCGGATGCGGTTCATGCGAGCGATGGCGGATGTAGATATTAGTCTAGTTTTTGTAATCAGCCGAGCGGGAGTTCGGTTTGGAAATCAGTGCCTATGGGCTGGGCCGCGATGCCTAGGGCGCGCAGGGTGGCCGCGAAGGGTTTGGCGAAGCCGTGGAGGGTGTACACGCGTTTGGGTTGGACAAGTTCGACGTAGCGCAGGAGCGACGGGTAATCAGCGTGGTCCGACAGTGCAAAAGCCGCGGCGTGTTGCTGCCCATGGAAGGGGCGAGAGTCGAGGGCCCAACCGGTAATCGAGGCAGTGCGCGGAGCGGCAATACGTTTGAGAAGACCGGGGGCGTGGGGCGGGCAGATTACGACGTGTCCTGCGTGAGTGGCCGCGTCGAATTCGCTATGGGGCGGAAAATCGAGCCCCAGTTGCGCACAGATGCGTGTGAGCCGGTGGGTCTCCGATTGAAGCATGATCGGTAGTCCAAAGTCGGCGAGGGCGCGCAGGACTTCTTGGCTCTTACCGAGACTATAACATAGCAACACAGGCGTGGCCCCAGTAGCGAGGGTCTCACGGCAAAAGGTAACGAGCTTGGCGATGATTTCAGCGCTGGGAGGGAATACGTAGCGTGGGAGACCGAAGGTGGTCTCCATTATGAGCGTATCGGCGCGGGGGGTGGTGCAGGGTTCGGCGGAATGGCTCGGGAGGAGTTTGAAATCGCCAGTGTAAAGCAGCGATCCGTGAGTGGTGTGATTGAGCAGGATCTGAGCGGAGCCAAAAATATGGCCGGCGGGATGGAGTGTGACCGTGCACTCGGGGGTGAGTTGCTCAGTGTGGTCGAAGGGCAAAATGTGCTCGAGTCGTTTTTTACTCGGAAGGCGGGCGCGCATCAGTCGGGCGGTTGCTCGGGTGCAAATCACCTCGGCGTGGCGAGCCATATGATCGGAGTGCGCGTGGGAAACAAAGGCGCGCTCAGCGCGACGGGTCGCGTCGAGTGACCAGCCGATTTGGGGCAGATGAATGCCGTGTTGAAACTGAATCTCCCAAGCCATGTCTCACGCAAAGGGCGAGTCCCGCGAAACGAAAGACGAAAGGCGACCAAGAGCTAATTAATCTACCCCGGTTTCAATGTCCTGCTGGAGTATTAGCGCAGGCCGAGGGCTGAAAGCAGGATAATCAATAACACCGTCACCAAGGTGATGATCCAATACCAAGCCAGCCGGTTAGAACTGTGGTGCTTGGGAGGCGTGAGTTCGGTGTCGGTTTCGGGTAAGTCGAGTCCGTCGTAGATCGAGGTTTCGCGCCAGCCGGTACGCTCGTCGGCCCCGCACTCGGGACACGCATGCGCTCGTGGTGGAACTTCGGCGCCACATTGGGCGCATTCGGCGGGAGGCGAAGGAGCGCGAGCCACGGAGGTAAATCAGGCGGCGAAATATTTATGTTTAACCAGCCGCCACGCAGTGACGAAGAACGCAGTGAGAGGGATAGCTAACACCATGCCTAGGACCCCGTCAAAGGCTGTACCCCAGAAGAAAATCGCGACAATAATGGTGACCGGATGAAGACCGGTGCGGGCGCCCATTATTTTTGGCGTGAGTACCCAGCCTTCGATCAGTTGCACGATGATTTTCACCACCACCACGAGCCCGACAAGTTTCCAGCCGCCCTCAGGTTGTAGGAAGGCTAGGGGCAGCGTGATCGCGATGCCGATGATGCTGCCAAGATAAGGCACGATGTTGAGCACGCCGACACAGAGGCCGATGAAGAGACCAAACTTTAATCCGATGATGCTAAATCCAAGGGCCAGCATTGCGCCCATGATGAGGCCAATGAGCATTTGGCCCCGAAAAAAGGAAGCGACGATGCCGATGAATTCGCGCACCAGAAAGACAAGATCTTCGCGCAGCGCGGGCTTTAAAAACGGAAGATGGTCAGGGAGGTTTTTTGTCGGATCGCCTCCTTCGGAGAGCAGGAAGAAAAAAAGGTAAACAGGAATGATCGCGAGGTGGGCCGTGAAGGCACCAACGCCGAGGAGCCCTCCTCCAGCGGAGCGCAACGAGGGCAGCGTATATTTTACCAAATTCTGGACCTCGCCGCCGAGGTTTTCGGCGATTTGACGAACGATCGGGTTAGTGAGTTGACGTTGGGCAAAGGTGACCCAGTCGGGATAATGCGTCTCGATGTAGAGACTGGCTTGATCGCCCAACGTAGGCGCATAGCCGACAAAATCGAGCACCTGATCGATCAAAGGCGGTAGCAGCAGTAAGAGCGAACCACCGCAGATTAATAAGGCGGTCCCGTAAATGACCACAACCGCCGTCATACGGCGTAAACTAAACCGCGCGATGAGTAGATCGACGACGGGCCGCAACATCAGGGCGAGCACACCTGCGACCGCCAAAGGCCAAAGCACGCTAGAAAAAAAACTGACCATGCGCCCGAGAGCGATGAAGGCCGTGATTATGAGTGCTAGGGCACTGAATACGGCGGCGAGGGTGAGCGCGAAACCCACCGTGCGGCGCTGGGTTGTTGTCAGAAGCGAAGAGCTGGACGAAGATTCAGGTGCGCCGGACATAGCAGTGAGGATTGACCGAGAGGGAGGGTTATGACGAGCGCGGAAAATCTGCGGCTCGGCTCAGGCCTGCGACGGGCTCGGAGCGTACTCGCGGCTAGGTTGATGGCGCCAAAACCAGCGAGCCATCGCGGGCAACAGTATGATCGCGCCCAGCATGTTTACCAGAAACATAAAGGTGAGCAAAATACCCATGTCGGCTTGGAATTTGAGATCGGAAAAAATCCAAAGGCTGACGCCGATCGCCAGAGTGAGGCCGGTAAACACGATCGCCGCCCCGGTGTCTTTATAAGCGATAATCATGGCGTCTTCAAAATAGGCGCCAGATTTCAGGGCGGTTTCGAGCCGCGCGAAAAGATAGATACCGTAATCCACGCCGATACCGACGCCGAGGGCGACGACGGGCAGCGTGGAGGTTTTTAGCCCGATCTCGAGGTAAACCATGACCACGTAGGCTAGAAAACTCACGATTCCCAGCGGCACTACGATGCACAACGTCGCGGCGAACGAGCGAAACGTGATTAAACACAACGCGATCACGGCTCCGAAAACCCAAAGTAAGATGGGCGTTTGCGCGGCGGCGACGACTTCGTTGGTCGCGGCCATCACTCCGGCGTTGCCACTGGCGAGGAGAAATTTGGTCTTGGGCGAAGGATGAGCGGCGGCGAAGGCCTCGGTGGCAGCGGTCACGGCCCGGAGCGTCTCGGCTTTGTGATCAGCCAGAAAAATTAAAATCGGCATCACGCTCGCGTCGGCGTTGAGCAGGCCGGTCGCAGTTTCGATCGGGGAAACGGATTGGGCGAGCGCCTGCGGTTGGCGAGGGAGCACGCGCCATTTGAGGGAGCCTTCGTTGAAGCCGGCGTTGATGGTCTTGGCGGCGGTGGTGAGGCTGACGACGGATTGGACGCCAGGGATGGCGCGGATGTGGCCCTCGAATTGATCTATGAGCGTGACGACGTCGTGATCGACGCAGCCGTTGGGGATCGTCTCCACGATCACGGAGAGCACGTCGACGCCGATGCTAAATTTTTCGGTAATAAGACGGCTGTCGGTGTTGTAACGAGAATTTTGCCGGAGCTCGGGTACGCCGGCGTTGGTGTCGCCGATGCGGACGTGTTCGGCTTTGAAATAAGCCCAGACGCCAAGGCTCAGGGAGACAAATACGATGGCGAGCGAGGGGCCGGGTTTGAGGGCGCGGCCGAGGCGGGCCCAGCGGGCATCCGTGCGTTGGCGTCGGGCCTTGACCCATTGCGCGTAACTGTCGGGTAGATGCAGGTAGGAAAGAAGAATCGGCAGGAGGAAGAAATTGGTGATGATGATGACGCCCACGCCGAGGCTAGCGGTGATGGCGAGCTCGTGGATCGTCGTGATTTTGATGACCATCATCGTAATGAAGCCGATGATATCGCAGATGAGAGCGACCATGCCCGGGGCGATGAGCTGAATGAAGGCGTTGCGCGCAGCTGTTTTGCCGTCGTGGCCGGCGAAAATCTCGTTGCGAAACGTGCAGATTTTTTGAACGCCGTGGCTGACGCCGATGGCGAAGACCAAAAACGGCACGAGGATCGAAAACGGGTCGACGCCGTAGCCGAGGGTGGTGAGCGCGCCCAGTTGCCAGATGACGGCCACCAGCGAGCATAGCACCGGGGCGAACGCGAGTTTCCAGCGGCCGGCGTAGTCCCAAACGAGCATACCGGTGACGATGATGGAAATACCAAACAGTAAAATCACGCCGCTCGCGCCCTCGGAGATATCGCCGATGACTTTGGCGAAGCCGATGATGTGGACGTTGACGGCGCCTTTGGACTCGGCCGTGACGCGGGTGCGGATCGCTTCGAGGGCGGTGGCGACTTTGGCGTAGTCGAGTTTTTTACCGGTGCTCGGATCGATTTCGAGGAGCTGGGCGCTGACGATGGCGCCCGTGAAATCGTTGGCGACGAGTTGGCCGAGCTTGCCGGATTTAATGATGTTGTCGCGTACTTTTGCAAAGCCGGTGGGGGTTGGGGCGAAGTCAGCGGGGATGACGTTGCCTCCAGCGAAGCCATCTTCGACTACCTCGACAAAGCGGACGTTGGGCGTGTAGAGCGACTGGACTTGCGCGCGGTCGACGCCGGGCAGGTAGTATGCTTCATCGGTGACCCTTTTTAGCGTGGCAAAATAGGTGGCGTTAAAAATGTCGCCTTGGGCAGGGACGAGCGCGATCAGGACGCGATTGGCGCCGCCAAAGTCGTTCTGGTATTGGGTGAAGGTGCGGATGTACGGGTGATCGAGTGGGAGCGATTTGTTGAAACTGGCGTCAACGCGAAGATGGGCGGCGGACCAGGCCATATAGCCGGTGAGCAGCGTGAAGCCGATGATCAGCGGCGTGCGCCAGCGAAAGAGCCAGTGGGCGAAGCGTTCGATCATGGATGGATGGACGGGACCGTTAGCGTGAAGACGGTGGCGCCGGCTTCGCCAAGAGCGAGAAGGCGACCGTCGGCGAGCTCAATCAGGGTGGCTACGGCGCTGGTGAAGGCAACGGGTTGGGCGGCCACGCTGCGGGCTTGATCTTGACTGGCAAAAAAGGCGCGGGCTTGGCCGGCGAAGAGGACGGTGTCGTTTTTAAGTTTGAGCGCGGTGGCGAGCAGGACGCGGTCGGGGATGGGAATGAGTCGCCAAGTGCGGCCGTCGTCGTCCGTGCGGTAGAGGCGGCCGCGGAGGCCATGGGCGACCAGCACGTTTTGAGCAAGTGGCAGTATACCGTAGAAGGAACCGTCGTAGGGGGATTCGATGGGTTGCCAAGTCGCACCGGTATCCTTGGAGCGCAGTAGAGTTCCGCGCTCGCCAGCGAGGTAGAGAGTGCCGGTAGGGCCGCGCGTGAGGCGATTAAGGTGGAGGTCGTCACTCAGGATTTTACGGCGCTGCCAGGTGATACCGCCATCAGTAGTTTCGAGGTAGAGGCCGTAGGCGCCGATGGCGATGATGTGGCGGGCATCGACGGCGAGTACGTCGAGAAAGGATTCGGTGAGGTTATCGCTTTGCCAGGATTTTTGCCAGGTGCGTCCAGCGTCGGTGGTGGTTAGGATGATAGCGTCGTGGCCGACCGCCCAAGCGTGGGTGGCATCAGGGCCGAAGCTGAGGCCGGTGAGGGTAGCCGTGACACCGGCGGGCAGTGACACGGGTTGCCAGGTGCGCGCGTTATCGGCGGAACGCAGGATGGTGGCCCGTTCGCCTACGACGATAAGGTCGGTCGGGGTGGGTTGGGCGCCAGCGAGGAGGAGCATCCGCGCTGTGACCTCGGAGGCGCGGATACTCAACACCAACACGGATAATAAAAGGCCCCTAAATAATGCCCGTAGGGAAATCCTGCTCCACCCATTAAGTGAAAGAGGTGGCATGAAGCGCGGGCGAAAGCGAGTGGCGCGAATGGGCAGGTCAGGTGCCTGCCCGACCTTAGCGGATACCGTCGCGACGTAGGGCGTCGGCGGTGTAATCAGCGGGGGTACGCTTAATGCTAAAATCATACATGGCGTTTTCGTTATCTAGACCCACAACAAGGTAGCGACCCGCGATCAGATCAGTGTGCGCTTCTAGGGTGCTCCAGAAAACTTGGGCATCGTAGTAATTAACGCAGTGCGCTTCGGAGACGCGCCACATCTGGTCGCGGGAGTCATATTGGTCGACGGCGAGAATTTGCCAGGAGTCTTCGTCGACGTAGAAAGTGCGGCGTTTGTAAATGTGCGAGGCGCCGGGCTTTAGGGTGGCTTCTACGATCCAGACACGGTGAAGCTCGTAGCGGGCGAGGTCTTGATTGAGGTGGAGGGGCTTCAGGATGTCGGCGTATTTAACCGAGTCGCTGTGAAGTTTGTAGGAGTTGTAAGGAACGATCAGCTCGCGTTTACCGACGAGCTTCCAGTCGTAGCGGTCAGGGGCGCCGTTATACATGTCGAATTGGTCGCTGGTGCGCATGCCGTCGGCGGCGGTGCCGGGGTTGTCGTAGGCGACGTCCGGGGCGCGTCGCACGCGGCGTTGGCCGGTATTGTAGACCCATGCGCTGCGTTTTTCTTTTACTTGGTCGAGGGTCTCGTGGGCGAGGAGGATGGTGCCGGCTTGGCGGGCGGGGGCGGTGACGGCTTGTTTGTAGTAGACCAAGATGTTTTCGAGCTGGGCGGCGGTGACGTCGGGGCGGGCGTAGTTGAAGAGAAATTCGTCTTCAAACTGGACGAGCGTGTAGCTACCGCTGCGCGTGGGGGCGGCCTGGGCAATGTGGCGGGAGGCGGAGACGCCTCGGTAGCGGGCGAGGTGATTCCAAATCACTTCGAGACCGCTGGTGGGCAGGGGAAAGGGGATGCCGGTGAGAGCGTTTTCGAACGAGTTGCCGTTATTGGCGAGCGTGCCGGTGATGGCGTTGGCTTTGGTGGCGTCGTAGATGCGCTGAGGCGCGTTGGCACTGCGGCGGGTGGGATATACGATCAGTTTGTAGTCGGCGTAGGCTTTAAGCAGCGAGACCGAGCCCGCGGTGAGTTTGGATTCGTATTGGCCTAGGTTGGACGGGGTGACCGTGTAGAGCGGTTTATCCGCAGCGAATGGGTCTTGGTGGTGGTCGCCGACTTTATAGCCCGCGGGCGGGGTGAGGATGCCGCCGTTCCAGGCGGGAATGGTGCCGTCGGCGTTGCCGGCGGTCTCGGCGCCAAGGGGGGTGAGGTCGGCGCCGAGACGGGCGGCTTCGGCGGGTTTAACCGCAGCTTGGACTGATAGGGCGATGAGGGCGAACAGGGACGGCAGGAGGAGGGTTTTTTTCATCGGAGTGGCTGGGTGTTCGTCTTGGCTGCGGGTTTCCTTGTTTTAGAAGGAGTATTTGATGGTGGTGGAGACGTAGTCGCGATCGGAAAGCAGGTTATAGCGACCGGCGTCGAAGAAATTCACGTAGCGGATCTCGAAGGCCCAAGCGTTTTGATAGGTAAACTCGACGGCGATGTTGGTGCTCTTGCGTTCGGATAGGTAGTTACCGAGGGGCAGGGGCGTGTTGCCTTTTACATCGTGGGTTAAGGCGAAAGAGGGGGACACGTTTACGTTGGCAAACACGTTGGTGTAATCGAAGCGGCCGGCGATTTGGTAGCCCCAGGAAAATTTATCAGCGAAGGCTTCACTTGGGGTGGCGGCATAGGCGCCGTTGCCGGTGTTTAGCATGCTGGCGTAATTGGCGCTAGTGAAGGTGGCGGGAGCGTCGTAGCGCAGTACGTCTTTAGAGGGTAGGTTCGCCCAGACGCCGCCGATTTCACCAACCAGGGTGAACTGTTGCGAGCCGAGGACGGGGCCGAAGACTTTGGTAAGGGTGGTCTGGGCGGTGGTCACGGAGTGGCGGCGGAAACCAGAAATTTCACGGCCGTATTGCCCGAGGTAATTGCCGACTTGGTTGCTGGCACCGAAGGCGGGGTTGAGCGTGGAGAGCGCGGCAAAGAGAATTTCGACGTCATCAACTTGTAGGGGTTGATCTTTCTTGTAAGAGACTTCGCCCTGCCAGGAGATGCCGGTTTTGCCGAGAGAGGTGTTGAAACTGAGGCCGTACATATCGACGCCTTCGGGATACTCGGTGAAGTAGCGGCCCGTGGCGGCAGCGGTGAGTAAGGCAATCGATTTGGCGCCGTTGATCGCAGCCTGCGTGGTGGCGGCTTGCAGGGTGGCGATTTGGGTGGCGTTGAGGGCGGCGGGATTGGTCTGGGATACTACAATGAGTTGGTAAATGCCGGCGGCTTGAGCTGCGGCGGTGGCCGCGGGAAGTCCGGAACGGATGAAGACGGCGGTCAGCGGACCGGTAAGGTCGGTGTTGATGGCGCTGGTCGGCGTGCGGGCGCTGATCAAGGGTGAACGATTATGGTATTTTGCGTAGTACAGACCGATGTCCGTGTCGTTGAGCGCGTGGGCTTGGTAGTGAGCCGCTACGCCGTACTGGGTGAAGTTGTTGCCTTCGCGATCGTAGTCGCGCGGGATAACGCCAAGGGTGCCCGTGTCGGAGAGTGAGCCGAAGCCTAGGAAAACATTTTGGCCACCGCGGCTGGCGAAATCATTGGTCGAAAAATAGGTACCGGCGGGTTCGAGTTCGTTGCGACGGAATTCGAGCAGCCAGAACGGCTCGACGGTGAGATCTTTGGTAAGGCCAATGGAGGCCTTGAGCATGTTAACAGGCAGGAAGGCTTCTTTCAACTCGGCGCCAGGGACGCGCAGTTTAGAGAGTTCGACGGGGTTAACGACGTTAATACCGTTCGGAATGAAGGTGCTTTCACCTAGACTGAGCACTTGGCGACCGAAGCGCAGATCGACGGGAATGTTGTTAGCGGCCTCGAATTTGGTGAGGACGTAGGCGTCAAGCAGTTCGGCACCGCTGACGACGCGGTCTTTGGCTTGGTAGCCAAGATTGGTGCGAAGGGTATCCTCCGCCTTGAGGTCGCGGAAATAATAACCGCGGGCGAAGCCGGCAAAATTGCGATAGCGCAGCTCGAGATCATGCGAACCTTTGAGGAGCTCGGAGACCCAGCCTTTCTTGTAGTTGAGGTTACCATCGTCGGTATTGACGGAGGTTTGCAGGCCGGGGATGTCACCGTAGGTGTTCGTTGTGGCGTAGTAAACGGCGCTTGGCTCCTGCAGGCGGTACATGGCTCCCACCGATACGGTGGAGTCGAAGCTGCCCTTGAGTTCGCCGTAAGCGAATTGGAAGGCGCGCCCTGTCGTGGCGGAGGCAATAATCGCGAGGGCGGCGACGGCCGTTACGCCGAGCCGGCGGGCGGATACAATAGGATTCAGTGAGACGTGGTTCATATAAAGGGTTTAATAGGTGTTAGGATGATCAGAGGTAGGCGGACTGCCGCTAAATAGGGGTCTGCGGACGCTCCTGTATCAGGGTGGTTAATGCTTATTTCATAAAATGAACCCACCATTGCCGCATCAAGGCCGAATTTGAGGCTGATTAGGGGGAGGGATTGCTTAGGGCGTTGACCCGTGCTGCGGATGCTTAAGCTGCGTTTTACCATGCAGGCCGCCACCCACATCCACGTCAAAGGCGCCCGCGAGCATAACCTGAAGAACCTCGATCTTCGGCTGCCACGCGGGAAACTCGTGGTCATCACCGGGCCGAGTGGATCGGGTAAATCCTCGTTGGCCTTCGATACGATTTACGCGGAGGGCTACCGCAAATATATGGAGAGCCTGTCCACGCAGGCGCGCCAAGTTCTCGACCAACTCAAGCGACCGGACGTCGATTTCATCCACGGCCTGTCCCCTGTCCTCGCCATCGAGCAACGCACCGGCGGCGGCTCCCCGCGTAGCACCATCGCCACGGTCACAGAAATTGCCGACTACGCCCAACTGCTCTGGGCGCTCGCCGGTGCCCAGACCTGCCCTAAAGACGGCGGTCGCGTCGTCCAGCGCTCGCTCGATGACAACGTCCAACGTGTCCTCACGGAATTCCCGGGCGAGCGCGTCGTCTTACTCGCGCCTTTCATGCGCGCGAAGCCCGCCGTTCTCCGCGATGAATTGCCGCGCGTACGCCAGCGTGGTTTCCAACGCGTCCGACTCGATGGCGAAATAAAAAACCTCGACGACCCGAAACTCATTCCGTCCGGCGTCGGCACGAAGGAGATGAACGTCGAACTCGTCATCGACCGCCTCGTGGCGGGCTCTGATCAACGCAGTCGCCTCGCCGATTCCCTCGAGCTGGCGTTTCGCGAGGGCAAGGACCGCGCGATCGTACTCGCTCAAAAAACCTCCGATGCGCCTTGGCGCGAAGTGGCACTCAGTCAATCGCTCGCGTGTGAACTTTGCGGCGATATTTTCGAAAAACTCACGCCGCGCCATTTTTCCTTCAACCACAGTGACGGTGCTTGCGGCACTTGCGGCGGACTTGGGCGGAAATTGCGCTTCGTGCCGGAGTTGATCGTGGCCGATCCGGAAAAATCAGTGCGCGGCGGCGCGCTCAAACCCTGGCGCATCGGTGGAAAAAATCTCATCATTAAACACAACGCGCTGCTGAAACAGCTCGCCGAGCAATTGCCCTTCGACGCCGACACGCCTTGGAAAGACCTGCCGTCAAAAACGCGCGACGCGATTCTCCACGGCGCCGGCCCGCGCGAGTTTGCCTTCAAGCTCCGACGCATGCGCGAGGCCAAGGCGATGCCGTTTGCCGGCGTGATCGCGGACCTCGAGGAAAGTTTCCGTCACACCGACAGCGAGGGATTTCGCGCGCGGCTCACGACGTTCATGGTCAGTGGCGAATGTCCGGAATGTCACGGTGAGCGGCTCAACGCCCGCAGCGGTGCGGTACGCGTAGCGGGCCGCACGTTTCCCGAATTCATGCGACTCGACATCGGCGAAGCGCACGCCTTCGCGCGCGAGTTACTGGCGGCTTATCGTGAAAATCCTGCGCTCGGTGATGTCGTCGTGGGCATCGAGCAGCGGTTGCATTTTCTTTTGGAAACGGGCCTTGGTTACCTCACGCTCGAGCGTGATTACGCGACGCTTTCCGGTGGCGAATCCCAGCGCGTACGTCTCGCTACTCAGCTCGGTATGGGACTGATCGGTGTGATCTACGTGCTTGATGAACCGAGTATCGGCCTACACGCGCACGATAATCAGAAGTTGATCGAGACGCTCGTGGCGTTGCGTGATCGCGGCAACACCGTGCTCGTCGTCGAACATGACGAAGATACGATGCGCGCGGCTGACGAAATTTTGGAACTCGGCCCTGAAGCCGGTGTTGAGGGCGGGCGTATTTTGTTTCAAGGTCCGCCGGCACTGTGTGCCGCCCAGCCGCCGAGCGTGTCTCGCACGGGTCCGTTTCTGGCGCGTAAACAAACGGTCACGAAAGAGGCGAAACACAAAAAGCCCGACGGAGCGTGGCTGACCGTGCGCGAGGCGCGGGAGCATAATTTGAAAGGCGTCGACGCGCAATTCCCTGTGGGCTTGCTCACGTGCGTCACGGGCGTATCCGGATCAGGCAAGAGCACGCTCGTTAACGACGTCCTCGCCGTCGCCGCAGCGAAAAAACTTAACGGCGCCCGCGCCTTGCCCGGTAAGCACCGGCATATCGAGAACCTGGATTTTTTTGAAAAACTCGTGCAGGTCGATCAAGAGCCCATCGGCCGCAGCCCTCGGTCAAACCCCGCGACCTACATCGATCTGCTTGGGTTGCTACGCGATCTCTTCGCGATGGTGCCGCTGGCCAAGGTGCGTGGCTACAAGGCGAGTCGGTTTTCGTTCAACGTGCGCGGCGGTCGTTGCGAGCGCTGTCAGGGTGATGGTGCAATAAAACTCGATATGCAATTCATGGCCGACGCCTACGCGCCCTGCCCGAGCTGCGGAGGCAAACGGTTTAACCGCGAGACGCTTGAGATTTTGTTTCACGGTAAATCTATCGCCGATGTGCTTGCGCTGACGGTACGGGAGGCGATCACTTTGTTTCGTAATGTCCCGCGCGTGATCGACAAGCTCGCGACGCTCGACGCCGTAGGACTCGGTTATCTCACGCTAGGGCAATCGTCCACGACTCTCTCAGGCGGCGAGGCGCAACGCATCAAACTCTCACTTGAACTGAGTAAGCGCCAGCAAGGCTCGACGCTCTATATTCTCGATGAGCCGACGACGGGGCTACATTGGGTCGATATTCAGAAATTGATGGACCTGCTCTTCAAGCTCCGCGACGCGGGCAACACGATCATCGTGATCGAACACAATCTCGACGTGATCCATCTCGCCGACTGGCTCATCGATCTCGGACCAGGTGGCGGTCGCGAAGGTGGAGAACTCGTGTACGCGGGCCCTCGCGCGGAGATCGAAAGCTGCGCGCGTTCGCTCACGGGGCAGGCGTTGAAGCGCTGGCGGGCCCAGAAATAAGCGGGCCAGTTTCAAGCGGAGGTAAGCGCTATTTAACGGCGGCCCAGACGCGTTGCACGTCATCATGGTCGTCGAGTTCGTGGAGAAATTCGCCGACTTCGATGCGGGCGGCCTCGTCGAGTTGCGGGTAATTTTTTGCGAGGTAACCGAGTTCCGCGGTGACGACGGTCCAACCGTTTTTACCGAGCCACGTGGAGACGGCGTGCACGTCTTTGATGCCCGTGATGAAGCGGGCGCCGGCGTGGCCTTCCGGAATGTCGTCGTTGGTCTCGGAGGAGACTGCTTCGAAATCATTGGCGCCGGCCTCAATGGCGGCGGCTTCAAGGTCGGTCGTCGCGACGGGATGATGGGCTTCGACCAGGCCGACGTGATCGAAAAGGAATTTATTACTGCCGGCTCCGCCGAGGATCCCCTTTTTAAACATCACGCGCATTTCGGGCGCGGTGCGTTGGTGGTTGTCGGTGTAAACCTCTACTATGACGGGGACTTTGTGGGGCGCGTAGCCCTCGAAAACGACGTGCTCGAGGACCATTTTATCGTCGCCGATACCGGCGCCTTTTTTGATGGCACGCTCAATAACGTCGCGGGTGACGCTGGCTTTTTTAGCTTTTTCGACGGCAGCGAAAAGCCGGGCATTGCCCGCAAGATCGGGTCCGCCGAGTTTGGCGGCGACG
>Ga0214919_10008725_pt1 | contig 13253 bp, 10 predicted proteins | sample LL1503_MetaG_FD_177994 | JGI IMG/M metagenome (GOLD analysis project Ga0214919, IMG submission 177994) | Freshwater microbial communities from Lake Lanier, Atlanta, Georgia, United States - LL-1503 | ecosystem: Environmental > Aquatic > Freshwater > Lake | place: USA: Georgia | collected...
AACTGATACGATTTTAGTATGATATCTTTGAGAGCAGCCTGCTTTAGCTCTTTCGTTTCCGAGGTCTGCGTTGACTCACTAAAAAAGCCACCGTGAATTATTAACTTCATTCTAAACTAGGTTTATTGTTAATAGTTAAATCATTTGTTTCCAAACAATAAACGTCACCCTGACTCATTACATGAACCACTAGGTTTTTAATTGAGATGGGTTCTCCCAAGGCTACGTCCGAAATATTAGAGTCTAAAATTTGTCGACCATCTACAATAATTACGAGGCCTGACCCTAGAGCCTCCATGGAAACACCATTTTTAATAAGAAGTCCTGTGTCCTCACCTAAACCAATTCCCAGCGTTTTTGGATTACCAACAACCGCTTGAAAAAGCCGTCCAATTCTTCCACGCTGAACAAAATGAGTGTCAATTATCACATTGTCCATAAAGCCTAATCCACTTGTGATTTTAATTTCACCTTTTAATAAAGCCTCCCTACTCGATCCTTGATAAATCATGTTTTTTGAAGCGCAAGCCGCACCTGCCGATGTTCCTACATATAAAAAATCCTCCTCCAAGTATTTTTTTAATAACAAATCGTGAATTAACGTCCCTCCAAATATTGATGTTAATCTTAATTGATCTCCCCCGGTAAAAAAAATAACATCTGCGGCGGCTATTCGGTCAAGCGCAGCTAAAGAAAGAGCTTCCTCCCTATTTTCAATATTTAAAACCCCAACGTTTTCTGCTCCTAAATAGCCAAATGCCCTTGCATACTCAACACCGACAATGTCTGGCACTTTAGACGCAGTTGGAACGATTTCTATTCTAGAGTTCTTCTGATGTTTAGACTCATCAATGATTCGCTTTAAAATTCCTTTTTCAAAAAAATTTAAATTTTCCTCTACTTGGTCGGCGAAAGTGTTTTCTGTAAAACTCCCTTTATCTAAAGCGCCACCTATAATAATTAACTTTCCTTTTGGCATCATAAGCGACAAATTTAATCTTAAAATGACTATTTTGAAACGTATCGTTTATGAAATTATCAACATAAATAAGGTTTTGAGTCAATTGTTAATTGCTTTGTTGATTACTCCGGTCATTATACGATTAGTAACACGTGCTTTTAGTTAATTTTGAATTGAAAAGGAAAGAAGATGGATGTTAAAGTTTTGAATAACTCAAAGTATGAGCTCCCCAATTATGAAACCGTTGGTTCGGCGGGGATGGATGTGCGAGCGAATACTCTCGAACCCATTTCTTTGGGGCCATTAGAAAGAAAACTTATTCCGACGGGTATTTATTTAGAAATCCCAACAGGTTTTGAATGTCAAGTTCGGCCTAGAAGTGGTTTAGCATTAAAACATGGCATAAGTGTTTTGAATGCGCCAGGAACCATAGATTCAGATTATAGGGGAGAAGTTGGTGTTATCTTAGTTAACCTCTCCTCTGTTCCATTTTTAATCAACCCTGGAGACAGAATAGCACAGTTGGTTTTTTGTGAAGTAGCGAAAGCAAATTGGATTGAGCAAGGAGAATTAAACAAGACAGATAGAGGCCAAGATGGCTTTGGTAGTACCGGAAAAAATTAATGTGATGAATATAATAATCCCAATGGCCGGTAGAGGCAGTAGATTAAGACCACACACCTTGACGGTTCCAAAACCATTGATTCCGGTTGGTGGAAAACCAATTGTACACCGATTGGTGGAAGATATTGTCGCTGTCTGCGGTTCAGAAATAGAAGAAATTGCATTTGTTGTGGGGCACTTTGGCGAAGAAGTGGAGCGCGAATTAATCGCCGTTGCCGAAAAATTTGGAGCGCGTGGATCAATTCACTATCAAGAAACGCCACTAGGAACTGGACATGCTGTTTTATGTGCAAAAAACTTACTGAAAGGGCCTGTGGTTGTTGCATTTGCGGACACCTTGTTTCATGCTGATTTTAAAATCGGGCCAGACGACGATGGAATATTATGGGTTAAAAAAATAGAAAACCCAAGCGAATTTGGGGTTGTAAAATTAAATCCACAGGGTGAAATTATTGATTACATAGAAAAGCCACAGGTTTTTGTTTCCGACCTAGCCATGATTGGTGTGTATTATTTTAAGGAAGGGGAGAAACTATTACATGAATTAGAGTATTTAGTAAGCAACCATGTTATAAAAAGCGGAGAGTACCAACTGCCTGATGCCCTTCGTCGTTTAACAGAAAAAGGCTGTTTGTTTAGACCCGGGGCAGTCAATGAATGGTTAGATTGTGGAAATAAAAACGTAACGGTTCATACAAATAGCCGGGTTTTAGATTACGACTTTCAGAAGAATCCAACTCCTATCCGAAAGAACGTTAAAAACACCCAGTCTATCATAATTGAACCTTGCTTTATTGATGAAAACGTTATCATTGAAAATTCTATCGTTGGGCCTCATGTTTCAATAGGAAAAAACAGCCGCATTACCGATAGTAGGATTTCTGATTCGATTTTACAAAATGATTGCACGATTAACAACATGAATATAACTAATTCCATGTTAGGCTCACATGTTGTGCTAAAAAGCCCTCCCTCTGTACTCAGCCTAGGTGATTTTTCGACAATTAATGAATAAGTATTACATCATTTTATTTTCGGCACTTCTGTTGGGGGCTTGCAAAACTTCTTCTGACGTGACTGGCCCAATAAGCAGCGTAAATAATTTTAAGGCCTCCTTTCATCAAGGGATTAGAAACTATATTACAGGAAATTATAATAAGGCCATTATCGATTTTGAATCTTGTCTTAAAATAAATCCTTCAGATGACGCTGTTCATTTTGCGTTGGCCCAATTATACTTAATAAATCAGCAATTTGACAAAGCGGCTGAACACAGTGAGTTAGCGGCAAAGCTCGATCCAAAAAACACGTATTATATAGCCGAACTTGCTTACATGTATTCGGAGATGAAAGATTATAAAAAATCTGCTCAGTTTTTTGAACGCTTAATATTGACCGACCAAAGCAATGCAACTTATTACATGGGAGCCATAAATAATTATGCTGAAATAAAAGAATATGCCAAAGCATTAAAGATTCTTAATCGGCTTATTGAACAAAATGGACAGGAAGTTTCTTTGCAAATGGAGAAATATAGGCTTTATGAATTAATGATGAAGCCCGATCTTGCTATAAAAACACTAGAGGAAGGCCGGAAATTATTTAATGATGACCCTGTCTTTTTGGCCGTACTCGTTGATACCTATATGGAGAATCACAAATATGAGCTGGCGTTTAATTTATTGAATGATTTGGTAGAAAAAGATCCAGATAACGGACTTGCCACCTTATTGTTAGGAGAAATGTACATGGAAAAGAAGGAGTACAAAAAAGGACTCGCCTTATTGAAAACTGCCGTTAAAAAAGAAGGGCCAAGTATTGATCAAAAAATGAATATTCTCATTCAAACACAAAAAATAGAAGGCTGTGGTATTGAAGTGGTTGAGCTTGTTAATTATATGGTGGAAAGATATCCGGAAAATGAAAAGTCGTACACTATTCAAGGGGATTGCTTTGTGAAGAACAATGAAATTAAATCCGCCATTGAGGCCTATCAAAATGCAGTGAAAATCAATCCAGATTTATTTCCCGTTTGGCAACAAATACTATTACTTGAGTTTCAATCTGAAAGCTGGAACTCCTTGTATAAAAATAGTTTGGAAGCCCTTTCATTATTCCCGACGAATACTTTTATGAATTTAACAGCTGGATTAGCGGCAAATAAACTTAAGAAGTATAATGAAGCGCTAATCTATCTTGAAGCTGGCCTACAATTTGTTGTCAAAGATGATGGCACAGAAGCAGAAATGATGGCACAAATGGGCGAAGCTAATTTCGGCTTAAAAAAACCAATTGTGGCTTGCGAATACTATGAAAAAGCGCTTAAAAGGGCCCCTGAAAGCGCGACAATTCACGCCTCATTTGCCTTACAACTTGCGAAAAACAATTTAACACTCGACTACGCTGAAAAGCTAAGTGATTTTTCGATTTCAAAAGCTCCTGATAACGGGTTGTTTCTAGCGATTAAAGGATTTATTCTTTTAGTGAAATTAAATTATCCAGAAGGATTATCAATTATGACGGCCGCAAAGGAATTAGACCCTAATAATTCGCTAATTCTTGATTGGCTAGGCGATGCCTACTATTTTAATGGAAAAACACAAGAAGCAATAATTGAATGGACAAACGCAATAAAGCTCGGATCAACAAACGAACTTTTGCCAAAGAAAATTGAATCAAAAAAATATTATGCGCCTACTAATTAGTCTAGGTTTCGTCTCTATTTTATTCTCGTGCTCAAAAAAATTGAGTGATGTGGTATTGGTAGAACAGGCCCCCGTAATTACAAAAGAAAAAGAGTTGATTCATCGGCTCGATAGCCTTTCTAATGTCGAGGTAAAGACTTTTTACTCAAAGTTAAATGTGGATTATACCGACTCATCGCAAGAGTTTTCATTTAAAACAAGTTTAAAAATTATTAGCGATAGTGCTATTAACACCATAATAAGCTATCTAAATATCCCAATTGTTATTGCCCATATCAACGAAGATAGCGTGGCTGTTGTTAACAAAAGAGAGAGGTGTTACTCCATTAAAACACTAGATTATTTTAAAGAACTAATTGGACTTAACCTTGAATTGAAAAATTTAGAAGAACTCTTCATGGGACGCCCTATCTATTTTGATACTATAAGGCCAGTGTTTCTTTCTTCAGAAAAACCCGTTAATATAATTACTTCGAAAATTAGTCGGGGTCAAGAAGACAACGATATACAAATCAATTATATTTTTAATGGTGCGTCCAACAACCTAAGCGGAACTGAAATACTTAGCCCGGCAGACGAAACAAGCGTAACAATTAATTATTTATCTCGGCAGCTCGTTAATGGGATAAATGTGCCCTTCGAAACAGAGATTCTAATAATAACCAAACAAAACAGGCTGTTTATTCGTATGCGATATGACAAGGTCGAAATTAATGAAGCCTTAGAATTAATTTTTATAATCCCCGAACAATATGAAACATGTAATTAGCCTCTTTTTAATGTTAGTCATTTGTAATTTTGTCTATGGACAAGTAAAAAGTGACAAATTACAAAAAGAACAAAAAATTATTGAAAAAAAGATCTCGCAAACAAAAGCATTACTTAACAAGGTAAAAAATAATGCGAAAAACTCCTTTACAGAACTAAAGTTGCTGGATAATCAAATCAAAAATAGAGAGGAGCTTGTCCGAATTTATGACGGGCAAGTAAGGGTGGCAGAAATAAAAGTAATTGAAAAAGAAAATGAAATTAAGCGCTTGCTAGAGCGGCTCTCCAACTTAAAAAAGCAATATAAAAAAATGATCTTTTTTGCTTATAAGAATCGTAATAAGGTTGGAAAGCTAATGTTTTTGCTCTCTTCAAGGTCCTATAACGAGGCTCAAAAAAGAAATTTATATTTAAAAAAGGTCGCTGGATTACAACGAAAACAAGTTGGATTATTAAGACTTCACCATGGCTTAATCGACACGGAAATAGTAACAATTAAGCAGGAAAAAACAGCGAAAGAAATAGCACTAGATGAAAAGAAAAGTGAGCGAGAAAAAATTGAGGGGGACAAGCTGTTGAAAGAAAAAAATTATCAAAAATTCAAGGCGGAAGAAGCTAAATTATACGCCTTACTGAAGGAAGACGAAAGGAAAAAAGAAGAGTTGAAAAGCCGCATAAACGCAGCAATACGACAAGAAATAGCCGCTTCTCAAGAAGTCGAAAGGAAAAAAGAGGACGCACGCAAAAAAGAAGAGGTGCGAAAGAGAGAAGAGGCAGCAAAAAAAGAAAATAAAAAAGAGAACAAAAAAGAGGTGCCAAAAATTGATAACGGTGCTACAGAAAAGAAAGTGGATCCTGTCAAAGTCGTAAAATATGAAGCACCAGTTTCATCAGAAGGATCTATTACTGGTAAAAATTTCGAGGCAAATAAAGGACGTTTACCTTCGCCGGTTTCAAACGGAAGCATCACAGAGAAATATGGGAAAAACGCCCACCCGACATTGGCAGGTGTATACACAAACAACAATGGAATTGATATTACCTGTGCAGGAAACTCGAAAGCAAGAGCTGTATTTGAAGGGGTTGTAAGCGCAATAATTAATGTAAATGGAGCAGGGAAAGTTGTTATTATTAAACATGGAAATTATCGCTCCGTTTACAGTAACCTACAAGATGCGAATGTAAAAGTAGGAGACAAAATAAGTGTTAAACAAAATATTGGGACAGTAATGCTTGATGGAGGTTCGTTTTCAATATTGCATTTTGAAATACACATGGTTGTTGGATTAAGCACCCAATCATTGAACCCATCACTTTGGATTAGTAGATAAATGATGCCTCATGTTGAGGGCAACAACAATAGCGCACAAAGCAAAAACAGGAACGGCCGCTTTGTCAGTATCTAAAAAATTATTTAGAAATGCATGTGTAAAATAGGTAGATAAAGAAATAATTATAGCCATTATAATTATTCTTGTTTGCGTTTCATTTGGCGAAGTTTTATGATATAATTGTATGGAAGAGTAAAAAACAGCAAAAACAAACGCTATAAAAAATATCATTCCTGGCAGGCCCATTTCTGATAGTGTACCTAAATATTCACTATGAGCGTTTCCTAAATCACCAAAATTAGTGGATATTATTGTGAGGTTCTCAGGGCGTTGAAATCTTGCATACTCAAAAGAATATGTCCCTGGACCGAAGCCTAAAAATGGTCTTTCTTTGAACATTTCGATGGCACATGTCCACCGGTTAATTCTTTCAAGGTTGGATGCATCCGTTGTTACATTTCCTGCGCTTTGAAGTCGCTCTCCAAAATCTTCAGTGGTGTGATCCTGCTTATTACGAGACAATTCTAATTGAATTGTGTCCCATTTAAAAGTAACAAATAACAATAATAGAATTCCTGCACCTATAATTAACTGCTTTTTTAGCTTAATATGGACGGATAATCCTATAGCTAACGCTATAATAACACTAAGCCAAGCGGCGCGCGTATACGAAAAGTATAAACCTAGCAGTAATATGATTGCCATTAAGAGTAATAAAAATTGTGTTAATGGCCGTTGTTTTACGATTAATAATAAAGAGATAGAAATCGGTATAGATAGAGCCACTGTAGCGCCATAAATGGTGTGGTCTTTAAAAAAAGGATACATCACCCAATGACTTTCTTTTTCGCCAAAATTATAACTTGCATGGTGTAAAATCGTGTATAGTGCTGTAATAGAAACGCCGATTGTTAGAAGTATAAAGAATCTTACTATGTTTTTTTCGTTCCGAAAAAAGAAGGGTCCAAAAAATAAAATAGGGATTACAAACCAACACTTGGCTAACAAAAACTTAAAGGAAATTAATGGGTTTGAACTCGTAACTGATGTGATAAAAACCCAAGATAGTAGAATTAGCCAGGTATAGATAATAGGATGCTTCCATATTTCCCTTCCTAAAAAAGGCGATTTTATTTGGGTGGCACATAGGAATAATAGCAAGCCAAATAGTATTGGTTCTGTTGGAATATACAACCCAATGTCGCTTGTGTATTCCTCAATATTGACTGATAATGGGGCAAATAGGGCCAGAGAGAGAAATGCTTTTTCTGTATAAAAAACAGTAAAATAAACCGCTGCCAAAAAGGGAGGAATAATAAAAATTAAGGGGGTGTCGTAATATACTGAAAGTCCAAAAGAAGCGCTTAAAATAACGCCTATAATGAGTAGAATCCAATTTGCTCGTGCTTGCAATATGCTTATTTTGACAACTCTTTATACTTATCCAAAATGAGGAGGCTAAATATTGATAATACAAATCCTGCAATAGTTGCAATGAATACAATTATCATACGCTTAGGCTTTTCTTTTCGATCGGCAACCACAGCCCTTTCAACAATAAATTTATGATTAAATTTTGCGTTAGCATCTGACTCCGCTTGTTCATAAGAAATTCGGAAATCTTCTAGTTTAACTGTCTTCTCATTTCGTATATATTCTAGCCCATCGTATTTTGCGCCATGCTTCATGTTGATCTCTATTTTCTTTTTTAATTCCGCACGATCCGTGGCATCTTTAGAATCTACATATGCCTGAAATAGATTTGACCTGACATCTAAAGCAATAACCCCCATCTCTGCTAAACTATCTAGGCAGTTTAATACAGAATCTCTCTCGCGTTCCATTTGCTCTTTTTTACGGCGGTTAACTTCAAATGCTGGGATGGTCCGCTCGGATATCATATCATTCTTTACAGTATCAATCAGATCCACTATTTTATTTGCCATTAATGCGGCAAGCTTGGGATCCTTATCTAGAACTTCAATTTTTATGGACCCGTATCTTGTTCGACTAAATGAAAAATGACCATGATAAGCATTTGTAAGTTTGTAATTCTTATTAACATCAGAGGCTGCTATTTCATAATGTGCCATTAGATTAAATTGATTTACAATTTTATCCCTAATTCTAGAAGATTGAAGGATTTGTACCAATTGTTCCGTTTGTTCTTCTTCTCCAAAATCCATTGCTGCTGATTTAGCGTTTCGCTGTTCAGAAAAAGAGACGCTGCTTGTTGCTGCCGGGAAAACGATGGCTGTAGATAAATACAAGGGAGTCATTAACAAACTTGCTACAACGGAACCCAATGAAATAAAGGCTGTTATTATTACAATTGGTTTTCTTTTTGCTAAAAGGAAACGAAGTAGCGTTTGTCTGCTTTCAGCTAAATCTGGTTTTTTGTTTTCCATTGACGTAATTGTTTTAGGCGAAGTTAATCTATTTTCAAGAGTTGTTTTAACTAGTTTTAAGGATAATTATTGGGTGATGGCCTAAAAAACAGTGTTTTTTTAAGCTGTTTTATATCAATGAATGATAATATAAATAATAATGAGCCACCCAATAGTAATTGGATAAAGACAATAAGTCCATGAGATAAGCCAGCATATAACAACAAAATACTGACGCCTAATAGTATAATTATCAGTATTATATACTTATTAATTTCTTTCCAAACGATGCTAAGGTGGATGGTATTATAGGCATAATAAAATTGAACTGAAGCAACAAAAAACTGGGTTGTTAAGGCTGAAATTGCCGCCCCTTTTGCACCAATCACCGGGATTAAAAGGGCATTAGAAATAAAATTTAATAAGACGCCAAAGAAAGAAATAACATTCAATGTTTTCAAATTTCCATTAGCTGTTAATAGCGTCCCAAAAATAAAGCTCATGCTAATCGGAATAAAACAAATAATTAATAGGCAAAATGAAATAACAGCGCTTTCCTCCACATTTGTATAAATTAAAGATAACAACCACTCGGCATTGAATGTTGTTACTGCAACAATGACTACAGCGCCACCAATCAACAGGTTTCCAGCTGTTTTCATAAGTAAAAAAACTTCTTTCAAGGACTCCTTTAACAAGCGAGAGAACATGGGAAACAATAATCCTGCGAAGATCATCCCAAACATATAAACGGCATCTAATAAGCGATAGCCCTGAGCATAATAACCAGCTTCTACGCGCCCATTTATATGAAGCCTTTCCAAAATAACAGCATCACCTCGATTGTATAATAACATTAGAAATATCAACAGGGCATAGGGAAGACTTTGTTTAATTATAGATAAGCTAAATTGAAGATCCCAATTTAATAGTGGCCCCTTGACTTTTTTTCTCAATAGAAATATGGAAATTAAAACCGTGATCAAATAGCAGCTAGTTTGTGTGTAAATAAACCAATCGATTTTATTTGTGTCCCTATGTAACACAAATAGGATCGCTCCAGCAAATATTATGAGTAGGGTTCTGTCCAAAACAGAAATGATCGCATCCGTTTTAAATAAATGGAGTCCGGCAAAATGACTTCTAAAAAAGGCTACAAACAATATTAGCAATTGATTGATAGCAAGAAATAGTAATAAATAAAATTCTCGCCAAGAGTAGCCTAAAAGATAAGAAAGACTATATATAAGTAAGCAATAGATAACAAACAATAAAAGCCTAAACGCCATTAAGCTACCAAAATAAGTGTTTGTTTGCTGTGTGTTTTGGGCGATTGTTTTAGTAGTGTAATTATTAATTCCAAAATCTAAAAAAATATTGAAAATTACCGTTAAATTCAAAAGCGTAAAATAAAGGCCATATTCTTCTTGTCCCACCCTATTTTGAACTGTTGCGTCAATAGCAAATATTGCGATTGGCTTAATGAGCAAATTCAAGAAAAGTGTTAAAAAGAGATTGGAAAAGAATTGCCGCTGCATTTAGTAAATCTCGCTTTTAGTAATTAACAACAAATGTAACAATTGATTTTCCTTTGTAGGGAGTTTCATTGGCGTTTTGTTAATTCAAGCGTTCTGTTTGATGGATTGAATTAAATTATACTCAATCGTAATGATTGATTGGTTTAATATAATCTTTACTACGATACGACAACCGTTATTATCGGATTAAATTAACATGTCCCGTTATAATAACTCGATCGTCATTTTCTGGCACTTTAATATTAATAGTATAAGTATAAGATCCTGGTAAAGCATCCGCACCATCTAACCCATACGAACCATCCCATCCGTAGTCCAAATTATTGGTTTCAAATATAATTTCTCCCCATCTGTTAAAAATCAACATGTTATATTGATAAATATCAAATCCCGCTGTAAAAACCGGCTTAAATACTTGATTGTACATATCACCATCAGGTGTAAATGAATTTGGAATGTAATAGATACCTCCTTGTTGAGGAGCTATAGCAATAGATGTACTATCGATACACCCCATGCTTGTTGACGCAATTAACGTGATTTCGAATCCTGAACCAGTACCCATAAATAAATGAGCTGGTGAAAATTCCGTCGAAAATTCACCATCACCAAAATCCCATAAATAAGTGGTTGCTCCCAAGCTATTGTTTTCAAAATCTACGGATTGAGATGTTTCGGTAAACAATAAGGTGGATGCATTAAATTCTGCTGTGGGATAGTTTTGTACGCAGATATAGTCAATCATGGTGGAACTATCAACGCAGCCATTGAGCACACCAACAACCGACATGTCATAACAACCACCAACGGTATATAATACTTGTACTTGAGAACCCGCACCTGAATAACCATTGGTAGAACTCCATTGGTAAGTTGTTAATGGATTACTCACCGTAGGAGTAAATGTCACATTTAAAGGAATACAACCATAGGTCGTATCTGCTGTGAAATTCATTAAAGGCAAAGGTTTTACAGTTACTTGTCCTGAAGCAACAGGGCTAATACACCCTAACAAGGTATAGGTCGCAGAGTAATTGGTTGTTACAGATGGTGTGACATTTATTGAATTCGTTGTTTGTCCTGCTGGTGACCATAGAAATGTTCCTCCAGGCAGGTTGGGAACTGCTGTAAGTGCCGCCGTTTCTCCAAAACATATAATAACAGGCGCAATAGTAATCACTGGTACGGGATTTACTGTTACTGTTCCAGATGCTTGTGCTGTACACCCGATCAATGTGTAAACCACTGAATAAGTGGTTCCAGGTAGTCCTGGATTTACATTAATAGACTGAAGGGTTTGATTGTTCGACCATTGGTACGTTCCTCCAATAATCGAAGGAGTTGCCGTGAGCATGGTCGTGTCTCCATTACAAATCGTATCGCTATTAACAGAAACTGTTGGTTGAAGATTCACGATAACTGTTGCTGAATCTACTGCCGAACAACCGTTCCACGTATACGTCGCAGTATAAGTTGTTGTTTGAATTGGATTTACTGTTATGGTGGTGGCTGTTTGACCAGAATTCCAAGCAATCGTTCCGCCTGCTGGCGAGACCGTAGCATTTAAAGTCGTAGACTGTCCTTCACAAATTGTCGCTCCATTGAAACTAACCGTTGGTGTAGGCGCAACAGAGACAGCTATTGAGGCGGTATCTGTACATCCTTGCGCATTTGTTACCGTTACTGTGTATAAACCCGCGGAAGAAATAGAGGCCGTACTGTTGGTGCCGAGGCCGTTATCCCATACGTATGTTGTGCCTCCACCTGCTGTAACATTAATAACAGGAGAGTTACAATCTATAATATTTACCCCTGTATTATTGGTTACCGTCGCCGTTGGACTTGGGTTTACAATAACTTGTGTCGTTACCTGAACAGAGCCACAGGGGGAGTTAATCGTGCACGTATAGGTTCCTGAGGCAGCAATCGTGGGATTCGGAATTGATGGGTTTTGCAGGTTGGATGTAAAACCATTAGGACCCGTCCAAGCGTATGTATAGACACCATTTATTGGAATTGCCGGGCTTGGGGAGGCCGTTAGTGAAATAGGATTGCCTACACATATTGGCCCAGAATTAGTTGCAACGCCAGTTGGAGGAGCGCAACAATTTATATACATGGTAACTCTACCTATATTATAAAATACTTCTGACCATATATTTGTCATTGGTGCCCCACCAGGAGTCGGACATGATTGCATACCACTTCTTTGTAATGTGGTGTTAAATCCGAGAATGCTTGTCACAAAATTCGGTGGACCGTAGCTATTTACACATGACCCGCGGACACCGTATACACCAATAATTTGACCTGCCGTCACTGGAATATTACAAGGAACAATGCCGTTTGCTGCATTGGTAATGGTGAATAATTGAATAAATGCATTTGTGTTTCCTGGGAAAGCTGGCGGAGCAGCGGCAGTAAACCGAACAACTCGTATTGTTTGTAGCCCATTACTTGCATCTGTAGGCACTTGTAAACCACAAATTGTAAAGTTTGTGGGGGCCGTAAAATGATACCCGCGAATCATGGAAGTAAAAGTGTTTAGCTGATTACCAACACTAATCGGTACTTGACTGAAAGCATTAGATGATCCTACAAAAAAAAGAAATAGGACGAAGAAGAGATTATATATAGTTTTCAAAATAATAAAGAAATAATAATATTCATATAATAAGTGAATACAAAGTTACGCGTATTAAACGTACATTTTCAAATGATGGTTGCTTTTTAAGCATAAAACATTAAAAAAGATTATTAAAGACAAGCCTTTTCTTTTCCGTCTAAAATAAAATACTTCATTGCGAAAAAGAAGAAGTCTTTTATTTATTATCTCAACAAATTAACATGTCCCGCGATAATTTTTCGCTCGTCTGTTTCGGGTATTTTTACCATTATCTGATACGTATATACCCCTGGTTGAGCGTCTAAACCTTCTG
>Ga0214919_10008726_pt1 | contig 13252 bp, 7 predicted proteins | sample LL1503_MetaG_FD_177994 | JGI IMG/M metagenome (GOLD analysis project Ga0214919, IMG submission 177994) | Freshwater microbial communities from Lake Lanier, Atlanta, Georgia, United States - LL-1503 | ecosystem: Environmental > Aquatic > Freshwater > Lake | place: USA: Georgia | collected 2015-03-15
GAGCAGCCCGCAACAAGCACATCTCTATCATCACATGTACTTGGTGGGGGATCACGGTGCCCTTGGTCGATCCGCCGCGGAGGCGAGTCATTTAGGCGACCGCCTGCAGACCATCAAGGCCATGCCGAAGAGTCGCACCAAGGCTGAAGCGAAGGCGCGCAAAAAAGCTGGGCATGATGATGACGAACCGTGACCACCTCTGCCCGCCCGCGGCGGCAAGCTTTGGCCCTTTAACCTCAGGCTCTGCGATTAGCTGACTTCACTATTGATCGAAAATCCCCCATGAAATTCCGCTCCCTTCTGACCGCCCGCCGTCACCTTCTGATTGGTCTATGCTTATTAACTGCGCTCAGCGTTAGCGCCGCGGACACCGCGAGTTTCCGCGCGCAACTCCAGGGGGATTTGCGCCGTAACCTTGAGCGATACCACGCGGCCGCTACAGCGGAGCGCGGGCGCAACGACCGGCCGGCCGATATCTATTATCCTTATTTGCTGTCCGGTCTGATCAACCTCCACGTTCAAACCAAAGAGGCGGTGCTACTCACCTGGGCAAAGGAAGACCTACTCTGGATTGCTCGCTGCTCGATCGACGCCCACGGCAAGGTTACCCCTTTCTTCGGGGCTGCCTTTCGCTTTCTCCCCGCGTATTGTGAGGCCTATCGCTATCTGCAAACCCAAGGTGCGCTGACCTCGGCAGAAATCGCGGAGGTCGCCGCGCAAATCACCGCCTGTGCGGATATCCGTCTCAATCGCGCCGATTTTGGCGCGCAAAATCGCGGACTCATCTACGGCGCAGAGTTATTGTTTTGTGCGCAGGCTGTGCCCACTGCCCTGCAGGTCGACCGCTGGCAACGCCAAGGCGAAGCGCTGGTGTACGATAGTCTTCACGGTTGGTCGGTCGAAGATGCGTCAATTTATGAGCCTTTTTGGTTTAACTATCTTCTCACGCTAACCGAGATGCGCGGTGAACTGGCCGAGCGTATGAAATTAATTACCACGCGGTATTATTTTGATCATGCGAAGGCGCTGCTCATGCCCAATGGGCTAATGCCCGATTGGGGTGATGGGGACTGGACGCATAGCTGGGCGTGGAATGTCGCCAACCTTGTGCTCGCTGGTAGTCACTATCGCGATGGGACTTATCTGGAAGCGGCGCGTCAGCTCTATGAGGCCAATCATGCTTATTATCAGGAGTTGCCGGGCGAGGCGATCGGAGGGCTGGGTCTTGCGGTCCGTTGGCTCGATGCGGCGGTGCCGCTCGCTCCGCTAGTCCAGGATAAATCGGTGGAAGCGGTAGATGATTTAATTTCCAAGAAAATTGTCTTTCGGGGCGCGGCCGACACCTATGCGCTTTTCAATTATCGCGATGAAGGCCCGTATGGCCGCTTTACCCGTGATTACCAGCACGCGCAACTCGATGCGCATGAGGAGAAGCCTCACCATGGTCATGCGGATGAAAATGCGTTTGGGGCTTTGATCCAAGCTGGCACGGTGCTGCTCGCGGACGGCGGTTATCGGGGTGTTTCCGTTGTAGAACTCGGGGTGTTTGGGCGTGGTTGGCGCGCCGATATTTTCCACAACCGGATCGTGGCTCGGACCGGATTTCCGCCGCAGGCGGATGTTTTTGATTACCTGCTCGCGGATACCACCTATCATCAAGTGCAAACAGAAAAAATCCATTTTGGGACCTTTGGTAGTCTCGACTACGCTCGGACGAGGTTGGTTGATGAAGAACGGGGTTATACTGGAGACCGCATTACTCTATTTGCTCCGGAGAGCGGCCTCACGATCGTCGTCGACTCACTCCTGATCGATCGCGCGGGGAGTAAAGTTTTTTGCAATACGTGGCATCCCGATCGTTTGCTCGAACAAGGTGACAACTGGGTGCTGGCCCACACCGACCAAATTCCCATTCGCAAAGAATTTTGGCCCAACCCCCATACACGCGATCTATTAATTCAGTTTGTTGGCAATCGTGACAAGGTCGCCGCCACCCGCGTCATCGACCGACGCTTTCATTCTTCGTCGGCTTTTTTCCAGTATCTCAAGAATTATTTCTTCAAGGGGCAGCGCCTGACTTTCGTCACCGTGTTGCGACCGCTGCCAGTCGGTGGTTTCGATCGTCAGCTGCTTGCTGAGGTCAAACTCATCACGGATCAGCATGATGATGGTCGCACGCTGGGTCTGCATTTTATGCTAGGCGGGGAGGCGGTGACGGTTGGTCTGAAATTGGACCAAACCATTGGGCTCACCAATCTCCGCGGTCGGCCGATGTTCGATGTTAAGACGGGCACGGTCGACTATGGCGCTCTCCGCACCGATGCCGACTTTGCGTATGTGCGCGAGCGGCGCGACGGCGCGCGTGAATTTGGCTTTCAATATGCCACTGCCTTGAGCTTTGCCGGCACGACGTTCTTTGAGCAGCAAGTTTGGCCAAAGATGTACCAAGGTATCGGTGAATTTGCGGTGGCCGATCGCCGCGATAAAATGCCTAGGTGGCATGAGATTATCCCCGCGGTGAAGCCCTGATCAAGCACCCAAGCGGGTTGCCCTGACCAAAAGAAATATGCGCTTACTTTTTTTAAATATGAAAAAAATAATTACGCTCTGGGCGGTCGGGGTGGCGGGACTCGCACTGGCTGCCTCCCCCCAGGATCCGCGGCCCAATTTTGTTTTCATCATCGGCGATGACATCAGCGCGGAAGATTTTGGCTGCTACGGCAATGCCGGCATCCGCACGCCAAATATTGATCGGCTCGCGGCCCAAGGTTTGCGTTTCACCAATGCCTATCTTACGGCCTCGAGTTGCAGTCCGAGTCGCGCGAGCATCATCACGAGCCGTTACCCGCACAATTTAGAGACCGCCGCTGAACTGCATGGCGTATTTCCTCCTGGGGTGCCTTTATTCCCGCAGCTCCTGCGCCAGGCTGGTTACTACACGGTGCATTCGGGTAAGGCGCACTTTGGGCCCGATGCGGACAAGCTCAACGGTCCGGCAGTCGCGGCCTTTGACCAGGGTGGAGACGGCGAACGAGCGGAATCCAGTGGCGGCCACGGGGGAGAAAATCGCTGGCTTGATCGCTTGCGGGGCCGGCCGAAAGATCAGCCATTTTTTATGTGGTTTGCTTCCCATGACGCTCATCGAACTTGGGATGCCGACTCTTTCGCAGGTCTAAACCGGCCCGCGGATGTGCGGGTGCCCGCCTATTTAGCCGATACACCGGAGACCCGAGCTGATCTGGCGCATTATTACGATGAGATCACTCGGCTCGATTACCACGTCGGCGAAGTGGTGCGCGAACTTGCGCAGCAGGGGGTGCTCGAGCGCACCGTGATTATTTTTATGGCCGATAATGGTCGGCCTTTTCCTCATTCCAAAACGCAGCTTTACGATGACGGCATCAAGCCGCCCCTGATCATCAGTTGGCCGGCGGGTCTGCCGCGGCCGGCACGGATTGATGCATTGGTCAGCTCAATCGATGTGGCGCCCACGATCTTGGAGCTCGCGGGGGTTCCGCGACCACCGACCTTCCAAGGCGTGAGCCTGACGCCTATTTTTCGCGATCCGGCGGCGAGGGTGCGCGACTATGTTTTTGCCGAACACAATTGGCATAATTTCGCCGCCCATGTCCGCATGGTGCGGCACGGCCAGCACGTCTACCTGCGCAACGCTTGGCCGCATTTACCGCAGCCGGGCGCTTCAGATACTTTCTATAACCCCAGTGCCGATGCGCTGAAGACGCTCCAGGTGGCCGGTCAGCTGACCCCGCTGCAGGCAAATATTTTCCAGCAGCCCCGACCCGCGGAAGAATTTTTTGATCTCGCGAAGGATCCGGGCCAAGAGCGCAATTTGGCCGCGACGGCGACCCCGCCACCCGCGCTGGCCGCGCTCCGCGCAGTGCTCACGCGTTGGACGGAGGAGACGGGGGATACGGTGCCCGTAAAATCTACGCCGACAAATGTGGATCTCGCCACTGGCTTGAAGCGCGCCGAATTTTGGCGCGGAGATGCCCCCGGCGTGGCGGCGCACGCCTTGCGCCTTAATGCACCGGGCCCCATCCGCGATTAGTATTTATTTTATGCTCACAAAAATTATCCGCCCGATTATTTTTTTGGTGGTTTTTGCGGCAAGCCGTCTGCTCTTTGCCGCGCCCGCACCCAAGCTGAATGTGCTGTTTCTGATCGCGGATGATCTCAACTGCGATCTGGGCTGCTACGGCGCGCTGGGTTTAAAGACCCCCCACATCGACGCCTTGGCGGCGCGCGGGGTGCGCTTCGAGCGCGCGTATTGTCAGTTTCCGCTTTGCTCGCCGAGTCGCTCTTCATTTTTAACCGGGCGTTCGCCCAACGCCACTGGGGTGCTGACGAATCCCGGCGCGAGCGGGGATTTTCGCACCCATTTTCGCAATAAAATTCCCAATACGCTAACGCTGCCGCAGCTCTTCAAGCAGCAGGGCTGGTTTGCCGCGCGGGTGGGTAAGCTTTATCATTACGGCGTGCCGGCCGATATCGGTACCTCAAGTCTGGATGATTTTGCGTCGTGGGATTTAGTGATCAATCCGCGGGGACGCGACCGCGAGGAGCACGCCAAGATATTTTCGCTCAAACCGGGTCAATTCGGCGCCACGCTGAGTTGGCTCGCGGATGACGAAGGGGAGGATACTGATCACAGTGACGGGATCGGGGCTACGGAAGCAGTTCGTTTGCTCGAGCGTTTTAAGAAAAATGCGCAGCCCTTTTTCCTCGCCGTTGGCTTTTACCGTCCGCACACGCCTTACGTCGCGCCAAAGAAATATTTTGAGCTTTATCCGCTCGCGCAAATTATTTTGCCCAAACTTAGCGCGGACGATCTCACCCGCACGCCGGCCGCGGCCTACGCGACCGCGTTGCCTGAGCAGGATGAGGCCACCGATGATCAGCGGCGGCTGGCCATCCAAGCCTATCATGCCTCAACTTCATTCATGGATGCCCAAGTCGGCCGCGTGCTGGCTGCGCTGGATCATCTTGGGCTCACCGAGCAAACGGTAATCGTCTTTACCAGTGACCACGGCTACCATTTGGGTGATCATGGCTTGTGGCAAAAGCGCAGCCTTTTTGAGCGGAGCACGCGGGTGCCGTTGATTATCGCCGCCCCTGGGGCGAAAGCTAACGGCCAGTCGACGCGTAGTATCGCCGAGCTGCTGGATGTTTATCCCACGCTCGCGGGACTCGCCGGTTTATCAGTGCCGCCGTATCTTGATGGCCGTAGCCAGCAACCGGTGCTCAATGATATCACGGCGACGGTTCGCACTTCGGCGATTAGTCAGTCGGGCCAAGGCACGGCCAAGGATATTCGGGTGGCCGCCGCTGATGGCTATGCGATCCGGACGAGTCGCTGGCGGTACATCGAGTGGGGCGCGGGTGCTACGCCGCAGGCACTGCTGTTTGATGAAGAAAATGATCCAGCCGAGACGACCAATTTGGCCGCCGATCCAGCTCATGCCGACACGGTGGCAAAACTGCGGGCACAGCTCGCCCCAGCGCGGCGTCAGCGTTGAGTTGCTCTCGCCTAGATGAGTGAGTACTTGTAACGCTTTCAGCACTTGGGCCCTGACATCGGGGCAAACTTTAAAAATCTTCGAGCCGCTTTCCCTTAATCCCCCCTCTTTATGATTAACCGTTGCTGCAATTTACGTTTCCCTCGGCGAGCCGCCCTGACTTTTTTGATGCTGCTCATGACTGGTTCGCACGTGCTGGCGGCCAGGCTCAAAGTTTTAATTATCGATGGGCAAAATAATCACGCGTGGACCGCGACAACGCCCGTGTTGAAAAAGATCCTCGAAGACGCGGGGCTTTTCACTGTCGAGGTGACCACGACGCCCACGCGACCAACGGCGCCAGGTTTGCCGAAGAGTGCGACGCCAGAGCAGAAAGCCGCGCACGCGGAAAAATTGCAGGCGTTCGCCCTAGCGGAAGCTGACTATCAGGCGCACGCTCCCGCACGATGGGCTCAGTGGCGGCCTGATTTTAAAAATTACGCCGTCGTCGTATCAAATTATAATGGCGAAAATTGGCCTGCCGAGGTGCGGGCGGCTTTTGTCGCTTTTGTTCGGGGTGGGGGTGGCTTTGTTTCTTATCATGCCGCCGACAACGCGTTTCCTGATTGGCCCGAGTACAATGAGATGATCGGTCTCGGTGGTTGGGGTGGGCGCACCGAAAAATCTGGTCCCTATCTGCGGTTGCGCAGCGGCGTTTGGATCAGAGATTTAACCCCCGGCCCGGCCGGTGGGCACGGTCCGCAACACGAATTCTTGATGGAAGCCTCTAGTCCCGCTCACCCAATTCTGCGTGGCTTGCCGCCCCAATGGCTTCACGCTAAAGATGAACTCTATCACGGCCTACGCGGGCCAGCGAACTCGCTCACCGTGCTGGCTTCCGCGCTTTCTGATCGCACAAAGGAGCACGAACCACTGTTGCTCGCGGTCACTTATGGAGCTGGCCGAGTTTTTCACACCGCGCTGGGTCACTCCGTCGAGACTCTCCAAGGTCGCGGCTTTCAGCTAACTTTTCAGCGCGGCACGGAATGGGCGGCGACCGGACAAGTTACTTTACCCGCACCGCTCGCGAGCGAGCTTTCCGTTACCCAGGCGGCCCTTCGTCCGGTTATTTTACCCTGAGCGAATTGCCGATCTGCATATGAAGTTTCTCCGAGATGTTTTTTTGGCGATTTGTTTTTACACCAGTCTCTCCTATGCCGCGCTGGCGGTTCCTGCGTCGGCGGCGGCGATTCCTTCCCCGCCTTACCTCTCGCCGGCGGAGAGCTTGAAGCTTTTTCATCTTCCGCCCGGCTATCGGCTGGAGTTGGTGCTCAGCGAACCAGAAATTCGCGAACCGGTTGTCAGCGCATTTGATGGCAATGGCCGCCTGTACGTTGCGGAGATGCGTTCCTATATGCAGGACATCGACGGCACGAATGAGAAAATCGGTAATGGGCGCATTTCCCTCCACTGGTCCTCGAAGGGTGATGGCGTCTTGGACCGGCATTCCGTTTTTATTCCCTTGCTGATGCTCCCGCGGATCATTTTGCCCCTGCGGGATAGCCTGCTCGTGCAAGAGACGGATAGCGCTGATATTTATGAATATCAGGATACCGACGGAGACGGCGTCGCCGATGTGAAAAAATTATTTTTCCGCGGCGAAGAGCGCGTCGCGAATCTTGAGCATCAAACGAGCGGGCTGATTTGGAGTAACGACAACTGGCTTTACACGACCTATAATTCGCAGCGGCTGCGCTGGACGCCGCGGGGCGTGTTGAAAGAATCAACCGCGCCCGACGGGGGGCAATGGGGCCTCACGCAGGATGACTATGGCAAACCGTGGTATGTTAATGCCGGCGGTGAACAAGGTCCGGTGAATTTCCAGCAGCCGATCGTTTACGGTGCGTTCAAGCTCCGGGATCAATTTGCGCCTGATTTTACGGAGGTCTGGCCCCTGGTGCCCATTCCCGATGTAGAGGGCGGGCTGAGACGTTTTCGGCCGGTGGAAAAAACCTTGAATCACTTTACCGCGACCTGCGGCCCCGATGTTTATCGCGGCGATCGCCTCCCCAGCGACCTGCGGGGCGATCTGCTTTTTTGCGAGCCCGTGGGCCGGCTGATTCGGCGCGCCAAAATTACCGTGCAAGATGGCGTGACTCAACTGAGCAACGCGTATGAGCAATCGGAGTTTATTCGCTCGGAGGATCCGTACTTCCGTCCCGTTAATCTGGTGACCGCACCCGATGGCACTCTCTACATCACCGACATGTATCGGGGTATTATTCAGGAGAGCGGGTGGACTAAAAAAGGCACATATCTGCGTGGCGTCATTCAACAATACGGGCTGGATCAGCGCTTTGGCCGCGGGCGGATTTGGCGTTTGGTGCACGATAGTGCGCGGCCGGGTCCGGCGCCGCGTATGCTCGAGGAAACTCCTGCGCAATTAGTCGCTCAGCTCGATCATGCGAATGGGTGGTGGCGTGACACCGCGCAGAAGTTGCTCATCTTGCGCCAGGATAAAACAGTGGTGCCCCAGCTTGAGACGATGGCCCGCACTCATCTGAATCCATTGGCGCGGATCCATGCACTCTGGACTTTAGAAGGCTTGGAATCGCTCACCGCCGGTCTGGTGCGCGCGAAATTAAAAGATAGCGATGCGCACGTGCGCAGTGCCGCGATTCGCGCTAGTGAAACATTATTTAAACAGGGGGAGGCTGCGTTGTCGGACGAAATTACCGCTTTGCTGCAGGACCCAGATCCCAGCGTGGTCATTCAGGTATTGATGACAGCCGATCGCCTCAAGTGGCCAAACGCCCGCGCCCTGATCCAGAAAACCGCTATTGCCAGTGCCTCGGTCGGGGTAAAACAGATCAGCACGCAGTTGCTGGATCCACCCAACTCGCAAGTTAGCAGCCAATTCGGTGGGGCCGAACGGGTGATTCTCGATCGCGGTCAAAAAACTTTCATGGAATTATGTGCGGCGTGTCACGGTATTGATGGTCGTGGCACCCTCGTCGAAGGCGCTGGTCAAGCGCTCGCCCCGTCGCTGGCGCAGTCGCCGACGGTCCTCGGCCAGCGTGATGCGATGATCAATGTGCTGCTGCTGGGCCTAGCGGGCCCCGTCCATGGGCAGAACTATCCTGCGCAAATGATCCCGATGGGGGCCAATACGGATGAGTGGCTTGCGAGCGTGGTTTCATTTGTCCGGACCAGTTTTGGCAACAAAGCATCGATGGTGACTACCGCGGATGTCACCCGCGTGCGCGCGGCCAGCCTTGGCCGCACGGAACCTTGGACGTTGGCGGGGTTGCAGAAAATAACTCCGCAGACGCTGACTAATTCCGCTCAGTGGAAATTTACGACTAACGTTCCCGCGTGGGGCGCAGGGTCAGCCGGCGTCGTGCCGCGCTCGGTCAAATTGAGCTTTGCCAGTGCCGCTGAGCAAACCCCGGGCACCTGGCTGCAAATTGAGTTACCCGAGCCGGCGCTACTTTCTGATTTGCGCCTCAATTGCTACCGTTCGCCCCGAAATTTTCCTCGTGGTTACGAAGTCCAGTTATCGCTCGATGGAGTGACCTGGAGTAAGCCAGTAGCGACCGGCCAAGGCAATGGACCCGTCCTCGAGATTTCCTTTCCCCCAACGAATGCGCAATGGATACGCCTGACGCAAACCAGCACAGCTAAGGTTATGTGGGTGGTCGATGGCGTGCAATTCTACTCGCCGCCGATTCCCCCGCCGTAAGGGCAAGATCAGCGGCGGACACCCGCTGGGCAAAAAATCATAAACGAGCGGTGACGGAAATCTCGCGGCTGGCTTTTGGGCGTAGAAAATCTTTTGCTCTAACCATGAAGCTATTACCTCAGCGGCTCGGTGCTTTGCTCGCTCAGCAGGGTGGGCAGCTTGGGCTCAGTATTTTGCTCGTTCTCTGGGGGCACAGCCTGCCCGCCCGCGAGCCGCTGCCGCCGCGGGCGCAGGAGCTGCTGCTCGCTTCGTTGCGGGGCGCCGACGCCGCCTGGGATACGCGGGTGGCTCCCTTGCCCCCTTCCGCTCCGCTGGGCGCCGAGTTGGTCCTCGGGGTGAGGGGATCATCTTGGTACGCCCTCGGCTTGTTGCAGCGCGACCAACCGGGGGACTTAGCCCGCAGCCTGCGCTTATTCCGCGCGGTCTTGGCTCAGCAATATGATCAGCCAACCATGCCCTGGGATGGAACGTATCGCCGCTCGGCCGGCGAGGCGACTCCGCCGCTAGCGGCGCAAATGTGGCACGATTATGATCCCAACTGGCGGCAATTTATTGGCACGGTTTTTGCCCTCGCGCTCATTGAGTACGAGGATCGGATTCCCCCCGCCGATCGTATTGCGATGGAGCAGTCTATTCGCCGCGCGGTTGAAGGGGAATTGAAGCACGGTCGATTGCGTCCAGGTTACACCAATATCGCCTTGATGCAGGGTTTTCTTTTGTCGTATGCGGGTGAACGTTTACACCGCCCCAAGTGGGTGCGAGCCGGCGAAGCGTGGGTCGAAGCAATTTATACCGCATTTCGGCCTCATGAAAGTTTTGATGAATATAATTCGCCCACCTATTACGGGGTCGATCTCTACGGCTTGGCGCTGCTGCGCCGTCATGGGGTCACTCCGCGCTTGCGCGAACTTGGCGCGACGATGGAAGCCGCGCTCTGGCGGGATCTCGCGCAATTTTATCACGCGGGTTTAAAGAATATGGCCGGCCCGTATGATCGCGCCTATGGCATTGATTTAACCCGCTATGCCTCGCTGGTCGGGGTTTGGCTGGGGTTGGCCTTACCCGCGGAACTGACCCCCTTACCGCCGGTTAACCAGCCGATGGATCATGGCGGAGATTTTCTCTGTACTCCGACCTATACTATTCTGGGAGTAGCAATGCCCGCAGATGCCCGCCGGCATTTCGAGCACTTCCAGGGGGAGCGGCAACTCACTCGCCCCATTGCGGATGGTCAACGCGTCGCGACGGCTTGGCTCGGAGCAACTGTCATGATTGGAGCGGAAGCTACCGGGCTCACTCGCGACATTGCTAAAACCACGAGTCAATTTCATCCGGCCACGATTCATTGGCAAATGCCGTCGGGTGACGTGGGTTGGATCGTGCTGCGGCAGGCGGCGAAACTCGATGCCCGTGCCGAAAAGAATAAACTGACGATTACCGCGACTGGGAATGCCATGTTTAGAATAGCGGCGCCTGCGGCTCAGCTTGATAAAATTACGCGTGATCACTGGGTTTTACCGGGACTCATGGTCACGATCACGACTGACGCGCAGACTTATGCGGTCGTGCGGCGCCAAGATTATTTTGAGGTCACTTATGGTACCGCGACTCATTTTGTCCTGCAAACGCAGCCCTGAGCTTGGGCTGAATTTGTTTTAGCGCAATTAACTCTTGCGGACTTAGCTGAGACTAAACGTGGTAGGTTTGTTTGATGATAGTTACCCCTCATTTGAATATTCAGTAGTTTAATACCCAACGATGAACCCTCCGAGTATCCTGGTACCCCATACGCTGACGTGGCCTGACTATGTAACGCTCGCGATTTATTTTGCGCTTAATCTCGCCATTGGTTGGTGGTGTGCTCGCCGGCGACGAGCCGGGGGAAGCTTCTTTTTAGGTGACGGGAAAGTTCTCTGGTGGGCGGCTGGCATTAGTTTTTTTGCCACCGGAGCGAGCAGTATTAGTTTCATGGCCCTGCCGGCCAAAACCTTTCAATCCGACTGGCTCGCTTTTGGGTCGGGCCCCGCTCAATCGCTCGCGGGCATCATGGTGGGACTCATTTTTGTGGGACTGCTGCGGCGCTTAAATCTCACGACGATTTTTGATTATTTAGAACGCCGTTTTAGTCGAAAAGTGCGTTTATTGGGGGCCGGTCTCGCGGTGCTGCTAAAAATTTGCGGACGCATGAGTGTCGTGATGCTGCTCCCCGCGCTCGCCCTGGCGACCGTCACGGGTTTAAATGTTTATCTCAGTATTGTTTTGATGGGAACGGTCACGACCATCTACGCGATGGAAGGTGGTTTTGAGGCGGTGGTCTGGACGGATGTCCTGCAGGTTGGGGTTATGTTGGGGGGCGTGAGCACGGCGATTTGGTTTATGGCCCACGGAGTTCCGGGAGGGCTGGGGGGGATTATTAACACGGGCACCGCGATGGGGAAATTTCACATGGTCGATTGGTCTTGGGATATCAACACACCGACGGTGTGGGTCTTTATTGGTATGTTCTGCGGCTCAATTTTTACGCAAGTGGCGGATCAGCCGCTGATGCAGCGCGCCTTAGCGACGGCGGATGCCAGTGAAGCCAAGCGTACGGTTATTCTCGGCACGTTGCTCGGGTTGCCGTCTACGATCATCTTCTTTTTTGTCGGGACGGCTTTGGCCGTTTTTTATCAGGCTCACCCTGAGCGCTTATCCGCGGCGCTGCCCAATGATGCCATTTTCCCGTATTTCATCGTGAACGAACTGCCGCACGGCATGGTCGGTCTCATTATCGCCGGCTTGTTTGCCGCGGCCATGGGGGCGTTATCGAGTGCCTTGAATGCCACGGCGGCGATTATCGTCACAGATTTTTCATCTTTTTTTAGGGTCGCGACCGATGACGCCCAGCGTATGCGCCAGGCGCGTTGGACGACGCTGGTGGCGGGTGGGCTCGCCACGATCATGGCGGCATTAATTGCTTCGCTCCACGTGGTGTCGCTTTGGGACCAATATCTGAAATTGCTCGCGCTCATCGGGGGTGGTTTTCCTGGGGTGTTCGCACTGGGCCTACTGACGCGTCGCGCCAATGCTCCCGGTGTTATGATTGGCGCGTTGACGAGCATCGTCGTGACGTGGTGGGTGCAAAATTATACCCACACCAGCGTCTTTTTGCATGCAGCAGTAGCCATCGCGACCTGTGTGGTGGTCGGCTATGGCATGAGTCTCTTAGTCGGCCGCGCCTTAGCGCGAGAGGCTTTGCGCGGTTTGACGATTTGGGATTTAGCCTCCGCTCCGACTAAGCGAAATTAAGTCTGCTAAATTTTTTTCCGGCCGCGTTGCTCACGATCGAATCTATGCGGGCGGCGTCCAACAGCCCGCGAACGCTTGATAATCGCTCAGGCTATGCATTTTTCCACGCACCGCCCAAGGCGCGGCGGTATCGTTCAGCAGCACGTTGCGCTCGGCTGCTTCATCCAGCAGGGCATCAATCTTCTGCAGGCGGTAGCCGCTGCCTGCAGAGTGCTGGTCTAAAAATGGATGGGGCGCAGCGACCGTATGAATGGGGAAAAATTGGTGCAGGGCATTGATGAGTCGTGTGTGCTCGCGGGCGAGGCCTGGCTCCACGATAAACGAATTGGCGCCCTGTAATCGGTTGATCACTGCTTCAAGGACGCTCAGGCGGGTCTCAAGTTGTTCGGGCACCGGAGTTATGCGCGGCGCGGCTGACCCCACCGATACCGTGTACTGTTTTTCATAGACCCAGCTGATCTGGCCGGTTTCACCCTGAAGCCGGATCTCTGGCGCGCGTTCCGTTTGGCCGGCATGGGTGCCATAAAAATTAATCGCCACCCCGCCAGCGGTGCGGGCACACAGACTGACGGTGTCAAAACTCTCGATGGCATTCACGCGATAAAGTTCGGCCGTCAATTCGGTCACGATGGCGGCCGTGGTGGCTTGGTCGCCCGCCCAGAAAAGTGCGAGCATGAGAAAATGCGCGAGGGCATTGTTCCCGGGC
>Ga0214919_10008727_pt1 | contig 13252 bp, 9 predicted proteins | sample LL1503_MetaG_FD_177994 | JGI IMG/M metagenome (GOLD analysis project Ga0214919, IMG submission 177994) | Freshwater microbial communities from Lake Lanier, Atlanta, Georgia, United States - LL-1503 | ecosystem: Environmental > Aquatic > Freshwater > Lake | place: USA: Georgia | collected 2015-03-15
TTTACACGTCTAGAGCGGGAAGGTTTATCACTCTCTATTTTTTTTGATTTTTCTTTTTTAAGGCATTCTTCATATATAACCTGATATTTTCGTAATCGAGATGATCTAGATGTAGCGCTTGAAGGCATTCTTTTACTAGAATAAAAGATATTTTAGACTAAACAATATTATCTAAAATATACTTAAAGTGGTGCGTTAAAAGTAATAAATGTTGAAAATGTCTCCTTTAAGCTCAGAAGCGGGATATGATGAGCTATTATCCTACTATCAAAAAAATAAAGGAAAGCCTTGGCGAGAATGGCTATCTTTTGACACAACATTTAATAAACCTGGAAAACAAGGTGTTGTGGGATTGCTAGTACCCTCAGAAATGAGCAAAAAAGGAAAATACGTTTTTAAAATGTCTCAGTATATTAATTATCTAATACAACACGAATCAACAGTGATGAAAGGATTGAATGATATATCTAAATATTGTCCGCATTTTTGTAGATATTACGGTTCAGAGATATGTTCTGTTGATCCAAAAGCTAAGAAAAATAAAGATTGCCCTTTTTCAGAAGTTGGAGATTCCCATACTATTAAGAAAGAATTTCTTCTGTGTGAATATGTTGATAGATCTTGCAAATTTTACAATTATATAAGAGCGGTTGATAAAATAGAGGAGGATATCCTTTATTCTGTAATAAAACAAGTTCTAATGGCAATATCAATAGCGCAAAAGAAAAAAGAATTCTCTCATTACGATCTTCATTCATTTAATGTAATGATGCGTAAATGCTCTAAAGATGCAGTATTACTATACGCTCTAGACGATGAAAATCAGTTTGTCATTCCAACACATGGTCATTATCCAGTTATAATAGACTTCGGTTTTTCTTATATAAATGATATGTCTGACGGTCCTCTCTGGCCTAGTATGGGTCACACATGTGTTGGTTTCATGAGCGATAGGTTCGACTGGTTAGCAGATCCTAAACTTTTTCTTGTGACAGTATCAGGGGAAATTAAAGAAAAAAGGAATACAAAAAAAGCTAGAAGATTGAGAAGGGTTGTTAGAAATTTATTTGACCCACTTGATATTGACTGGGGATCAGGATGGGATGAAGGAGGTGAAGAATCTGCATCTGATAGTGTCATAAAAATGTTAGAAGGGTCTTCTAAAGGATCAGTACTTTTTGAAGATTATGATCATTATTGTATGGATATTCTTCAAACTCTTGTAGTAATACCTCTAGAAAAACAAGATTATTCAAATATTCACACGTCATATGTTTCCATGATAAATGAGTTTATTAAAATAGAGACACAAATATCTTCACCTTTTTATAATCTTTATGTCTTAAAAGGCATAACAGATGCTGCGCGTCATGTAAGAGCAGCATATACGGAAAAAGAAACACGGTTAGATGCAATCCGTACCTTTCGACATGATATTCAAAAAAGAGTTGAAGAAGTTGCCGGTTTCTGTAGACTTGATAAAGTACATTTTGAAAAACTTTTATGTTCAATGCTAGTATTTTCTAGATGCATGGAAGGTGTAATGCACGGACATATAGAAGCTAGAATGGCAGAGAAGCAACGCGAATATAACAAGCTACCATTACAGTCTGTAGAACAGATATACGCCAGTATAGAAGCAAATCTTCCAGATGAATATATCTATCATAAGAACACTTCTGTTTTTATAGTAGATGCTCATCAAGAGAATTGTGTTGAATATAAAATACCTGAAACAGAACTTCGGAACGTAAACAAGCTACATCCTATGGCTAGAGGAACTTATATTTACGATTTGTACAAGTTAGGATTTACCTAAAAGTATAGAAATATCAAAAAAATGTCTACATAACGGGCATGTTGGATTTTCACTAGGACAAGACAGAGCCCACTGTAAGAGAGCACTTGTGTAAAAACGATGAGAACACTCTAGAGTGATTATGTTTGGTACTCCATTTTTTTCTCTTCCGGGACGCAAACGTGTCTGAGTAATACCGCACAATGCATTAGATCCCCATCTATAACTCCACCAAGGTTTCATATTTTTAATTTCTGAATATTATATTCTTAGACCGGATCATCGCTAATCGTAAAACCAAACTGTGATCGCTGATCTTCAGAAAGATGTTTAACAATATAAGAATACGAAGAGGGTGTACATTTTAAATCTCTTAATTTAAGAGCCATTCCAAGAGTCATAATATGCATATTTGGAGTTTCTGTTCCTAACTTTTTAATGAGAGACTGTGTTATTTCTTTAGCCATTCCAAAATCGATTATGTATAATTTAGTTCCTTTATACATATAATTAAGAAGATTTGCATCTCCGTGAAACACACGTGCAATATCCAATTTTTTATATATTGATATTATTTGTTTTTGCTGTCTTTTTGTTAATATTCCACCCTGTTGTTTCATCAAATCAACAAGATGCAAGTCTAACTTTTCCATTACAATATATTTTGAAACAGTATCTATTTCAATAACTTGTGGAGATATTCCCAAATTAGATACCATCTTCTGTAGATCAGCTTCCTTGCGCAGATTAGTTGATGATTTTTGTTTGCGAAATGTTTTCATAGCATATTCAGAACCATCTTTCGTTCTAACCAAGAAGGTAGTTCCTTCCTTTCCTTTTTTTCCTAATTGTTCGAAGCGTTCATATTTATCTATCTTATCCTTCTTGTAAGCTTCATACTCTTTAAATGCATCCGTAATAACTCTTATTAAATCAGATTTTCCTCTGTAAATACGCAAATCCATTTTTTCAGCCATAAGTCTTAAGTCTACACAAGTATATTTTTCTAGCTTTGAATAATCCATTTGTTTCTCTTTTTTGTTAACTCTTATAAATGATTAACTTATTTTATTTTTATACACTCAGATTCTGTATAATATTTTTTATATTTTATTTGTAAAATATAAAATGATATTAGATTCAACTAAAAAATTTATAGCTCTTGAATATTCGAATGCAGAAGAATACGAACTCATAATGTTGATAAGCGTTAATATTTATTCCAAAAAACAGGCGTCTGTTACACAATGTGGTTCGGAGAATAATATATATTTTTCAATTTCTCTTCCACATTTGTTTTTTTTAATAACAGTAAGTGGTGGTCTAGAAAGTGTTCAAACTGACCAGTTTGGAAGAGTTACAGACCCTAAAATATCTGAATTATATGTTAATATGACAACACTACTATTTTTAGACTTGATAACAGGTTATTGCTTTTTAAGAGACACTCCTATGTTTATTGAAATATGGGACGTCTGTATATTTTCAGAACACAGAGCTTCAGGAATCGGGAATTTATTAATAAGTAATGCAGTTCGAATGTCTCCCAAAAATTTTTGGTTAATTGTAAAACCAGATAACACACCGGCAGCTACATTATATATAAAAAATGGTTTTGTTCCACACTCTTTTACTACCACTGACTCATCGGGAGAAAAAGAAGTTCTTGTTAATCCAAGTATAAGTATGATTTTTAACAAACAACTTGGTAACAGCTTTGATATAGAGAATAATAAAAGGTTGTTTAAGATATTTTCTGATAAAATATTGGGGATTGTAAAAATTGAAACATTAAACATAAAAATAGAAGAAAGAATTATAGAATTTTTAACCTTAATAACAAAAACTCCTTTCTTTTCTAAAGTTACCGGATGTTTGATAGCGAAACATAATGACAGATTTAATATTACAATTGATAATAAAGATGGAATACCATATGTTGTTCTTGGTTTAAATAAAAATCTTATTAAAGGAACACAAGATAAAATGGGTGGATTGATTACAGACTGTAATTTTGTATTTATTACACAACCAGTATCTCCTTTCAATTATCATGGTTTAGTAGTTCAATTACCATCTATTTATGATATGAATATAAGTGTCCAGAATATATTAGTTAACATGGGTAAACGAATAAAAACTCAAAAGTCCTTGTTTTTCTATTTCGATGCTATTATATCTATTAGTATATCACCGTATTTAACAGAGTTTATATTAAAAGTTTTAGACGAATCTTTAATTTCTATAGATCAGTTACGGTTAATATTTGGGCATTTAATTTTAACAAAGATGTCTCATATACATGAAAAAAGTAATTATGAAAATAATCAAATATTATTAACAAATTTATCAGTCTTATATAGTGAATCAATTAAGAAAAGTGTAAGAAAACTAACAGGTGAGTTATCATGTTCTTTTATAAATCAAGTATATCTTAAAGATTTAGTTGAATCGGATTCTTCTGGACTTATTATTCAACCATTAACAGATTTTTTCTCACGAAAAGGTATTTTTGATTTAACATCAATATCTATATTTAACGCTCAATACTATGAAATACCTGTAAATGCGTTTACAGAAGGCTTATATATAAGTTGTGAAAATACAGTTGTTCCTAGAAATCTTTCTGAGCTAAATTATTTAGAACAAGATATGGTTGATTTATCTGTAATGGTTAGAGAAGATGTTTTGACAAGACTTAGATCTACAACGGAAGACTCTCTATTTGTATTTTAATCACAAAACAGGTAAAAAAATAATTAATGTGATTAAACGCATTATTATTTAGAATTTTTTTTTATTATAATATAAATTTAGTGTAAATAATAAATATTATGGCAAAAGAGAAAACTGACGAGCAAAAAGCAGTTGATGAAAGAAAACAAAAGGTAAAAGCTGCCGCCTATAGAGCAAAAACAGCAGCAAAAAACAGACCGGTTCTCGAACGAGCAAAAAGGAAGATTAATGTACCTATACCTACAACCCCTGCTAATGTAGAATCTATAATTAAGAACGAGGATAATATCCGAGCTTTTTTTCAAGAAATGGTAGAACTCCCAGACGAAGAAGTTATAGAAGCGACAATTGAATTTTTTAAGCGTAAAGGTGAAGGTACATTTGGAAGGAAAAAACAATTTCAGAATATAATTAGCATGTTACCACCTACACTTTATAAGGATCTGGCAAATGAGCATCTCTTAACAGAAAAAACACTGGATGTATTCTGGGCAGATTATGAAGGGAGACCTTACGTTATACATGCCATACAAGAGAAGCAGAAACGTGAAGAGGAAGAGTTTTATAAAATTCACGAACAACCGACCCGGAAGAAAAAGAGTAGTGAAGTTTCATTAAAGGAAAAACATCTAGTTGTTCCTATTACGTTAAGTATCGATCCGTTAAAAGACGGTTGTAAAGAATATGCTAAAATTCCTTGGATTAAAAATTTTCAAGAAATGTTTATTGCACAACCTCCTCAAGGGATAAAAACAGAAGATTTCTTAAAAAGCATGTCTTTAGAAGAAAAGGGAGCTCGCAAAGAACATAATTCTACATGGTACAAGGTACCACCTAGAATTATTACGAATGTTTTATGTTCTAGTCGTAAGTTTTGGGAAGGAGATTTTGTTAGACTTGACCATAAAACAAAAGGAGAAATTTACTTTCAAATTGCTTATCTCTTAAAGGATGGTACGTTTGAGAAACAGACTGAGAAAAATTTTAAAGATGAAAAAACTTTCGTTGATATTAAGTTAAAAAAACGTGTAGTTATTGAGCTTGATTCTGATGGAGAAGAGAAGATAAGAGAAATTAAATCAGTTTTACCAAGAAAACATCTAGTTGTTCCTATTACGTTAAGTATCGATCCGTTAAAAGACTGTTGTGAAGAATATGCTAAAATTCCTTGGATTAAAAATTTTCAAGAAATGTTTATTGCACAACCTCCTCAAGGGATAAAAACAGAAGATTTCTTAAAAAGCATGTCTTTAGAAGAAAAGGGAGCTCGCAAAGAACATAATTCTACATGGTACAAGGTACCACCTAGAATTATTACGAATGTTTTATGTTCTAGTCGCAAGTTTTGGGAAGGAGATTTTGTTAGACTTGACCATAAAACAAAAGGACAAATTTACTTTCAAATTGCTTATCTCTTAAAGGATGGTACGTTTGAGAAACAGACTGAGAAAAATTTTAAAGATGAAAAAACTTTCGTTGATATTAAGTTAGGTCGACAGGGTAATGAAATAAACAAGATTTTAAACATGAAAGTTACACAAAAAATAGAAGAATTTGCTACACGTGCTCTCTCAGAGTGGTTATCTAATGTCGCTCCAAATGTTAAAAAATATAAAAACCTAGAAAAAGGAGGATATATTAGTGAAACTATTAGGTTATTCTCTCTAACATCGCAGAATACTGGAAAATTATTTGAACATATTTCTAAAATTACTATATTTTTGAACAATAAGGATGGTGTATTTACCCAGCGTATTATTGATGAATATTACATTCCAGAAATTTTAGTTAGTCTTAGTATAGAAGAAAAATTACCTGAAGTATTTGATGATCCTGATCCTGGAGTAGATAAGGGTGCGGCAACTCGTTTCATAGAAAGACAGGTCGCTGCTACTGTTAGAAACTTTGCAGATCAATTTTATAAAGCGAATAATCCAACAGAAAATATACCAACATTACCTTCAGCGAACATTGTAGCTTCTCATGTTCAACGAGTTTGGAAATCTGCTTGTACAAATGAAATCTCTAAAGATGTACAAAATTCAAGTGTTATTTACTATCCTGAAAACGAAGAGATTTATTGTATTCTTATAACAGAATTGTATGATCAAATACGAGATGGTAGAAAACCGGTTAATCCGGTAACAGGAATACTTTTGAATGAAAAATTTCTTAAAAGATTCAGAGAACTTTATGACCACAAATTTTTGGAACCCGGTGATGTAGAAGAAACGGTTCCATTGATAGAGATAAAATCTCGACCTACTGTAGAAAGTGTTAACCGACCTCTTATAGCTCCATGGCTTCTTGAAACAATCATCAAAAACATAAAAGAATGTGAAAGTGAATTTAAAAGGGATAGTACGAAACGATGTAAATCAATAGAGAACTATTCACACTCCGAAGATGAGGATGATAGTGATGAAGATAAAGAGGATGATGACGATGAAGATAAACATGAAGATAAGGATGAGGATGAACATGAACATGAGGATGAAGATAAAGACGATACACCAGAAGATTTTTCTAAAAAGGGGCCGGAAGAAAGAGAAAAACGTATCAACGATCTGTTTTATTCATCTTCAAATGAAGATGAAGCTGAATCAGAATCAGACGGATCATCAGAACATTCACCAGGTGAATCTCCAGGAGATGTATTAGAAGGTGATATATGTCAATCTTGTGTAAAAAAACTTACTAAAAAGAAAAGGAGTGTATCCCCAAAAACAATTATCAGAAACAAAAAAGGTCAAGATAAAGTTGTCTGGTTTTGTGATTTAGACTGTTTTGAAAAATATAAGTGTCCCAGATCCAAGAAGAAGAAAAATAATAAAAGAGGTGGTAGAGCAGCAAGCCAGGATAGAAATAAAAAATGAATTATATATAAAAGTTTAATAACTATTTTTATAAATGTCGTTAATAAGATTTCCGCAAGATGTGTTATTCCTCATATGGAAAATGTCAAAAGGTGATAAAATCAAGTGTTCACTAGTTCTAGTATGTAAAGAATTTAGAGACATTGGCTTTAAATTCGGATGGATTAGGTCAATAAAGTTCTCACAAGGAGAAAATTTGATAAATTTTAGTAGATTTTACTCTGAACATGGTAAGTTTCTAAAAAGAATTAGAATATCAGGTGTTGTTGAACCACATATGTCACTTCTAAACTCTGCTTTACCATGGCCTAAAGAGATTGAGTTTGAAAGATGTTATATGGGATCAGATAACTATATCAATATTCCTGAGTCTCCAACAGAAAGGCTTGTAATCCGTGATCTACATCGTAGATCTACAGGAGGAACCGCTTTTCGTATGAATTGGGCATCTCTTCCAAAGTTAAAAGTTTTAGATATTTATTCACCTGACATAGATTTTACAGGTCTTGAATTATGCAAGAATCTAGAGGTTGTAAGAATTGACTTGGATAGAATACGTTTTTTACCAAGTTTTTTTGCTGATTTTCCACAATTAGAAGTAATCGCAACAACATGTGTTTCTGTTGAAAGATTGCACTTTTTGTCAAAAAAATTGAGAATATGTATGATACCAAAGAAATTTCCTTTTACATCTGATTCATTACTAGTTCCGCGTACACACTTGGGATTTGATACTGGTATAAACATACAGTGTTTGGATATTTAATCACATATTAATCTGACCTTTTTACTTATTAAACCTAAACTCTTTTCGAATCGAATATAATTCATGATCTCTTTTAAATCTAATCTATTCACTGCGATTATAATTTCTTCATTTCCGCTATTACACAAAAAATTAACCATATTTATTGCTTCTTTAATACATGTAAGATCTTTACAGTCTTCATCGCCACAAATTATATTTTTATCTTCTACCTTACAAGATAGAAGATATCTCTTTGTCAATTCACACGATGTTAGATTTTCTTGAATCTTATGTCCCCCGCCACCCATAAGATAAAAAAACGTTATACGACCATCTGCTGAATCAAAACATATATTTATGATTTTTCCACGTATAACAGGATCAGTAAAAGGAGTAATTATAAATATTATACCAGGGTAAATTACACCCTTTGGACTTAGGCTTCTTTTAATAGATTCAGAAAAGAGCGGGACCATACAAGATATATCATATAGTTCTGGTGCCAATAAATGGATTGTTTTTTCTTCAATAACACCTGTGAATGATATTTTTCTATCTATATTATGTCTTATTTGAAAAGCTAAGATTTCATCCAAATTATCTGGTATTATATTATTTTCTTTAATAGTTGCGTTAAAATCACATAAAAAACGTAGTTCACTATTCAAATTAATAAGATATTTCACGTCCTTTTCTTTTACATCACCAAGGAATACTAAATACTTTTTGTTTGAATCACGTGATTTAGAAACAATACTGATTCTGCATTTATCAGCCATTTTAAAAATTATTTTTAAATCCTTAACTTAAAAAATGATTTTATTTGAGTATTACTTTTAATATTTTAAAATGCCAAAGCTTTATTTCAGATACGGATGCATGAATAGTTCAAAATCTGCGAATCTACTAATGGTAGCATGGAACTATCGAATTCAGTGCAGAAAAGTGTTACTTATTAAGCCAAAAGCAGATGAACGTTTTGGAGTGAACGTTATTCGTTCTAGAGCTATGGGAGGAGGGGTTGAGGCTGACATTGTCATAGATCATGAATGGTCGGATATAGAAAGTGTAGAAACAGATAGTTTAGATTGTGTTCTAGTTGATGAAGCGCAATTTCTTTCCGAAAAGAACGTTGATGCTCTCAGAGAACTGTCAACAAAAGTTCCTGTTATCTGTTATGGATTGAGATCCGATTACAGGGCAAGATTATTCGAAGGATCAAAAAGACTTTTTGAAGTTGCAGACGTTATAGAAGAAATTAAAACTGTTTGTGTAAATTGCGATAAAAAGGCTATTATTAATGCTAAATTTATTTTAGATGACAAAGGCAAACGAATTATACTGAGGGATGGATCTAACCAGCTAGACTTGGGATCGGAGGAAAAATATCAACCTATGTGTTGGAGATGCTTTTCTTGTTAATATGCATTTTGAGTTTATTTATTAAAAAAGTAATATTTTTTTCGAATAAGACATTTTATTCTGACGTAAGAATAAAATGGATATGTATCAAACCTTTAAAAATCTAGGATTTAATGTTGATAAAAAATTAAATTTAGATTTGAGAAGATATCTAGGTCTCAGACTAACACAACTTAATGTTTATAATAAGTTTTGTTCTATACTACTTGATACAGGTTCGGTTGTTGCAGGTAGTTTAGTTTTGAATGCAGCTTCTCCAATTACACAATACGGTCAAGAATATATATGTTATCATATATACATATATGCAACATATTCAGGTGCTGTCGCTATCAATGATTATATAAAGATCGAGCTTCAAGATATCATTTCTGGATCTGACCAGAAACTAAATTTTCCTTCCATTAGGAAGGATTCTATACAAAGAAATAATGGTGTAAAAGCAAAAATAACGTATAGTAAGAAAATAGAATATAGTCTAAGTGGAAGTACTGAATTTGTGAACCTTATAATTGTTGATCAAGATCCCCATCGTTTCATTTCTACTGCACCATTAAGTTTTAACAAGATACTTTTTGATGGCGAACATGTTAAAGCTATGTACCCAGAAGATATAAAAAACAAATCAGGACATTTAAATCCTGAATATATACCATTAGTAAATTGTCAAGATTATTTTTGTGATTTGAAAATAGACAAATATGAGGGTAGAGGTTTTACTATAAATTATGATAGGAATTCGGATATTATAGGACGTCGGGAATTATACGGTAAACCAATTAGTGAAGAAGAAGATTTTGTTTTTTTCATATATAATCATTTGATACATGAGTTAATCATTCCATTTTACAAAAAATTTGATCTTGGTCAACATGATCTTGAAAAACGTGATATAATGGTTTCAGATATGTATCTTAGATGGATGTATATTGAAAAATATACAATGACTGATTTGTTATCAATGATTACAAAAATAGCTAAAGTAGGAAAATTTATATTACCATTGTGGATAAAAGATAAATACAAAAAAGAGACTGATATTATAAGAGTATTACTATTAAGTCTTGTGGAAGGATATGTGTCTCGTTCGTTTGAAAACCTACCAGAATCGACATTATATTATGTGTTAACAACGATGGGTGTTAGCAGCAGAGACGAATTGTTTGATGAAATTGATAAAATTGATGAAATTCATATGGAATATGACCAAGATTTACATCCTTTGGAGAGAACGAAAAAAATATTCGAAAATTACCTAGAAAATATAAGATATGAAAAACAAATGGCAAAACAGGATGCAATGCAAAAATCAAAACCGAATACTCGTGATATACCAATGTTAAACTTTGTAAGAACATCAAGAAATCCTGTTGAGTATAATGAAAAAAATAGAATGATTGGTAAAAAATGCAAATTTATATCACAATTAGCTAGTTATGACATGAGTCGTTACTTAGAAGGAAAAAGAGTACGTGGTTATAGATTAGAAGATGATAAAAAAGATAGTTTTTATAATTTGCCTGCTGTCAGCAAGAAAGAGGCTATGAAAAGATTAATATTCTTTGTAGCAAAATCAGATAAACTAGATGATTTAACGCCATTTTGTTATAATTTAGATTTTCTAACTGAAGATATCGGAGCTAGATTATATGTTGAATGTAAAGATTTTGAAAATCAGGATGGTCTTACAGAATTATTTTCTCAAAATCCTATTATAAGAATAGATTTAGATTTTCCAATTTATTTACCTTTAGGTGAATTATTAGATGCTATATATAATACTCAAAATCAGGTATTTATTTTAATTCCAACGAATACCTATCTAAAATATACAGCATCTATGACGATGCAATTTAAGCCTGTCACTTCTCAATCAGGCCATCATTGTCAAGAAGGCTCAAAGAAACAATTACATACAATTAGAGTATGTAAGGGTAAGGCATGTTGGCCTATAAATCAAAAAATAGAAATAAATGAAATTTATCCAGATAGTAATTACATGAAACAAAAATTTTATGCATTGTCTAAAAGTGAAGTCGATATAAATACATATTACGAAGATGCAGATGATGCTTATAATATCAAAGATAGAACACCCGAGTCTTCAGACGACGAAGACATATCTTCTCTACATAGAGAAGTAGCTAGGAATTTGGCGTCACTAATTGAACCAACTGATACGGAGGATGAGGATGCGTCTGATACGGAGGATAGACGGTCTCCTCGACGTGCTTTGTTTGAAGAAGATACTTCTTCAACATCACCTACACGACGTACTTTGTTTGAAGAAGAGGATTCTGACGCATCACCTATTCGACCTACTTTGTTTGAAGAAGAGGATTCTGACGCATCACCTACTCGACGTACTTTGTTTCAAGAAGATACTTCTTCAAGATCACCTCCTAGACATACTTTATTTCAACAAGATGATTATGTCACACCACCTCAACGACGTATTTTATTTGAAGAAGAGGCTTCCGACACATCATCACCTCCACGAAGTACTTTATTTGAAGAAGAAGCTTCAGACACATCACCTCCACGAAGTACTTTATTTGAAGAAGATACTCCTAGAACACCTGATATGCCAATAAGGGTACATGTACCAAGAAGACATGTATTTTCAGAAGAAGACGATGAATGGTAAATATTTTGTATAGTAACTTTTTGCAAAAAATTGGAATTTATGTGTAAGATGTAATTTTTTCTGAGAAAAGTTAGTATAGACAACACTCAAACCAAAATTATACAATTTGATTTTTCTCCTTCTACTCAGCATTTTCAATTTCAGCTCTAAAGTTAATCACAAAAATTTTTGTAATCAAATATAATTAAGAAATTATATATTTCCTAATACAAATTCTATAAACTCCTTCCTAAAGTCTCCATCTGCGTCTCCAACATAATTTCCATCAGCACATTTCTCAACTGCTACTCTATAATCTAAAAGCTGGACTATCTCCGCGCCATTGTCTGCAAAATTATCATTCAAACAAATGCAATATTCCATTATCAACTCCTTATTTCTAAGACGAAGAGAGTCAAAAATAAGTTTTGTTAGGATAACTGCACCAGAATCAATTATTATTTCACCAATGCTGTCTTTAAATTTTACAACTGCATTTAAATAGTCTACTGTTATTAACCGATCCTTTAGAGCATATGTTGTAAAAAAATCGGCATATCCCTCCGGACCTCTTAATATATGTTCTATAGTAAGAAATTTAAGATTTTCTATTAACAACTCTTGTGTAATAGGAAAAATCTCTTCAAATTTAGATTCTGGTGCTGAAACTAATCTAGCACAATTCTTTCCTGTCAGTTGCACCATTCGCCTGTTAAATACACCTGGTTTTGAATCTAATTCTGATATAGAAAATGAATTCTTTGTTATTTCTGCTATAAGCATTGGGTTTTTTGTTATTTCTACTGCAGCAATTTCACCGGCCTTTTTCTTGATTGGATCGTGAACCGATTTTATTAAATGAGAATTCTCATAATCAACAACTTGTTCACCATCAAGAGCTTTGTGGTGAAAAGCGCCTTGTTTTGCATCAGTACACACTATCTGAGATTTACCTTCTGAATCTGTAAGAAGATGTTTGTGAACAATTTGCGCTACTCCTTTTTGACCTTGGTAGAAATCACTTTTAGTGTATTTTTCAGCTATTA
>Ga0214919_10008729_pt1 | contig 13250 bp, 16 predicted proteins | sample LL1503_MetaG_FD_177994 | JGI IMG/M metagenome (GOLD analysis project Ga0214919, IMG submission 177994) | Freshwater microbial communities from Lake Lanier, Atlanta, Georgia, United States - LL-1503 | ecosystem: Environmental > Aquatic > Freshwater > Lake | place: USA: Georgia | collected...
CATTTATCTACGAGGACGGTATGTTTTGAGTGGTAAATACTCACCCATAGCTGCCACAATATGCTGTAAGAGTTAGGAACAAGGCGACGTAGTGTACATCAGAAGTACATGAGGAGCCTTGTGACGACGCTATTACTGCATAGGGTGGCAGTTAAGTATTAATGTTTACTAAGCAATTTCAATGACTCTTTAATTCCCTGGCTGAGATCATTTAACTCGGGTAATTGCTTGATAACTTGGCTGATTTCCTTGTTATTATAGCCAAGGCTTTCCAGCGCATTAGCAATATCTTTGCGAATATTGGTGTCTTGATTTTGCGCGCTACCGGCAAACAAACCTGTTGCAGTTAACACCCCCGAGGTATTGCTTAATTTACCTTTGAGCTCCAATAGCATGCGCTCTGCCATTTTTTTACCTACGCCAGGAGTTAGACATAAGGTATTAGCATCATCTTCTTCAATCGCGACGTAAAGCTGTTGGCTATTCATCGTTGAGAGCAAGGCTAAGGCAATTCGTGGACCTATTCCAGATATTTTTATTAATTGGCGAAAGCAATTGCGCTCAGCGCGATCAACAAAACCAAAGAGTAAATGTGCATCTTCCCGAACCACCTGATGGGTAAACAAAGTAACTTCGTTGCCTAGCGGGGGTAATTGTGCCAGATGTGAGATTGGCAAGTCAAGTTCATAACCAACCCCACCAGCAAGAATGATCACTTGTGGCGGGCTTAGTTCAACTAATTTTCCAGTGATTAATGCTATCATAATCAGAATGAAGGAACGATTGCACCGTTATATTTTTGCTCAATAAATTTCTTCATTTCTGGTGAAGTCATCGCTTTAGCTAGCGCTTTCATTTTAGGCTGATTTAACTCATCCGGGCGAACCGCGATAATATTCGTAAATGGGCTGTTCTTGCTTTCTAAGATTACGGCATCACGAGTTGGTTTTAAGTTAGCCGATAACGCATAGTTTGAGTTAATCAGAGCTAAATCAAGCTGTTTTCCCGCAAGTGAGCGTGGTAACATTGCTGGATCTAGTTCTACGATTTGAACATTGTATGGGTTAGCTATAATATCTCGTTTAGTCGGATAAGCAATACCAGCTTTAAGTTTTAAAATTCCGTTAGCTTGCAGAATATTAACTGCACGTCCTTCGTTAGTTGGATCATTGGGTACACCGATTTTACTTTTTGGGGCTACATCAACAGCTTTTTTAGTTTTGATAAATTTAGCTTCACTGTCTGCATTGGCATAGACACCCATCGGCTCAAGGTGTACTCTTACTAAACTTACCAAGTCAGTTTTATGATCTTTATTATATTGATCCAAGTATGGCTGGTGCTGGAAAAAATTGGCATCAATCTGCTTTTGTGATAGAGCTAGATTTGGCGTAATATAATCCGAAAACTCAATCACTTTTAGCGTATAGCCTTGTTTGGCTAATTCTGGTTGCACAAATTTTAACATTTCAGCATGTGGAACTGGTGATGCGCCTACGGTAATGGTTTCTGCAGCGAATGAACTAACCCCGGTAGCTAGTCCTGCCAAAATTAATAATGTTTTTTTCATTCAAATTCTCCCTTTTATAATTATTGATTATATTTTTAAATTTTAAAAACCTAGGATACGGTTATTTACGTAATATACGTACTAAAAAATCTCCAACGACCTGAATAAGCTGTACCATGACTACCATCAATACTACGGTAATTAACATGACATCAGTTTGAAAGCGTTGATAGCCATAGCGAATTGCCAGATCACCCAATCCACCACCACCAACAGTTCCCGCCATTGCCGTATAAGAAACCAGCGCGATCGCGGTCACGGTGATACTGGCAATCAGGCTGGGCATAATTTCTGGTAGTAAGATATGCCAGACAATTTGCCAGGTACTGGCACCACATGACTCTGCCATATGGAAGATTCCATCGTCAATTTCTTTGAGTGCATTTTCAACTAAGCGGGCAAAGAATGGAAAAGCACCAACTACTAATGGTGGAATTGTTCCTTTAGCACCCAGTGAAGTTCCTACCAACATCGTGGTCGTAGGAATCATAACAATTAATAAAATGATGAAGGGTACCGAACGCAAGACATTGATGATAAATGAGAGGATATTATAAACCCATTTATTTTGTAATAAACGTCCTTTGCTACTTAGAAATAGAATCAGACCAACCGGAATACCAATCAGGGTACTAAATAAGACCGCAAAACCGAGCATAAACAATGTATCTAAGGTTGCCTGATTAATCTCGCTCCAGTCAACATTAGTAGTTAAATCATTAATAATTGCAAACGACATTTTCTTCTACCCAAAAGAAATTAATATATTTATATATAGCTAACTGCCGGAATATGATTAGTGGACTATTTCAAAATGAACCTTCATTGAGCGCATGATGCTACAGGCTTTTTCCAAGCTACCTTCGTCACCGTCAAATTCAATCAGTAGCTGTCCAAAAGGCATATGTTTAATTCGGTCTAGTTCGCCACGCAAGATACTAAAATTAGCATTAGTTTCATTGCTAATTATATTTAGAATCGGCTGGTAAGTTGCTTCACCAACAAATGATAACAGCAGTATATGTTTATTAGGGTGTTTTTCAAACTGGTAGAAGTGTTTTACCTTCTCAAGGTATTTATCTGATTCTTCCTCAATGATTAACTTGCGTGTCAGAGGCTCTTTAGGGTGCAATAAGATATCGAAAGCATTACCTTGTTCGATAATTTTACCCTTGTCAATCACTGCAACTTTATCACAGATTTTGCGTACAACTTCCAGTTCATGGGTAATCAAAACTACGGTAATACCAAGTCGTTGATTAATTTCGAGTAATAACTCCAAGATATCATTGGTAGTTTGTGGATCCAAGGCTGAAGTGGCTTCATCACTGAGTAGCAACTTTGGCTTAGTAATCAATGCGCGCGCAATTCCGACCCGTTGTTTTTGTCCGCCGGACAAACTTGCTGGGTATTTATTGGCAAACTGGCTTAAACCAACTAAAGACAGCATTTCATCAACAGCCGTTTTGATTTCTGCTTTGTTGTGTTTACCTTGTAACGTCAGTGGTAGAGCAACATTTGCAAAAATTGTTTTGGAACTTAGTAGATTGAAATGCTGAAAAATTACGCCAATTTGTTGACGTTGTATCCGTAACTCATTGACCGAAATTGCGGTTAGATCCACTCCATCCACAATTATCTTGCCGCTATCCGGGCGTTCCAATAAATTTAAGCACTTAATCAGAGTTGATTTACCAGCACCGGACTTACCGATGATTCCAAATACCTCACCTTTGGCGACCTCAAGGTTAATATCATCAATAACCTTGATCTGACCTTTTTTCTGCTTATAGCTTTTGCTTAAATTTTGGATCGTTATCATTGTATTTAGTCGCGGAAATTAATAAACTGCAATGGCAGTTCCGTAATATCTTTTTTAAGCAGGGCAATTGCATCTTGCAAGTCATCACGTTTAGTGCCTGTTACTCGTACAGTTTCACCTTGAATTGAGGCCTGAACTTTTAATTTGCTGTCTTTGATATGTTTGGTAATTTTTTTACCTTGTTCTTGCTCAATCCCATTTCTAACTTTGATAAGTTCTTTTAGCTTGTTACCGCTAACTTTTTCAATTTTACCTTCGCTTAGCGAACGGGTGTCAACTCCGCGTTTGGTAAGTTTACCAACTAGAATGTCTTTGACCTGACCTAACTGAAAATCATTGTCAGCATAGATGGTTAGATCTAGTTCTTTAAGTTCAATCTTACAGTCAGAGCCCTTAAAATCAAAGCGGTTCGCAATTTCTTTGTTGGATTGATCGATGGCATTAGTTAATTCAACTTTATTTACTTCAGATACTACGTCAAATGATGGCATAAATGTTACTCCTAGCGATAATTTTTTTGAATTTTTGATTATAGCATAAATACGGCAAATATCATAAAGATTTTGTGCGCTGCATCAAATAAAATATATCTCTATTTATAAGAGTAGTGTACATTTATTTGGGTGTTACTATCTGGATTAGCGCTATTTATTTGCTTAGCAGAGCTTGGTAATCGTTGACTAAAGTGGAAGGTTTTTATATGTGGTATAATCAGCACCTGAAATTATACAGTCAAGGAATAGATTAAAATGCCTATAATTAAAGTGTTACCACATGAGGAAGTTTGCCCTAACGGTGCTGAGTTTCAGGTTGAAAGTACTAAAAATTTATGTAAAAGTTTGCTAGAACATGGAATTGAGATTGAGCATGCCTGTGAAATGGCACGCGCTTGTACCACCTGTCATGTGATTATTCGCCAAGGGTTTAATTCACTGAATGAACTGGATGAGCGAGAGGAGGATTTATTGGATATGGCATGGGGGCTCACTTCGCTCTCGCGTTTATCATGTCAAGCTTTAACTGGTAATGAAGATTTAGTGGTTGAGATTCCCAAATATACGATTAATCACGCCAAAGAAGGCTAGAAAATATGAACCAGCAAGACGAAAAACATAGCAAATTTTTAGCTCATGATGATTCGGGTAGTCATGTGCACGGTGATGACAGTCATAACAATATCGCGCATAACCACAATCGTAGTAGCGCTCATGAGCACGATCATGCTGAACATAGTCATAATCATGGTAATATGATCCGTGAAACCAGTGGTCGGATATTATTTTGGTGCTTGATTGCGACTTTTACCTTTTCACTGGTTGAAGGAATTGCGGGATATTTAATTCATTCGATAGCCTTACAATCTGACGCGGTACATATGATGACTGACGCTGCGGGACTAATGATTGCTTATTTTGCTAATGTTATCAGTAAACGCCCGGCAACAGTTAATCTTACCTTTGGTTATGGTAAAGCTGAGGTCTTAGGCGCACTGATTAATTGTATGTTTACTACTGTGCTCACGCTATGGTTACTATTTGAAGTAGTTCAACGTTTTATGCAGCCTGTTGCAGTTCATGGGGCTAGTTTATTCGTTGTTGCCGCATTAGGCTTCTTGGTTAATGGCGTAATTGTCTGGGTTTTATCTAAAAACTCGCACTCATTGAATACTAAGGCTGCGATGATACATGCAATGGGGGATCTATTTGGCTCTTTGGTTGCGATTGTTGCCGGAGCAATTATTTACTTTACCAACTGGTCGATTGTTGATCCGCTACTGTCTTTAGTCGTAATTATTTTATTGATTGTTTCTAATTTTAATTTAATGAAAAAATCTGCCATAATTCTGATGGCTGGAGTTCCGGATAATGTAAATTATGAGCAGGTTGGTAAAGATTTATTGGCAATTGAGGGTTTACTAGAGGTGCATGACCTTCATGTGTGGTATATCTCAGCTAACCAAGCCGCCTTATCTGCTCATGTGGTTGCATGTAATCCAGAAGGCTGGCCACAAATCTTAAAAGATTGCCAGAATATGCTATTGAGTAAACATAAAATTGACCATGTAACTTTACAATATGAATTTGATGACCTCAAATGTAAAGAAGTTGCTTGTTGTCCTGAGTAGTTTTAAAATAATAATCTAGGGTATAACTATTAATTAGCAAAACCAGTTAATTTATTGTTAACTGGTTTTTTGGAATCATAAAGATGGAGTTTATTTATAACGCTCAATCGAATCCTGAACTTCTTTAATCGCAGCCTTAGCATCTTCAATACCAGATAATTTTACCCATTTACCTTTTTCAAGTTTTTTGTAATTTTCAAAAAAGTGAACGATTTGTTGGATTTGTAGAGCTGGTAAATCTTCAATTTTGTCAACTTCCGCATACATTGCGCAAACTTTTTTAGTGGGAACTGCGATAATTTTTGCATCAATCCCACTTTCATCTTCCATGCGTAATACGCCTAATGGACGACATTTAATCATGCTACCATGTGCTACTGGGTAAGGGGTGATTACTACCACATCGGCTGGATCACCATCTTCAGATAATGTATTTGGAATAAAACCATAGTTAGCAGGGTAAGACATCGCAGTACTGACAAAACGATCCACAAAAAGCACGCCAGCTTCTTTATTCATTTCATATTTTACCGGTGGAGCACCAGCAGGAATTTCAATAATAACGTTAAATTCTTCAGCAGAACCGATTTCAATATTTTTTAAATTCATTAAGAACTCCTAAAAAAGTTTGTAAGATGTATAATTATACCTTGGAATTATCCATAAAAGCAAATAAAGAGTAGGTGTGAAATGTTAGATCGTGCAATTGTAGAAGTCGATAAAATTTTTAAGAATTTATTCCATAAGCCTTTATCTAAACGCCCTCATCCCGATAATAGTATTCAGGATGGTGAATTTAGTGAGGCAGAACGCAAACACATTATTGGTTTAATGCGAATCAATCATTGCGGTGAAATTTGTGCTCAAGGGCTCTATCAGGGGCAGGCAATTACCGCACGCGATAAAACTAATAAGGATGCTTTTGCCCATGCAGCTTATGAAGAAGTTGAACATTTGGCATGGACAGAGCAGCGAATTCATGAGCTGGGTGGTAAAACCAGCCTGCTTAATCCTTTATTTTATGCAGGAAGTTTAGCGATTGGAATCAGTGCTGGGCTTTTGGGTGATAAATGGAACCTGGGATTTCTCGAGGAAACCGAAAAGCAGGTTGAGGGGCACTTGGTGGATCATTTGGAGAAATTACCAGTGCATGATAACAAAAGTCGGGCGATTTTGGAGCAGATGAAAGAAGATGAAATCAAGCATGCACATATGGCGCACGATTTTGGTGCGGCTGAATTACCCGAAATAGTCAAGAAAACTATGACACTAAGTTCTAAAATTATGACCAAGGCTGCATACCATATCTAGGCAAGTAAATTATGCTTAAATATATTGAGGAGTAGATATTGAGAAATATGCTTAAATTACTTGTATTACTATCCGCCGTAGTTCCATTTTTATCCGGGTGTAATAGTGGTGCAGATCAGTTTGTGCTTCAGTCTGGCTCCACATTAGATAATTATCCAGCAGCTGCTATATACCGTGGAGATATTCAATCCAGTGACGGTATGGGTAATGGTATGATTTATACTAAATTTGATATTAATGGTGCGGCCCAAATATATTTTAGCTTAGGTAGTGGAGAATCATCATCACTTGCGATGAGTTCTGGTTTTTTAAAACTAAATGCTCCCACTTGTTACATTGCGCAAAGCACGCTGACTCACGGGGAACATGGTAAATTTATTCTCAGAGACTGTAGTTATCAAAACGGTAGCTTGCACGCTAGCTATACCACGGTAGGCAATGATTCAGGAACTGATTCTGGGAGCGTCGTTTTAAGGGCTAAATAAAATTTTAGCGTTCAACAATATAGAGTGTACCAAGAATACAGATGATTAGAAACATGATAGCGGACACCGAATGCCAAAAGCTAAATTCACTGGTATGTTGAATCACATGATTGGCAACATCAGCTAATTTGCTTCTCAATTCGACAATAATTGGAAAAACAGTAAAATAATTAATAATTAATAATCCTTCCATTACAATAATGTACCAGAATTTACGCGATTTTAATAATGATAATCGCGCTTGGAAGCACACGTCGCATAGGGCAAGGACTAAGGAGATGATTCCAATATAGGCATTGATGTTAAGAATTTGACCTGCAAGCCCTGCGGCAGTGATTTCATCAAGTGTTTTAAATAGCAATGGGATAATCACAATTCCAATGGTTAAAGTGCCACCAACCCAGAAAGTCATAGCAAGTTTGCTAAATTGATAGAGCGAAATTATTTCAAACTTTTGATTTACCGTTGCAAGTGTTTTAGTTTTTTTCTTCATAGGTTTATTTCTATTGTGATTGTAAAGACAACTCAATTATAGCATATTTGTTATAATACAGCGTTTGCTAACCGTTTAAATTGGGTATAAATTGAAGAAAGTGTTCTCTAAAAAAGTTCTGCTGGTATTAACTGCAATTATAATCTTATTAGTCATTGTGAACGTGGTGACTAAGGAAGAGCATGCTAAAGTAACTAAGAGTGAGGTTAGTTTGTTAAATCAGGCTGATATTACAACAGTTAAGCAAGAGTCGATTAGTGCAATAGTGAATTTTACTGGTGATTTATCTCCTAAAGCGCAGACGATTATTTCTTCTGAGGTTGATGCTAAAATTCTCAAGGTTATGGTCGAAGAAGGGCAATTGGTTAAAGCTGGGCAAGCTTTGGCAGAACTAGACACCTTGGATTTGGCGCAGGCGGTATCACAACAAGATGCGCAAGTAGCCGCAGCTAAAGCTAAACTTGAACTTGATAAACAAAAAATGGATAAACAAGAGCAGCTATTAAAGCAAGGCTTTATTTCACAGATTGCGTTTGATGAGCTTATAAATAATTATCAGGCATCGCTACAAAATTATAAAGCTCAATTGGCAATGTTAACTAGAAGTAAAAAACAACTGGCAAACACACATATTACGGCACCATTTGCAGGGGTGATCTATCAAAAAAGCATTGAACCTGGGCAGCTGGCGCTTAAAAATACTAAACTTTTTGCTTTGGCTAACCTAGATACGATGGAAATTAAGGCTGCAATTCCTAGTGATCAGATAAATGCGGTTTCTTTGGGGCAGTCTGTAGTATTTAAGGTTGAAACTGATGCTCGTGAATATTTGGGTACGGTTGCACGTATAAATCAGGTAGCTGTTGCGGGAACAAGATCATATACGGTATATATTGAATTTAATAATAAGAATAGTGTATTAAAAGCTGGACAATTTATAAAAGGACAAATAGTTCTAAAAAGTTTGCCTGCTCAGTCAATAGTAAGCTGTGATGCCCTACGTAGTGTTGCTAATGATAAATATGTCCTGGTGTTAAAAGATGGCGTGGTGGTTCAAAAGCCAGTAAAACTTATTTTAGAAAATCAACAGAATTTAAAATGTGCAGTCAGTGGATTGCTTACTGGCGAAAAGGTTTTAGCCGGCAATGTTCTTACGGTTAAAGCTGGTGATAAAGTACGGGTGGTTGATTAGATTTGTAGCAAATCTACTACTTGTAAGGTGAGAAACGGTTAGTTTTCCGCCTTTTTATTTGCGTGTATCTTATTGATTGTGTTATAATTGCAAGCTCAAAAATTCATAATAACCGGGGAGCAAGCATAAGTTACTCTTTTGCAAGCGTTTTACCCATTTTAAAGGTCTCGATAGATGGCAAAAAAAGTCATAGGCTTCATCAAGCTACAAATCGGTGCTGGTAAAGCAAATCCATCACCTCCAGTTGGTCCAGCTCTTGGTCAACGTGGTTTAAATATCATGGAATTCTGTAAAGCATTTAATGCAAAAACTGGCTCAATGGAGCCAGGTTTGCCTGTGCCTGTAGTTATTACAGCGTATTCAGATAAAAGCTTCACATTTATATTAAAAACGCCTCCTGCTTCAATTTTATTGAAAAGAGCTGCTGGAATTAAGAGTGGAAGTGCTCGTCCAAATGCGGATAAAGTTGGTAAGGTTACTCGTGCGCAATTAGAAGAAATTGCTAAGACTAAAGAACCTGATTTAACCGCAGCGGATTTAGATGCTGCCGTACGTACTATCGCAGGATCTGCGCGTAGTATGGGTTTAGAAGTTGAAGGGGTTAAATAATGGCTAAATTAACGAAAAAACAAAAAGCTGTTGCAAGTTTTGATAATGCAAAATTATTTGCAGCAAGCGAAGCGATTGAAATGGTTAAAAAAGCTGCTACAGCTAAATTTGACGAATCAGTTGACGTTGCTATTAATCTAGGTGTTGATCCGCGTAAAAGCGATCAAATGATCCGTGGTTCAATCGTATTACCTAATGGTACTGGTAAAACTGTGCGTGTTGCAGTTTTCGCACAAGGTCCTCAAGCTGAAGCGGCTAAAGCTGCTGGTGCTGACATCGTTGGTCTGGAAGAGCTAGCTGATGATGTTAAAAAAGGTATCATGAATTTTGATTTGGTTATCGCTACGCCTGATACTATGCGTGTAGTTGGTACTCTTGGTCAAATCTTGGGTCCACGTGGTTTAATGCCAAATCCTAAAGTTGGTACAGTTACGGCTGATGTTGCGACTGCAGTTAAAAATGCTAAAGCTGGTCAAGTTCAATACCGTACTGACAAAAATGGTATTATCCATTCAACAATCGGTCGTGCTTCATTTGCCGCTGATAAATTGCAAGAAAATATGGCCGCTTTGGTTGATGTTTTGCAAAAAGCAAAACCTGCATCATCTAAAGGTCAATACATGAAACGTGTAACCGTATCCAGTACTATGGGTATTGGCGTTAAGGTTGAGCTAAGTTCTGTTGCTAAATAAATATAATTGTGAGATGTTACAGCAATAATATCGCTGTAACATCTCGCGATTTATTGTAAATAATGGCTATTTTTGGTCATATTTGCAGAGGGGGTAAGGCGGTTAATTCTGCTTTATCATTATCATAGACCGCGGGAGTTTATCTGACTTAGTGTCGCATAAACTTAAATGTTGCAAAACAGTCCTGCGCAGATAGTGGCGATCTCGTAAAAAGACAAAAGTTATTTTAAATAATTTGACTCAATAAATCGAATTGAAACCACTATTACTCGGGCATATCTTTGAGTTATTAAAGATAAATGAGTAAAGTTTAGGAGTTAAGCTTTGAGTTTAAACTTACAAAACAAAAAAGCCGTTGTTGCCGAGGTCTCTGAAACGCTAAGTACTGCTCAAACAGTTGTAATCGCACAATATGCGGGTGTAACTGTTGAGTCAATGACAGCTATTCGTGCACAAGCGCGTAAAGCGAATGTATATTTACACGTAGTAAAAAATACATTAGCTCGTAAAGCTACAGAAGGTACGAAATTTGCTCCTTTGGCAGACCAAATGGTCGGTCAATTGATCTATGCGGCTTCAGCTGATCCGATCGCTGCAGCGAAAATTATCAGTGACTTCACAAAAGCAAACGATAAAGTAAAAATCGTTGCTGGTATGTATAACGAACAAATGCTTGACGTCGCTGGCGTTAAACAATTGGCTTCTATCCCTAGCCGTGATGAATTATTGGCTATGGTTATGGGTGTTATGCAACAAATTCCAGCTAGCTTTGTTCGTCTTGTGTCTGCACTTAAAGACAAGAAAGAACAAGAAGCTGCTTAATTATAAGTTGCTGTAATTCAGTAACATTGGTTAAATATTATTAATTTTAAGATTTATTAGGAGTCTATAATGGCTATTTCTAAAGTAGAAATCATTGAAGCAATTGGTAGCATGACAGTTATGGAATTGTCAGATTTAGTTAAAGAAATGGAAACAACTTTCGGTGTTTCTGCTGCTGCGGTTGCAGTTGCAGGTCCTGCTGCTGGCGCTGCTGCTGCAGAAGAAAAAACTGAATTTGACGTAATTTTAACTGGCGCTGGCGCTAATAAAGTTGCTGCAATTAAAGTTGTACGTGAAATCACTGGTTTAGGTCTTGCTGAAGCTAAAGGTTTAGTTGAAGCTGCACCAAAAGCAGTTAAAGAAGGCATCTCTAAAGCTGATGCTGAAGCTCTAGTTAAGAAAATTACTGAAGCTGGTGCAACTGCAGAAATGAAATAATTGATTAGCAAAATAATCAAAAACTCATAAATGGAGAGGTAACAAAACTGTTGCCTCTTTTGCCGTATTAATTATATTTGCCCTTAAAGTGTTTAAAAATAATTATTTATGCTAGTATACTTTAAATGCTCATTAGTGAGCGTTTATGTATCTACTCTAAGTGATCGCAATTCTAGCTAGGAGTATTGATAAAAAAGGTGAGGCCATGTACTATTGTACATAACAAACCTTTTTGGCTGTACGACAATGCTAAAATTGTGAGCGCGACGAGGATAAGTGGTTATTTTTGTTCTCTTTTCTTTTACCCATAGTCTTCGGAGCTTTACTATATGAGCTATTCTTTCACAGAAAAAAAACGTATCCGTAAAAGCTTTGCCAAGCAACCGGCTTCATTAAAGGTACCTTACCTTTTGGCAATGCAAAAAAATTCTTATGAAGAATTTTTACAACATAAAGTACAACCAGCTAAGCGCAGTAACATCGGTTTACAAAAAGCATTTAGCGATATTTTCCCAATTATTTCCAATAATGGTGCAACTCGTTTAGATTTTATCAGCTATAGCATTAATAATCCGCTTTTTGATGTTCACGAATGTTTATTACGTGGCGTTTCTTATGCTGGAAAACTTCATGCCAAGATTCGTTTGACGGTTTTTGATCGTGAAACTGATTTCAAAACTATCTTGCATAGTACCGAAGAAGAAGTTTATATGGGTGAAATTCCCTTTATGACTGACACTGCATCATTCATTATCAATGGTAATGAACGTGTGGTAGTTGCTCAGTTACATCGTTCTCCGGGTGTTTATTTTGAACATGATCATGGTAAAAACCATTCAGCAAATAAATTACTTTATTCAGCACGGATTATCCCTTACCGTGGTAGCTGGCTGGATTTGGAATTTGATGCTAAAGATTTGATTTATTTCCGGATTGATAAACGCCGTAAGATGACAATTAGCTTATTGTTAAAAGCTATTGGCTATACACGTGATGATATCGTAGATTTATTCTATGATAAAGATGTTTATCTAATCAAACGTGGACGCATTTACAAACAAGTTATTGCTGAACGTCTAAAAGGCGAAACTTCGCGTTTTGATATTGTCGATAATGAAGGCAAATTAATTGTTGCTAAAGACAAAAAAATTACGACTAAACATATTCGTGATCTAGAAAAAGCTGGATTATCTGAAATCGAAGTTCCAATTGAAGATCTTGAGGGTCGCATTTTAGGTGCTGATCTGATTGAAATGGATACTGGTGAAGTTTTAGCTAAGTCAAATACAATTGTTACTGAAGAATTGGTAAATCAAGTATTGATTAGTTCAATTAATGAAATTAAAACTCTATATGTAAATGATTTAGAGCATGGTTCATATTTAGCTGATACCTTACGTGATGAGGAAGCTTCTAAAGAAACTGCTGAAAATCAAACTGAAGCGATTCATCAAATCTATAAAATGATGCGTCCTGGTGAACCATATTCAGAAGAGATTGCACATACTGTATTTGTACGTACATTCTTTAATCCTGAAACTTATGATTTATCACAAGTTGGTCGTTTCAAATTTAATTCGCGTACTTATTTGAATGAAAAAGATCCTAAGACTCCACAATGGTTCAGACGCCTAGTAAGTGCAATGGATAAACCTGATAATTCAGAAATTTTATTGACCAGTCAGGATATC
>Ga0214919_10008730_pt1 | contig 13249 bp, 11 predicted proteins | sample LL1503_MetaG_FD_177994 | JGI IMG/M metagenome (GOLD analysis project Ga0214919, IMG submission 177994) | Freshwater microbial communities from Lake Lanier, Atlanta, Georgia, United States - LL-1503 | ecosystem: Environmental > Aquatic > Freshwater > Lake | place: USA: Georgia | collected...
TGAGCCCACGTTGTCGCAAGGCATCCAGCAGACGGAAAACCCCGACGCGATGCCCATATTCACGGGTGGAGACTCGGGAAATATTCGGGAAATCCCGACTTAGCCCGCCGCCGACGCTTCGAATTTGCGGCCATCCATCAGGCAGTGGGTCCTCATAAGATTCCAGAACGATCAAAGGAACAAATGCCAATTGCCGTTCGCCGGGCCACTGGAGCCGGGGGCGGCTGGGCCAGGGGTTCCATTCGGCGTGCGGGTGGTCGTAGCCGGCCGCCCTGCTGGCCGGCCAAGGGCCGGTCGCGATAGGTGTTTGCAGCACCGTTCGGGGTACCACGGTGGGCCTGGCAGCCGCCCGCGCGAGGCTTGCCTCATGCAGCTGGGTCGCATGGGCCAGATGTTCGTCGTAGTGATGGGCCAGGTAGTGTTCTGCAATGTCGTCGCCTGTGGCGTACCAGACACCATCGTGGCGACTGATATGGTCGAGTATTTCCCGCAAGTGGCCAACATGGTGCGGCTGACCGATTTGGTAGGGGTGCAGTGCAATGCAGAAGACGCGGCCGCCTTCATCACTTTCGGCATACAGCCGGTCAAATGCGGCCTTGCAAGCCTCCACAAAATAGCGACCGCCATAGGGTCGGCCGTCCCAGAGCGGCGCATCGTTCAGGTCGTAGGAGTAGGGCATCGAGACCAGCTTTCGCCCCGGCACGATGATGGGGACAGGCACATCATCGTGCACCCAGTCGGCGTGATACAGCATGCCGGACTCGGCTATGAGCGCTGGCGTGCGTTCGGTGTTGGTGATCGCCGGTGTGAGAATGCCTTTGAGGTCTTGGCCGGTATGGCGCTTGAGCGAATCAATGTTGTCGCGATAAAAAGCCCGCTCCTGGGCTTCATCCATGCCATACAAAAATCGCGTGTTGTAGATGCCATGGCTCATGACGCCCCATTGGCGCTGACGGATCAGTGCCGCGATATCAGGGAAGTGGTCCAGCAGGGCGAGGTTGAGTGACACGGTGGGGCGAACTGGGTAGTCCTGCAGCACCTCGTCCATCCGCCACAAACCCACGCGGTTGCCGTAATCCCGAAAACCATATTCACGCACGTCAGGGTGAGAGGGCACCCGGTCCCAGGTTTCGCGGCCTACGGCGGGCGGCGGGGTGTACTCGTAAAACTCAATATTGGGAACAATCCACACGGCAAGGCGCTTGCCTCCCGGCCACTGGATGGGGGGCCGACTGCTCACTGGCGCGTAACGGACAAAGTCGCGAATGGATTTCATGCCAGGGCAATCGTTTTCGGTAAGGAATTATGTTCAGTTGAGGACCGGTAGCAGTATGTCTGCAGCCCCGGCGAGCGTGACCAATTTTTGCAGGCTCTGGTACAGGCGTTCCCCGTCCGCTGTATCAACTTTGGCATGGCGCACGCAGCCCATGAATTTGGCATGCACATCCGTCGCGGACAGGGGCGTGTCGGCATGCCCAGTGGCACGTCGTACTTGGCTGGTGCTCACCGTTGTGCCATCTCGCAAATGCACGGTAACCTGGTCAAACGGCGCTGCATCTCGCCAGTCTGGTTCAAAAGCGCTGGTGGTCTCGAGCGTGATGCAACCCATCAGCGCTTGCATTGCCGGGTCGAGGACCACAGCATCCTGCAATTCGTTGAAACCAACGGCGTTGTGGCGCAGGGCGCTGGCAATGGCAAACTCCAGGCTGAACTTGGCCTCCAGTGCATTTTGCGGGAGGTGGTAGGGCATCACGGCTGCGTGGCGCTCGCTGATGAGGGCGACCATTTTCTCGACTTGGGCCGGGTCAATCCGCGTGCGCTGGTTGAGCCCTAAAACGGCGTCGATGCTGCGTTGCGCAGCGCCAACGACCGGGTATTTTTTGATGTTCAGCCGGCGGGCGCTGATGTGCCAGTTGTCATCGCGGTGAATGGGTGACTGGAGGTCGACATTGCCAAGCGGCGAGAAGGCGCGCAACAGACCGTGCCGCCCTTCGAGCGCGGTCGCGCTGGCTTCGAGGCCGCAGGCGGCCATCGCTGCTGCTGTGACGCCGGCGCTGGCGGCGCGGCCACCATGGTAGGGCTTGGCCATGGTGCCAAAATTCTCAAAAATGCCCCCGGCACTTGATGCTGCCAGTGCCAGGGCGTGGCGGGTTTGTGTTGCGCTCAGTCCCTGGACGACGGCTGCGGCTGCCGCGGCACCCACGGTGCCGAGGATGGCCGTTGGATGCCAGCCCTTGTCGTAATAGAGGTCTTTCTCCCGCAGAAACAGGTCGGCCCAGACTTCGTAGCCGACAGCATAGGCTCTGGCCATCGTGGCGCCAGATGCCGGATGAGCGTCTGCCACCGCCAGAATGGTGGGGACCAGGACGGCACTGGGATGGTTGGAAAAAGCGAAATCGTCATAGTCCAGCGCGTGCGCGGCCGTTGCATTGATCAGGGCGGCCTGGGCGGTCGGGAGCGCCTCCTCGCAAGAGACCACGCGTGCATGGGGCTGGCCGCCTTGCATGAGTGCCCACTGTGTCAGTCTGCAAACTGCGTTTTCGCGGGCCCCAGCCAACATCACGCCGATGGCGTCGGTAAAACCCAGAACCACCACCTCCTCTATCTCGGGTGGCATTGTCCAGGCCGCCGAGTCAGCAATGAAGTCTGCATATGCTTGCGTCAGAGGGGGTGTTATTGCATGCAATTTATGCCGTCCAAATTTTGGAAAAAGTTAATTATCGAGGCTTTAATGGATAAATTATGCTTGCTGCAAAGTATTATGCATACAATTCTGATTTGCGCAACCTTTGGAAAATGAATGGACTTGTGGCAGTTGACGGCGAGTGAAGCGGGCGCCCGGATGGCGGGCGGTACGCTGAGCAGCGAGGACTACACCCGCGCCTGTCTGGCCAGAATTGTCGACCGCGAGCCGCTGGTGAAGGCCTGGGCTCATCTGGACGCTGAAAGCGCGCTGGAGCAGGCTCGTGCTCGCGACCGGGAGCCTCGACGCAGCGCCTTGCATGGCCTGCCTGTTGGTCTCAAGGATGTGATCCGGACCAAAGATTTGCCAACCACTTTCAATTCACCGATCTACGCAGGTCATCAGGCGAATGAGGATGCACACAGTGTGGCCGTCTTGCGAGCGCTCGGTGCTGTGGTGCTGGGAAAGACACAAACGCTGGAGTTTGCTTGCGGCGGTCAATTTCCGCAGACCTGCAACCCCTGGGATTTGTCCCGCACACCTGGCGGGTCTTCGTCCGGGTCGGGCGCTGCGGTAGCTGATGGCATGGTCCCTCTGGCCTTGGGTACGCAGACCGGCGGCTCAACCATTCGACCCGCAGCATTTTGCGGTGTCTACGGCATGAAACCAACCTGGGGTCGCATTCCATTTGACGGTATCAAGAGTTTTGCGCCGCATTTGGACACGGTGGGGCTGTTTGCCCGTAGCGTCGATGACCTTCGGCTCTTGCTTCACGCGTATGCCCTGCATGACCTACCAGCCCCCGTGCTACCCAGTTGGCGCGAACTGCGGCTGGGCATCTGCCGCACGCCCTACTGGGACGAGGCAGAGCCCCAAGCTCAGTCTGCTTTCGAGGCAGCATTGGTTCGATTGCGGGATGCCGGTGTGCGCTTGATCGAGCTTCCGTGGGCCCCGGAATTTGCCGATATCAACCGCTGGCAGGACGACATCATGCAGGACGGAGGGCGCTCAGCGTTCTGGCCGGAAATGCTGCTCGAACCGGATCGGCTGCATGGCGATTTCAAGGCCAAACTACACAATCATCTGGGACTGACCCCTGAACGCATGCGGTCGTCGCTGGATTCTGTGGCCAGGTGCCGTATGGCCTTCGAGCAGTCCATGACGGATGTGGACGCTGTGCTGGGCTTGAGCGCCCCGGGCGCAGCACCTTTAGGACTTCAAACCCAAGGCATGGCCACGTTCAACCGCCTTTGGACAGCGCTGCAAGTTCCCTGCATCACCATGCCGGCGTTATGGAGCGCCGAGGGCCTGCCCATGGGGCTGCAATTGACACACCGCCGCTATGAGGACCACCGATTGCTAGAGGTCGCGGCCAGCCTGGCGCCTTTACTTGACCTGAGAAAGAACCTATGGAACTGATCAACCGCGGTGCTGAGCCTGATCTCGCCACGGTGGGACGGGACGCCAGAAAAGCATTTCAAATCATGATCAGTGGCGGGGTGGCCGTGTTGCCGCTGAGTGTGTCTTACGCCATATTCGCCAATACCGCCCATGGCGTTGAGCGCATTTACAAGCTAAAAAATCGCCCGCAAACCAAGCCCAATGGGGTGATTGGTAACTGGGATATTTTTTCGGATGTCTTTCAGACAGAGAGCCGTGATCGGGACTTGGTGCGGTGCCTCACACTTGACAATGATCTGCCGCTGTCCGTTGTCGCGCCCTTCAACCCCCATCACGACTGGCTGCGAACCGTTGAATTCGGCGCACTTCGACGCTCTACCAAAGCGCTGACCATGGACTTGCTGATGCATGCAGGGCCTCTGCATGATGAGCTGGCCCGCATGAGCCTGGAATCAGCCAAGCCACTGATGGGGTCTTCTGCGAACCTCTCTGGTTCAGGCAGTAAATTCAGACTGGAAGATGTTCAGGAATCGTTGCGGCAAGGCTGTGATCTGGTGCTCGACTACGGCACATCCCGTTACATCAATGCCATGCAAATGGGTAGCACGATCATCGAATTGCCTAGTTGGAAAATACTCCGTTGGGGTGGCTGCTTTGAAGAGCAGGCCCGCTTGGTCCAAAAGCATTTTGGTATCAGTCTTAGCCCGCGTCCGGCCTCTGGTCCATGGACGCTGGTGTGATGCAACGGCAAGTAAAACGTATTGACCATGGCACTTGAGCATTTGACCGTCCTGGACCTGACCCACATGCTGTCCGGACCGTACGGCACCATGATGCTCGCAGACTTGGGCGCTCGCACCATCAAGATTGAACCGCCTGGATCGGGTGAGGCCACCCGACGCCTGCTCGAGCACGATAAGGACTATGCGGCCGATGGCATGGGGGCCTACTTCCTGACGCTCAACCGCAACAAAGAGAGCGTTTGCATCGATTTGAAGAGTCAAGAGGGCCGGCAGGTATTCCTGGATCTGGTGCGTTTGGCGGATGTGGTGTTTGATAATTTCAGCGTCGGTGTAACCCAGCGACTCGGGATTGACCACGCAGTGCTGGCCGGCGTCAATCCCAGAATCATTACCTGCTCTGTCACAGGGTTTGGCGAGACGGGCCCGGACATCCACCGACCGGCTTTCGATCAAGTGGTGCAGGCCATGGGCGGTGGTATGTCCATCACGGGGACACCCGAGACCGGGCCGACCCGCAGTGGCATCCCGATCGGTGATCTGGGAGGCGGCCTGTTTGGCACGCTGGGCGTACTGGCTGCGGTCGCAGAGCGGGAGCGCACTGGCAGGGGGCAGCATGTGGATGTCGCCATGTTGGATGCCCAAATCTCCATGCTCAATTACATGGCGACCATGAACCTGATGTCAGACATCGTGCCGCAAGGCGCAGGCAATGGCCATTTTGTGCATGTGCCCTACAACAGCTACCCGACGTCTGACGGTCATATCATCGTGGCCTGCATTGGGGACCCTTTCTTTGTGCGTTTTGTCGACTTCATTGACATCCCTGAACTGCGAAATCCTGAATTGACAGCGCAGCCGGTTCGTTTCGCCAAAAAGGCCGAGATTGATGCCCTTATTGCAGCCAAGTTGAAGACGCAGTCGACCGCCTTTTGGCAGGAAGCACTGGACGCGGTCAGGATACCCAATGGTCCGGTGAACAATTTCGCGCAAGCCCTGAACAGCGCGCAAGTACGGGCCAGGCAGATGGTGGTATCCGTCGCGCTCAAAAATGGGCAGTCACTGGAAATGCCTGGCAACCCCATCAAATTGTCTGGCGCGGCAGAGCCGCGTTACACCTGCCCACCCGGCCTGGGCGAACACACCGAGCGTGTGCTGCGCGAACTGGTTGGCTACAGCACGGAACAGTTGACGCACTTGAAGCGAGCGGGCGTGATCGCCTGAGCCGAAGCTGTGGAATCGATCTGGATCACCGATGTCTCGCCGCGCGACGGGCTGCAAAACCAAGCGAAACTCTTATCAACTGGCGATAAGCTGGCGTTGATTGGCCTGTTGGTTGCAGCGGGCTTGCAACGGGTTGAAGTCACCAGTTTTGTTTCTCCCAAGGCAGTGCCCCAAATGGCGGATGCCGCCGATCTGCTGTCGCTTGTAATTGAGCAGTTCCCGCAGCTGCAGTCGACCGTCCTGGTGCCCAACCCGAGAGGCTTGGAGCGTGCCCGTCTTGCCGGCGCAGGCGAAATATCGGTGGTGCTTGCCGCGACTGAAACCATGAACCGCAAAAACATTAACCAGGGCTTGGCGGATGCGACGCGGAACTGTCAGGACACTGTGCGTGCGGCGAAGGCAATGGGCATGCGCACCCGCGCGTACCTGGCGGTTGCCTTTGATTGTCCTTTTGAAGGGGTCACGCCAGTTCTGACGCTAATGGCCCTGGCGCAAGAGATGCAAGCTGCGCAAGTGGATGAAATTGTCATCGCCGATACGATTGGCTCTGCTACCCCTGGCAGAGTGCGCGATTGCCTGAAGGTGCTGGGCCGGACGATTCCGATGAATCAGCTGGCGATGCACTTACACGATACCCGGGGTCTGGCGAACGCCAACGCCTGGGCGGCACTGGAGGCTGGCATTCGTCGTTTTGATGCGAGCACAGGTGGTCTTGGCGGTTGCCCATTTGCACCCGGTGCGGCAGGCAATCTGGCCACAGAAGATTTGGTGTTAATGGCCCAGGGGAGTGGCTTCCAGACGAATATCGATATTGGTGGCTTGCTCGAGGTGATCGAGTTTGCACAGCGCAAGATTGACCGTCCGTTGGGTGGGCGGTCCTATTCATGGCTCGCACTTCAAAAATTAAAAGGTGAGCTTGGCCCGTTCGTGCGGTCCCAGGGTAAATCCGACGCCTAGCGCTGGATCTGTCAACATGGCCTTGTGGCCAGGATTCATGATGGTTTTTGCCAGGGTTCAGCACCAGGGCGCCGCATTTGTTGGTGCAGGCACTATCATCGTGGCCACTTAAACTGCACTGTTTGGAGATGCCATGGCCCACTCTTGCCGACCAGCGCTCGTAGCGCTGGCCTCGTTTGTTGCTCTGTCACTCATAGCCCCGCTGTCCGCATTCGGACAGGCCTGGCCCACCAAACAGTCCATCAAGCTGGTGGCGGTGTTTCCGCCTGGCGGCTCGGTGGACCAGGTGGCGCGTCTGTTGGCGCCGGCCCTGTCGCAGCAACTTGGCCAGTCGGTGATTGTTGAGAACAAGGGCGGCGCTTCGGGCTCGATTGGCGCGGCTGCGGTGGCCGCCGCCCCCCCCGATGGCTACACCTTTGCGGTGGTGTTTGACACCCATGGGGTGAACCCGAGCCTGATTCCGGGTCTGCCATTTGACTCCAAAAAAGACCTGGTTCCCGTGGTGCTGGTGGGTACCGGAGCGATGGTGCTAGCCACGCCGGCGGGCTCTGATTTCAAAACCCTGGCCGACGCAGTGGCCGCCGCACGCACGCCCAAGGGCGCAAGCTATGGAACCATCGGCTCGGGCAGTCTGGGCCATCTGGCAATGGCGCTGCTGGGCAAGGGCAACGGCCTCGATTTTCAGCACATCCCCTACAAAGGCGGCGGCCCTTTGTTGAATGACGCCCTGGCTGGCCATGTGCCGCTGGCCATTGGCTCGGTGTTTCTGCTCAAGCCGCACATCGACTCCAAGCGCCTGCGCCCTCTGGCTGTGACCACCAGCAAGCGCTCGCCCGACCTGCCAGAGGTACCCACCCTGGCCGAGAGTGGCTTTGCCGGCTTTGAGGCACCGGCTTGGTGGGCCGTGCTGGCCCCAGCCCGCACCCCGCCCGATGTGCTGGCGCGCATGAACGAGGCGCTCAACCGGGTGTTGAAAGCGCCCGAGCTGGCCCGGCGCCTTGACGCCCAGGGCATTGACGTCGTGGGCGGCACGCCCGAGGCCGCGCGCGTCTACATCGAGCGGCAAATGGACCTGTGGGGCAAGGTGGTGCGGGACAACAACATCAAGGCCGACTGAAGCCGCGACCGCCATCGGCTGGAACTCAGGCCTCGGCTGTGACGCCCAGTGCCACCAGCAGGCGCGCCACCATGTTGTAGGCGGCAATGGCGGTGGTGAGTTCGACGATCTGGGTTTCGTCAAAGTGCCGGCGTAGCGCCTCAAACACATCATTGCCAACCGTTACATCAAGCGTCATTTGCGCCGCGTAGCGCACCACCAGTGCTTCGAGTTCACCCAGCGCGGGGTCGGTGCTGGCGCTGCGTGCATCAGCCGACACCAAACGATGCAGTGCCTCGAGCTCGGCTGCTGTGCCACCGGCGGCCAGGAAATCGGGCGCATGGTGGTGGTACTCGTAGTCGGCGCCGGTCAGCAGTGCCACGGTGCAGATGCCAAGCTCGCGCAGCTTGCGGCTGGTTGGCAACTCGGTGCGAACCGCCTTGAGAAAAACATTCCAGCCCCGCGCCACCGGCTCGCTCCAGAGCAGCGCCCGGTCCAGGTTGAGCAGGCGGCCACCGCGGCGTGCCAGGATGGCATCTACCAGCGCCTGCGGCTGCGGTTTGCGCTCGGGAGTCCAGTCATTGATACGCATGTTTGACCTTGTTGGTGCGATCTAAAGCCCCAGAGGATAAGCGGATAATTCCGCCATGCGAATCCCGTTCACCAAAATGCAGGGCGCCGGCAATGATTTTGTTGTGCTCGACGAGACCCAGCGGTGCTATGGCCTTTCATCGGCGCAGTACCGCTGGCTGGCCGATCGGCACTTCGGCGTTGGCGCCGATCAGATTTTGTCAGTGCGCCCGTCGCCCGCGCCAGGCATTGATTTTGAGTACCTGATCCACAACGCCGACGGTCAGCAGGTTGAACAATGCGGCAATGGCGCGCGCTGCTTTGCCCGCTTTGTGCATGACCGCGGGCTGAGCACCAAAACCAGGCTGCGGGTGCAAACCCTGGCCGGCCTGATTGAGCCGCAACTCCAGCCCGACGGGCAGGTCACCGTGGACATGGGGCGGCCGGTGTTTAAGCTCGCCGATGTGCCTTTTGACAGCGCCGGCCTGCAGCCCCGAGATTGGGGCGAATGGCAGCAGTGGCCGCTGGACCTGCCCGATGGCGCGGTGGTCTGGCTGGCGGTGCTGTCCATGGGCAACCCCCATGCGGTCCAGTTGGTCACTGATGTGGATGCGGCCCCGGTGGCGCTGCAGGGCCCCAGTATTGAGAATCACCGTCGCTTTGCGCGGCGCGTGAACGCTGGCTTCTTGCAAGTCACAGACCGCAATCACGTGCGCTTACGCGTTTTTGAGCGGGGCGCTGGCGAGACGCTGGCCTGCGGCAGCGGCGCCTGCGCGGCGGTGGTGGCCGGCATTCGTCAGGGCCTGTTGGCGCACCGGGTGCAGGTTCAAACCCGCGGCGGCGAACTCACCATCGAGTGGCCTGGCGGCCAGGCCAGTGTGCAGATGACTGGCCCAGCCAAGCCGGTATTTGAAGGCCAGGTTGACCTGCCCGATGCACCATGAACATCTCATCACCATTTTTTAAGCACCCATGAGCACGCCTATGAGCACGCCCCTGACACAGCCCATCACCGAAGACGATATTGCCAACTATCTGGCCAGCACCCCGGATTTTTTTGAGCGCCATGCCGAACTGCTGGCAGCAGTGCACCTGACCAGCCCGCACCATCAGCGCGCGGTCAGTCTGCAAGAACGCCAAGCCGAAATGCTGCGCGAGAAAATCAAGGTGCTGGAGAACCGCCTGATGGACCTGCTGCGCCATGGCAACGAGAACCTGCTGCTCGGCGCGCGCCTGCTGCGCTGGGCCAGCAGCCTGTTTGGCGCCGCTGGCGGTGCCGAGTTGCCGCCGCACATCACGCGCGAAATTGCCACCCGGTTTTCTGTGCCGCAGGTCGGTTTGCGTCTGTGGGATGTGGCCCCAGCTTGGGACCAGGCCGTGTTCACCCAAGGGGTGAGCCCGGAGCTCATCGGGTTTGCCAGCGCACTTGAGGAGCCGTTTTGCGGCCTGAACACCGGCTTTGAGGTGACCGCCTGGCTGCCTGATCCCCTGGCGGTTGCTTCGCTGGCTATTTTGCCGCTGCGTCTGCCGCTGGCCGACGGTGCCACCGGTGCTTTGTTTGGCCTCTTGGTGCTCGCCTCGCCCGATTCGCAGCGTTTCAACAATGCCATGGGCACCGAGTTTCTTGAGCGTCTGGCTGAACTGTGTGGGGCGGCCCTCTCCCCCCTGCACCGGCACTGAAGCAGGCTTGGCCGTGGCCCACGACCCTGCTGCCGCCCAGGCCCTGTGCGAGCGTTACTTGCTGCACGCCCGGGTCGAAAAACGCCTGGCCGAGCGCACACTGAGCCTCTACGCGATCGATTTGCACAAACTTCGGGCCCATGCCGCCGAGGCTGATCTGGCGCTCGAGCAGGTTCAAAACACCCAGATCCGGCGCTGGGCCGCGCAAATGCATTCGCGCGGACGCAGCGCGCGCGGCATCGCCCTTATTTTGTCGGGCTGGCGCGGTTTTTACACTTGGCTGGGGCGCACCGATCAGGTCGCCAGCAACCCGGTGCAGGACGTGCGCGCACCCAAAGCTGGCAAACCCCTGCCCAAGGCGCTGGGGGTTGACCAGGCCATGCAGCTGGCTGACTTTGATGCCAGCACTGATGCACCCTGGCTGGTGGCCCGAGACACGGCCATGCTGGAGTTGCTCTATGGCAGCGGCCTGCGGGTGAGTGAATTGACCGGACTGGACGTCAATGCCAGCGCCCAGGCGCGCGGCTGGATTGACCTGCAGGCAGCCCAGGCCCATGTGCTGGGAAAGGGCAGCAAGCGGCGCAGCGTGCCAGTTGGCTCCAAGGCACTGCTGGCCCTGCAGAACTGGCTGGCTGTGCGCACCCAGCAGGGCCCCATCGAGCAATTGGCGCTCTTCATCGGGCGCAGTGGCACGCGGCTGACGGCCCAGTCGGTCTGGCAGCGGCTGCGCCGGCGCAGCCGCCAGGCCGGCCTGGCCATGCCGGTACACCCGCACATGCTGCGCCACTCTTTTGCCAGCCACCTGCTGCAGTCCAGCAGCGACCTGCGCGCCGTGCAAGAGCTGCTCGGGCATGCCAACATCCGCACCACCCAGGTCTACACCCGGCTCGATTTTCAGCACCTCGCCCGTGCCTACGACGCCGCCCACCCCCGCGCCAAGCGCAAGCCCTGAGCACAGCCAAACTTGAGCTGATCGGTCTGCTCGGGGGCTGAATTAATTGGAATCTGACCCCAATTGTTCCAATTGTTTCAACTTCTTAATGGCGCAGCCGCACCCGGAGATAATCGCGGCCCACACAAGCCACCACCCAGGATTGCCATGACACTGATTCCCGCCACCATACTCACCGGCTTTCTGGGTTCGGGCAAGACCACCCTGCTCAAGCGGGTGCTGACCGAGGCCCACGGGCAAAAAATTGCGGTCATTGAGAACGAGTTTGGCGAAGAAAACATAGACAGCGACATTTTGGTGTCTGACACCCAAGAGCAGATCATCCAGATGAGCAATGGCTGCATCTGCTGCACCATTCGGGAAGACCTGCGCGGCGCGCTGCGCGACCTGGCCGAGAAAAAACGCACGGGCGAGCTGGTGTTTGACCGGGTCGTGATCGAGACCACCGGCCTGGCTGACCCTGGCCCGGTAGCCCAGACCTTTTTCATGGACGACGAAATTGCCGAGAGCTATTTGCTCGACTCTATTTTGACGCTGGTCGACGCCAAGCATGCCGCTGTCCAGCTCAATGACCGGCAGGAGGCGCGCCGCCAAGTGGGCTTTGCTGACCAGATTTTCATCAGCAAAACTGACCTGGTGCTGCCCGCCGAGGTAGACGCCCTGATGCACCGGCTCAAGCACATGAACCCCCGAGCGCCGCAAAAAGCCGTGCATTTTGGCGATGTCGCCTTGAGCGAGGTGTTTGACCTGCGCGGCTTCAACCTCAATGCCAAGCTCGACATCGACCCGGATTTTTTGAAAGACGAGCCGCACGATCACGGCCATGCTGCCCATGACCACGATCACGACCATGATCACGACCACGATCACCATGACCACGGGCCAGAGGAGCATTGCGACCATCCCTCGCACCAAAACCAGCAGGCCGGGCCGGGCCACCATCACCACCATGACGATGATGTCAAGAGCTTCGTGTTCAGGTCAGACAAGCCCTTTGATGCGCGTCGGCTGGAGGATTTTTTGGGCGCCGTGGTCAATATCTATGGCCCGCGCATGTTTCGCTACAAAGGCGTCTTGAACATGCAGGGCAGCGAGCGCAAGGTGATTTTTCAAGGCGTGCATCAGCTGATGGGCAGCGACCTCGGCCCGCCTTGGGGGGAGCAGGAGCCTCGGGTGAGCAAGATGGTGTTCATCGGCATCGAATTGCCTCGCGATATTTTCTTGCAAGGCCTCAACCAGTGCTTGGTGGCCTCAGATGGCCCGCCGGCCGGTTTGGACACCGGCCCGGCTTCTTTGCCCGGCACTTGAAAAATAGGGATTTCTCCGGCCCTAAACCGCTACACTCGCGCGCCGTGCAAGATCAAGCGGGTGTTCGCCGACCGCTTTGATTCAAAAAAAGCAGGGTTGGTGTGAAGAAAAAAGGGAGCCGGTTTGTCAGGGCGGATTGCCGCGCTGATGAAAAACAGCATGTGCACGCGCATTCTGCGAGGAGTCAAGATTGAAAGCTCAAGCCGCTAAAACCAAACCGAGCCCGGCCAAACCAAGCCAGGCCAAACCAAGCCCGGTCAAATCCGCTGCTGTCAGCAAAACCCGGCCCACACCCGCCCGTCTCAGCAAGCCGGTGGCCAAGCCGGCGCTTAAAAACACCGGCGCGAAGCCGTCCAAGACCCAGCCCAAAGCGCCGGTAAAACCGGCGCCTAAAGCCGCCACCAAACCCTCGGTGCAGGCGACAAAAAAACCAATAGCCAAACCACTTGCAAAGCCAGCCGTCAAAGTTATCGCCAAGCCTGTACCTAAGCCCGTAGCTAAACCTGTCGCCAAGCCTGTAGCTAAGCCTGTAGCTAAGCCTGTAGCTAAGCCTGTAGCTAAGCCTGTAGCTAAGCCTGTAGCTAAGCCTGTCGCCAAACCGGTGCCCAAAGCCGTCAAAAACCTTGCTGTCTCGGCCA
>Ga0214919_10008731_pt1 | contig 13248 bp, 10 predicted proteins | sample LL1503_MetaG_FD_177994 | JGI IMG/M metagenome (GOLD analysis project Ga0214919, IMG submission 177994) | Freshwater microbial communities from Lake Lanier, Atlanta, Georgia, United States - LL-1503 | ecosystem: Environmental > Aquatic > Freshwater > Lake | place: USA: Georgia | collected...
TATTATTTAGTATTACTTCTATTGAAATTTAATAAGATATTTATATTTTTATATTAGCTAAATAGTTAATTACCATAGTTAATTACCATAGTTAATTACCATAGTTAATTACCATAGTTAATTACCATAGTTAATTACCATAGTTAATTACCATAGTTAATTACCATAGTTAATTACCAATTAATATACTAAAAAATAATAAGAATATATAACTATATTCAAACTAAATATATTAATTATTGATAAAAATAATTAATATATTCAATCTTGTTATTTAATAAAAGAAATTTTAAAGAAAACCCAAGTTTTATAACTAAATAATATTATAATAAGCAGTATTATTTTCTGTTAATATTTAAATGTTTAAAATAATTTTTTGTTAATATTTAAATATTTAAAATTATTTTCTGTTAATGTGTAAATGTTTTATTGTTGCATTTGGATATACATGTTTTTTAAGTAATTCAGTAACAGCTACACTACGGTGATGTCCTGATCTACAATAAATACCAATAACTTTGCAATTATTATTTTCAATATATTCTACAATCCATTTCATTACAATATCATATTTATTAGCTGATTCTATACATTTTTGAATTATTTCATCAGTTCCTCTTAAATCATGTAATCCACCATTATGTGGTTTTGCAGAATTCATATGTCTAACATCAAAGGTTTTATGACAGTTAAATGGCATTGCAATTGATATTTTACCTAATTCTAATAATTGAGGTTTTTGAAATCTTTCACCAAATGAAACTATTATAATTTCTCTCATGACATTATTAATTATTTTTCTCAAATCAACATATAAATAATCTTTTTTAATTGATATATCTACCTCAGTATCATTAAAACCCGATGCATCAAATTTATGTGATATAAATTCATCTATAATATAGGCAGGTATCTGGTATTGTTGTAAATCTAAATCATCACATTTTTCTAATATTTTGGCTAAATCATCATTATAACATTCTTGAGTATTTTCACATACTGCATAAATTTCATTATAATTCCATATTTCAAAATTTATGATATGTTTGTCATGTGTATAACGTAATAATATAATGGGTTCACAATAATAAATATCTGTTAAATAATCAAATTTATCTTTAAAATAGTTATAAATTTTTTCCATACTTATAACATTATTAGAAATCAATTAGTTAGCGACATGGTTCGGGGTAAAAAATTATTTTTTTTATTAAGTTTTAATAAATAAATATTTCATTTTTTTTTTAATTAATAATAATAAATATTATAAAATATGTTTTAAATTTTTTATTACTATTTGATATATTTCTAAATTACTTAAAAATGATGGAATTGATATTATCTTAAATAAAATAAATTTTAAATATTTGTTTATATAGTTTTATATACTTTTTCTATCTAAAATATAATATTTTAATTGATAACATGATATTATTATATATAATTATTATTATCTATGATTACATAATATTATTATATTTATAACATTATTATATAGTAGTGTGATATAATTTTTTAAGTCTTTTAGAACAATATTTTATATATAATAAATTTAATTTAACAATTTTATTCATTATTATATCATTATCTTTAATTACATGATTGCATTTTTGTAATAAATTTTCTATTAAATTATGTCCATTATTATAATAATAATAATATCCGTTATAGTAAGATAATTGAATTATTAATTCTAAAATTACATCTTTATCATTTTTTAATCTATTAGATGCATATTTAAAATTGTTTTCATTAAGTTTAATTGCAGCTAATATAATTTCTTTATCATCTAAAAAATCTAGATTTATATTATATAAAAAATTATTATATCTTTCTTTATAATAATTTTCAGTAGAAATTTTATTAAATTCATATGTTTCGGAATCTTCATTATCATATTGTTGTCTGTAATATTTTGATTTTTTTAAACATAATAATATAAATTTTCTATCATTAAAAAATATAGGATCTATTAATATAAACATATGTGGTTTACTCTTAATAGCAGCATATACAATATCTTTATCAGAAAATAATGTGCTTGATTTTGGAATCATTAATAATTCATCACCATTATTTTCAACTAAAGGTAACATTATATCTTTATCATTTTTATGAAAACCTGAAATATATGAAGATATATTATTATATTTATTTTCTTGTAAATTTAATTTTATACATTCTATAATAATATTTTTTAAATTTTGTAACCGTAAAGATATATATTTAAAACTATTATAATTATTTTTTATAGCAATTTTACAAAAATCTTCATTATCTTTTAATTCTGAAGAAGCAAATTTAATATTAGTACCATCTAAATTTATTAAATATGTCATAAAATTTTTATTTTCTTGATATTTATTTGGTAGATAATAAAGACTAATCCATTTATTTTTGTTTGATAAGGCAGCAGTCATAATTACTTCTTCATCATCAAGTAATTGCTTTGAAATATTTGTAGGTGTAAAATATTTTCCATCAGTATCAACTGCATATAAAACAAATAATTTATCTTTTTTTAATTGTTCATTAGGAAATTGATATTTTGGATTTTTATTTTTAATCATGTCTACACATCCATTTTTATATGGTAAAAATTTAATTATTAATTTTTCTAATATAATACTATTATTATTCTTCATATTATGTATATCATATAAATTTGTATATATACTTTTACCAAATTTATCTAATAAAATGTAATATTTATTAGTTATAATATGATAATTAAATAATTCTTTCATTTGAATATAAGTAAAGCAATTTTTATCATTAATTATAATAATAACACTTTTTCTATTAATGTCTTCAATTTCAATCATATTCAAAATAACTTTTTAGGAAATTTAAAATATAATTCAATTTTATTAATAATTATTTAGTAATTATATACTTAATAAAATTGAATTTTAAATAATTATTCCGAATAAAGAAAATTTTTTTTACCTTAATTAAATCTGAATAGACTTACAGACTTTACTATTAAACTTATTAAAAATGAGTCATTCTAATCAATCTACTAGTTATAAAAAAATAGTACGTGATTTTGATAGAACTACTGAAGAAGAAAAAATGATACATGCAGGTGTGTTTGATAAAATAAATACACAATGTCCGGCGGATAAAAAACCTCTAACAACTCTTAAACACTATAAGAAAATAGTAAGAACCTATAAATGGTTTCGCCATCCAATCATGATGACTACTCATAAAGAAGCAATTTATGGTCTTAGAAATAATATTACTATTCAGTATGAACCTTATAAGGCACCAAATGATGATTTTATTTTTATTCCTCATGGATTGGAAATACCTACTTGTTGTTTTGAAAAGTGTGATTTTTGTAATGGTGTAGATAAAAAATATTATTATGACCTTCAAACTAAACAATATGTAGAAGCTATATATATTTTTTATAATAATCATAAAGAATTTTTTATTTGTAATAAGTGCCTTGTAACTAAATATCAACAAAGTATTATTAATATCTTTAATCAACTAAGAAATTATATGAGAGTGTAAATTTAATATTTTTATTTCATTGTTAGTTATAATATAATGGTTCAAATTTATGATCATTTAAATTGTCATTTAAATTGTCATTTAAAAAATTACTAGTCCCAGTTTCTCTACAAGTTATATTTAAAATATCCTGCCAACAAGAATTATCAAGGCAATTATTACAATATAATCCTTTAATATAAACACTATGAAATAATTGTTTTTCCCAACCATTGACATTACATATATTACAATATTTATGAGTTAATTTTTCTTTTATTTTTTGAAGTCTTAATTCTTTTTCTATTTGACATTTCTCATAAAAATCTGGACTTTTTGAATAAGGATTCTTTTCAGTAAATTCCCATAACCATACTAATGGTTTTATAATATATAAAATTTTTTTATTTAATTTTTTAGGATGAAATCTACTATCATGATGTAATCCTATTTTATCGCATAATATATGTATATTTTTTCTCTCCTGACTATCTAAACCTTTTAATGTAATTATATCATTTGTGATTTGTTCAATATGTATTCTATTATCATATATAAGTTTTTCATAAATAAAAATATCATTATTATATATAAATTTTTTGAAAATATTTAAATATAAATCATCATTTTTAATGTTAAATTTATTTTCTAAATTACTCCATAATAAATTATAATATCTAGAATAATTTATATCATTTTTATAATTTAACCAATTTTTTTTTATAAATTCAATTTGTATATCAGTTAATAAATCAGTCATTAATAATAAATAAACTTTTTGTTTATATCTTGTTAGTAAATAATATCTAAAATATATTTCTATATTTGATGAAATTCTTAAAATCTATTTCTATATTTGATAATATTATTTTTTTGATAAAATATATCTATAATAATATCATGAGACATATATATTGATTGTATTGTATTAATAATTTTATCATATGAATTATGTTGTATTAATTTACAAATAGATCTATGTATAGAATCTAAAAATTTTTTTCTTTCTCTTCTTTTTATATTCAGAGTAAAAATGTCTAAACAATAATCTATCTTTTTAATATATTTAAATATATCAATATCATTATCAATATTTTTTACAATAGTAATAATATTAATTTTACTATCAATATATTTAATTTTTTGTAAAATATTAATAAAAATTAAATATAAATAGAAATTATAATTACAAGCTTTATAATTTTCATTAATAAAATTAAGTACTAAAAATAAATTACGAATCTTTCTTTTGTCAAACATAAAATCTATAAATTGTTCAAATATTTTAAAATTATTTTTATTAAGTATAAATAATTTAATAGACTTAATAATATTATTTTCTATTATTTCTAAAATATCATTTAAATTTGGACTATAAACATCTTTATAAAGCCATTTCAAAATTAATAATATTATTTCTTCTTGTTCAGATTTTATATTAATTAATGTTGTTATTATATCATTACTAGACATAAAATTCATTATATTAGATTGAATAAGTGTTATTAAAGAATTTAATCTTATGTTAATATCTTTACCATAATTTTTTTTATCTAAATTTAATAATTTTTCTACAATTAGTTGAAATATTTTAGAACTAAATTCATTAGTAATTATATTTATAAGTCCGGTATTTTGATTTGTAGATTCATCAGTTATAATATCAAGTATTTTTGATAATATTTTAAAAATTTTATCCAAATCACTAATTATTAATAAATCTAAATTTATAATTATTTTTTCTAAAATGTAATATCCATATGGTGAATTAATTAAAAATACTGAAAAATTTATTATTCGTCTAATTAAAAATTCATCTAATTTATCATATATAGTCAAAAAAATAATACAACCATCAAATCTAGTTATCCAATAAATTATATGATTAATATTTTGATATATATTTAAAAATTGTATTAATATTTGTAAAATATTATGTTCATGTATTATAATATCTACTAATTTTGAATAATCTTTATAAAGTGTATAAAAATTATTATTTTTAAAATTAGTAAAAATTTTAAAAATATCAATAAAAAATGTTTTTAATTTTCGATAATTATTATAATCTAATTTTTTCATTACATCAAAAACTTCTTTTTTAAACCAGCCTTTAGTATTTGTTTCACTATAATATATTTCTAACCATTGTTCATCTTCATGTATATAACTTGGTTGCAATATTTCTAAATTTAATGTATAGAAAAATGATAGGTCACTTTCAGACCAATTAAAAGGATCTACAGTTTTAAAGAATTCAACTGCTTCATTAATATATTCTTCATAATTTTCTACTTGAAAATAATAATTAATATAACTATATAAATAATGAAGATCTACACTTTTAATTTTATCTATATGAAAAAAAACTAATTTATTTTTTAAACACCAAGAATAAGGTTCAGATAGAAAATCATAAATATCTATAATATATGTATCTGTATCGGTCATATTATCTACACTATGTGTATCTATATCTGTCATATTATCTCCACTATCTGTATCTGTCATATTATCTCCACTACGTGTATCTGTCATATTATCTAAACATTGATTATCTGCTATAGTATCTACACTATGTGTATCTGTTATATTATCTACACTATGTGTATCTGTCACATTATCTACATTATGTCTATCTTGTATACAATCTAATGTAGATGTAGATGTCTCTTGTATATTATCTAAAATATAATATGAAAATATACAAGATTCATTTATTTTTTTTGGACTGAAATACATTTCAGTATCCAATAATGAAATTATTTCTAAACTTATATAAGATTCTTCATTAATTAATGTCATTTCCTTATCTACTTGATTTATTGAATACATTTCTATATCATAATTACTTTGTATAATTATAAATTGTTCCCAATCAAATAAATCTAATGATTGATAAAATACCATTTTTTTTATTTTAAACTAAAAAATATTAGTTATTTAGGTAAAAAATTATTTAATAAATAGTTATTTAAAAAATTATTCATTTTTTATTATTAAATCATTTATAATTATATTATTATCTAATCTTGTGGATAAAGTATCTTGTGGATAAAGTATCTTGTGGATAAAGTATCTTGTGGATAAAGTATCTTTAAATATTTTATATTTGATAAAATTAATTAATAAATCACCAGAATCATATCTACCTAAATTTCTATAATATTTTTTTGATTCATATTTAGTATTAATAAATTATTATATATATATTATAATATAATAAAAAAAGAATTAAGACTTATAGATTTTTTATTAGAAAGTATTTTTTATGTTCATAAAAAAAATTATCTAAATTTATAAATAATTATTATATAATTAAGCTAATTTTTCTTTACTTTTCTTATTAATTGCAATAATATTTTAAATAAAATTATTTATATTAATATTAATGTATTCAATATTAATTTATGAATCATTTAATTAAAAATATTTATTTAAAAAGCTTATAAAAATTTTATATTTAAATTTCTAGTCCATCTCTATAGGTTGTCCATCTATAGGTAATGCTGCTTCTTTCGCTTCAAAAATTATATTAAATTTTAATTCTGGTAATTTTAGAAAATTAACGTGTTCATTCACGTGTTCATTTAATACCATATAGTCAATTATATTTCTTGGAGTTTGTTCATTTATTGTTTTTAATCCATCAATTAAAATTTGTTTAAGTTTATTCATAATTTTTGGTTTTTTCAATCTGCCAGATTTTAAATTCTGCAGATTGAATCCTAATAATTTTAAAATTAGTTCAAATTGTGATTCAAGAGTTTCCTTAATTACTTTTAAAATTTTAGTTATTTCATCAAAACCAATTTTTATTAATTTTTCATCATTTGTATTTATTGATGATATTGATGTAATTTGTATAATTATATTATCGCTAGTTATCTCATTTTCAGAATTTAGTATATTAAGTAAAATATTTTTAAGCTCTTTCACATTTGATTTTATACACGATATAATTGGTAGTAATAAATTTAAAATTATTTGACTGTGTGATTCAAAATTTTTTTTTATATCTTCAAAATTTTTTTTAATATCTTCATAAGTGTTTTCAAGTTTCTCACGATATGCAAGTTGGTTCTCACGATATGCAAGTTGGTGCATTTTTTTATCTAATTCAAAATCAATTAATTTTTTATTACGGTCGGATTCAAAATACTTTTTAATTGTATATTCTAATGGTTTATAATTAATAGGATTAATATAACATAATGAAAAATTTATATTTTTATATTTAGATTTTAATTTAAATATTTCTTTAATTATATTGGATTCATCTATATAAAATAAAAATTCTAAAAGTTTTTTATTATGCAAATTATAAATTTTAATAAGTATAGCATGAGGATAATATATTTTATAAGGATTAAGATCATTATCTGATTCAGTATGAATTTGCTCTATCTTATTTATTAAAGTTTTTTCTTTAATTAATTTATATGGATAAATATATATTGATACATCTTTATTAGTAAAAAAATTATTAATAGATGAATAATATAAATTAATACATGTCCAATACTTAAGAAATATTTTTTTTAATAAATCTAATAATGTGTCTTTATATTCAAATGTCGCATTTACATATTCTGTTTTTAAATATAAATAAATATTTATTTCATTTAATATTGTATTTATATTTTCACCTCTAATTAAGTTATTATATAAATCAGTTTTATCATCTTTAATTGCTTTGTAATAGTCTTCGACATCATTAAATTGGATTCTATCTTTTGTTGTTAATGTTGATAATTTTGTTAAATATAAATTTAACTGTTCATCTAATTTTTTAATTAAACTATAAATTTCTGTATAATCTCCTAATTGGAAAGGGTCTGGTGATGGTAATTTGATAAGTTCTAGGAATATGTCAAGTGTTGGTATTGGTGCCTCATCATATGTTTTTTTTATGAGTTTATAAAATTCTTCACGCTCTCTTAATTTATCAAGCTCATATTTATCAAAACATTCTGGTAATACTGTATCTCTTCCATGTCTGACATATTTTAAACAACTTGTTTTTATTGCTTGATAAAAATTTAGTAATTTTAAATAAATATATACTGATCCAGTCATTCCACCTTGTTGAATTATTAATAACTTTAAATATTTTTTTTTGTTTAAATATTTTTTTTTATACTTTAAATATTTTTTATGATAATTATTTAAATTATTCATATATATATATATAGATAATAAATAATTTAAAGGAATATAGTATTTAATCTAAATTAATATTTCAAAAAAAAAAAACCTAATAACATATACTAATAAGTATATTGTTTTTACCAATAATTTATATTAAATAATTATATAAATAATTATAATGTCTTATGAGTTTTTTGATAAAATTTATTGTATTAATTTAAAAAGTAGAAAAGATAGATATAATTTAGCCACTCAAACATTTAACAAGTTAAATATACACAATGTAGAATTTTATATTACAGATAAATCACCTCAGGGAGGTGAATATGGTTGTTTTGAATCTCATATAAATGTTATTAAGAAAGCTTATTATGCTGGATATAATAACATTTTAATATTTGAAGATGATGTAAAAGATAGTAATTATTATGATTCAAAATTATTAGAAATTGCTATTAATTTTATGAAATATAATAAACAATGGGATATTTTTTATTTAGGTTATGCTGCTTATAATTCATACCGGGAAACCATAATATTTAGTAAAAAAATTAATAATCATATTATTAATTTTAATCCATTACATGCTCAAGCATATTGTTTAAATAAAAATTCTATGTTAAAAATATTAACTAATTATAAAAAATATATAAATAATACACCAATTGATAGGTTTTATAATAATAAAAAATATTTTAATAATTATTGTATTATACCTTTATTATTTATTCAACATGCTTGTTTAGAAAGTGATATTGATCTTGACAGAAAAATTAAAAGTGGTAGATTAGAATGTTTTCTCAATAAAATTAATTTTTATTCAAATATTACATATATTTATTCTAATAGTCATAAAATAATATTTTTATTTATTTTAATTATTATTTTTTATTTTTATTATAATAAAATAAATTAATAAATTAAAACTTTTTATTTAAACTATTATATCTTAAAATTATAATTCTTCATAAACTTCCATGACATAATACGAAATTATAGATAATGCATTACTGACATTATATGAAGGCATTATACCTCTTTGTATTAATTCTAAAGTGCAATGATTTTCAAGTCTATTTCTTAAATTTAGAATATTCTGTGGAATACCATATGTTTCATTACCATATATAAATAATGGTATTAAATTTAATCTAACCGATTCAGTTATGATATTTTTAATATTTGTTTTAGTTACTTTAATAGATAATTCATCTAATTCAACAAAAATAGGAAAACAATTATTAGATATAATATAATCATATAATATATTTTCGTCAAGTATATAATCATCTTTCTCTAAAATTAATTTTAAATTACTATTTATTAAAAAATGACAATCAATATAATTTTGAGCACCTACACTACTTCTTTTATCATATTTTTTTTTTCCAAAAATAATAAATTTTTTACATCCACATTGATGACTACTTCTCATCATACAACCAATATTTATATCACCATGAATATTTATACCTAAATTATAATAATTAAATACAAACTTAATTATATATTTTTTTATATCTTCAATTGAAAAATTTTTAAATTTTACTATAATATTTTTATTTGGCATGTTATATAATATCTTATAATTATAATATTTCATTGAAAGCATTAGTTCAGCCATAATTATTAATTAGATTTTTTATTATTAGGTAAGAAATTGAATTTAATTTTAAGAAAAAAAAAAAATTTCATTTTTTATTAATATAATTTAAAAAAAAAGTTGATTTTTATTTGTTATTAAGATTTAAAATAAAATTTTTTACCTTAAAAATTGGAAGTAAAAAAATTTTTACCTTAAAAATTGGAAGTAAAAAAATTTTTACCTTAAAAATTGTTAAAAATAAAAAAATTTAGTATTATTTATCATGTCCAAGAAAAAAGGATCTAATGATAAATATCAAAGTTTATTAAAAAGTATATCAAAAACTTCAGATTTTAATTCATGTATAACTGAATTAAAAAATACTTTCTTAAAAACATATTCCAAAGATTTAAAAACATTTATTTCATTAGATCCAATATTATCTGATATACTTTCTAATTTACCTTATCCTTGTCCAATATTATTAGTTTCTAAGAATAGTCTTATTGCTCATGGAAAATATACTGAATTTTGTGATATTATAGAACAAACACAAGATCCAACTATTATACCTTTAGATATTATTATTAAATTAAAATATATTCTTTTAATGAAGGGTGTTATTAATATTATAGATAGCAATTTACCAGTTAATGAAATTAAAAAAATATTTAAGCCATTAGATGAAATATTAATGCCGTCAGTTAAACTTTGGAATCAACTTATTAAAAGTCCAAATAATTTAATTGTTACATTATCAATTACAAAAATACTTGATGAATTTAAATATCGAACTGATACACACGCCAATATTGATCAAGTAGCTATTAATTATACTAATGCTTACAACCTAACTGATAGTGAAGCTATTACTCCGGATGAATTTAAAATTATATATGATAATACCAGTGCGATTAATCAACCTGATTATCAAAGTTTAATCAAACTATTAATTCAGTCAAATAAAGAAAATACTATTAAATATGATAGTTTAGATAAAGAACTTAAAGAACGAATATCTATTTTACAACAAGACCAACTTATAGCTCTGGATTTATATGATAAAACTTCAAAAAAACAAAGTAAAAAAGATGATCCAGTAAAATTAAAAGCTAGTCTTAGAGAAGTTGAAGAAAAACTTATAAAAACTAAAGAAGAATTAGAATTAATAACTGAAAAGTTAGAAAAATTAAAAATAGAAAATAAAAAATCTTTTGAATTATTTCAGCAAAAAAAATTAACTGACGAAAATGAATTAAGCCAACTATTGCATTTAAAATATCAAAAAACTATTGAAGATTTAAAAATATTACACGAAAAAGAAATTTTAGAACATCAAAGTACTAAAACTTTACATTTAGAGTTAAAAAAAAAAAATGAACTAACAATTAAGGATCTTATTCTTAAAAATAAATGTAAAGAAATGTTAATAAATGATTTACGCAGACAACTTGATATTACTCAAAAAGATGTTAATAAATTAAGTATAGAATTAGATAAAGGTAAATTACTTATAATGACATATGAAATGAATATTAAAGAAAATAAACCACCGGGTCCGCCAGGTCCGCCACCAGGTCCACCACCTCAACCTTTACCTACAGTCTTACCTAAAGATTGTATTAAAAATTAAAAATTGATTACTTAAATAATTAATTTTTTTTAGCAATATAAAAAAATTAATTTATATATTTTTAAACTATACCAAAAAAATTTATTTAATATATTTAATAAATTAAATAATTTTTTTAACTATACCAAAAAAATACCAAAAAAATACCAAAAAAATTTATTTAATAAATTAAATAAATTTTTTAACTATACCAAAAAAATTTATTTAATATATTAAATAAATTTTTTAACTATATCAAAAAAATACCAAAAAAATTTATTTAATATATTAAATAAATTATATAATATATTTTATATATTATGAAAATTTTTTTTGTAAGACATGCAGTCACGCAAATTAACATTGATAATACGGCTTACATTAATAATAATCATCAAATAACTAAACATGGAAAATTACAAGCTCTAGAAACTGGTAAATATTTAAAAACATTTGGCAAATTTGATTTAATTATTTCATCACATAGATTGAGAACAATAATGACAGCCGAAATAATAGCTAAAGAATTAAATTATAAAAAAGAAATAATTTTTGACAAGTTAATTGCTGAGGAAATTAGTAAGCTATGTAAAGATAATCCAGATTGCTTAATATCTTTTGAAAAAATAATAGAAATAATAAAAAATAATGCTACTAAATCACAAACAGACCAATATAATAAATATAAAAAATTAATTGAACTAAGTAAAGACCCATTTGAAATATTTAAACTAAAAGAAAAACAGATTGATTTATTAACAGAAATTAAAGGAAATACAAGTAAGGAAATATTAAAAAAAAAAGCAAAGAAATTTTTAAATAAATTAAAAAGTTATAATTATAATAATATTCTTGTAGTCACCCATGGTGGGGTAATAAATACAATACAATCAATAATAACTAATACTAATACTAATATTGTGTATGAAAGTAATAAAGATATTAAATATTATGGTAATTATAATTGCTGTATTATGGGTATGTTATTTGAAAAAAATATAAAAAAATTTACTCTAGTTATACCTTCTAATATTTTACATTTAGTAAAATTAATTAATAAGTCTTCTGAATCATATCCTCCTAAACTTTTATAATATTAATTAATAATATCAATCTTTACATTTATATTTTTTATTAATATAATTTATTTAATTATATACATATATACTTTTATTTTTTTTAATATATATAAATAACTTGAATTATATACATATATACTTTTATACTTTTATATTTTTATTATTTTCTTTAATAAATTTTTATAATATTTTTAAAAAACAAATAAAATTTATTAAAGAAAATAATAAAAAAAAAAAAAAAAAAAAAAAAAAAAAAAAAAAAAAAAAAAAATTTATAAAAAAAAAAAAAAAAATAAAAAATACTAAAAATAATAAAG
>Ga0214919_10008732_pt1 | contig 13247 bp, 12 predicted proteins | sample LL1503_MetaG_FD_177994 | JGI IMG/M metagenome (GOLD analysis project Ga0214919, IMG submission 177994) | Freshwater microbial communities from Lake Lanier, Atlanta, Georgia, United States - LL-1503 | ecosystem: Environmental > Aquatic > Freshwater > Lake | place: USA: Georgia | collected...
TAATGACTCTTATTCTAATAAAAGTATTGGATCCAAAATATTAAGAATTATTGATAATTCACAATTAAATAAACTATCTAATAATTCTCAAACTAATAATACTCAAACTAATAATACTAATAATACTAATAATACTAATAATGATGATGACGATGACGATGATGATGACGATGATGATGACGATGATGACGATGATGACGATGATGATGATACTAATAAATTAATAGATACTAAAGATAATAATAATATTAAAGATAATAATAATATTAAAGATAATAATAATATTAAAGATAATAAAGATAATAAAGATATTATTAAAGATAATAATAAAAAAAATTTAATAGATGAAAAAATTAATAATATTGTATTTAATAATTTTAAAAATAAAAATAATTTAAATAAATCTGAAGAAAATTTATTTAAAATTGAAAAAAATAAAAAATTATTAGATTCAGATAATAATAAAGAAATTATAAGTAATTTATCTAGTTCTATAAAATCTGAATTTACTAAATTACCTAAAAAAGAAATTGTTGATGATAGAATAAAAAAAATCCTTAATGATTTAGGATCTAATTCTGATTTTGAAACTAGTATTAATAATGATCATCCTATTGAGTATTTTTCTAATTCAAATAATTTATCTTCAAATAAATTATTTACTAATTATATTAATAATATTATTTAATAATATTAATTTTTATTGTTGGTGAAATTATATCTAATATAGCAAATGTTATTGATGCAATAGAACTTATTATTATAGTTTCCTTATAATTAATATTAGACGATATATATCTAATTGAAAAATATATTATAATAAATATTATAATATATTTTAATATTTTTTTTATTTTTAATGTATAATTAAGATTATTCATACTATTTATAATATAATTTAGAAAATTATTTTCTATTTTTTAATAATGAATATATTTATTAAATATTTTTTTATTTTATCAACTATTTTTATATTCATATTATGGTTTCAAAATATTGATGATAAAAAATGCAAGAGAACACGAAATACTTTTTATGAAAAATATAAATTACCTATTTTAGTTTGTTCTTTAATAGGTTTATTTTTTAATTTATCTTGTTCTAATTTAATTATTTATAAAAATTCAAATAAATGTTTTAATAAAGATAAACAAGATATTTATATTGGTATGCCTAATTTTTAAATTTAAAAATTGTTTCTATATAATATTAATGACAATAAAAGAAGTTGGTTATGGTGCGGCTAAATTACAAATAAAAAAATTTAATATACAAGAAATGGTTGATCATTGTACTATTGCTATGATTGCTAAAAGAGCTTCAGGTAAATCATTTTTAACTAGAGAAATTATGTTTTTAAAAAGAAATATATCTACAGCTATTGCTATTAGTAGAACAGAAAAATTAAATCATTTTTATTCTGATTTTATACCTGATGCATATATATATCAAGAATATACTAGTGATATTTTATCTAAAATTTATGAAAGACAAGCTAAAATGAACTCTGATAATTGTAAAAGAGAAAAAGAAAGTAAAAAATCTAAAGATGATTCTCTAATGTTAATTATGGATGATTGTATGAGTTCTAAAGGTACTTGGCTTAAAGATCCTAATATTTTAGAACTTTTTTTTAATGGTAGACATCATCATATATCATTTATATTAACTATGCAATTTTCATTAGGTATACCTCCTGAATTAAGAAGTAATTTTGATTATATTTTTTTATTAGCTGAAGATACTTATTCTAATCAAAAAAGATTATATGATCATTATGCTGGTATGTTTCCTACTTTTGATATTTTTAGACAAGTTTTTGCAGATATTACTGAAAATTATGGTGTTATGGTAATTGATAATAGAATTCATAGTAAAAATATTACAGATAAAGTATTTTGGTATAAAGCTAAAATTGTTCCTAATTTTAGAGTTGGTTCTAAAAAATTTAAAAAATATCATAAAGATAATTATGATAATAACTGGAATAAAAAAATTGAAATATTTAATCCTGACCTTTCTTCTAAAAAAAATTATATTAAAGTTTGTGTTGAAAAAGTAAAAAAATAAAATTGAATATTTTTTATTTTAAATATTTAAATTGTTTTTTTTTAACTCAAGAAAAACAAGTTCATAAACTTGTTCTAGCTATTTAGACTCTAAGAAAAAATAAATAGTCAAATATATAATAATGATCCTTAATGAAGAAATTATATATTGTAATGAATGTGGATTAGATACAGGTATTAAACCATATCATTTACATAGATGTTCAAAATGTGAAAAATGTAAATGGTGTCAACATGTTAAATCTTATTTTCCTTATCATGCTAGTGATTGTAAAATAAGATTTAATAAAGAAGAAGAAAAACTAGAAGAAGAAAATAATAAAAAATGTAATGAATGTAAACATGTATTATCAAAGAAACCTTATCATTTATATACTTGTTCACAAGCTAATAATTGCAAAGAATGCGGACATTGTAATTTACCTCCATTTCATAGAATAACTTGTTCTAATTCTAATAAATGTAAATACTGTCATCATGCTAAAATAGAGCCTTTTCATTTTAATACATGTTTTTTAGTAATTAAATGTAATGAATGTGGTCATTATCAGGATGAAAAAGAATCATCGCATTTTTATATATGTTCTCAATTTAAAAAAAAATGTAAAAAATGTTTGCATTCTGATCAAGAACCATTTCATTACTTTTGGTGTAAAAATAAAATATAATTTTTTATGAATTTAGTAAAATAATTTAAAATCAAAATTCTATATATTTTTGATTTTAAATAATATTTTTTTGATATAATTTTATATTATATATAATAATAATTAATATTCAATAATTATTATAAAATTTATATTAAAATATTTGTTATTAAAAATAATTAATATTCAATAATTTTAGGTGGTTTTTTTTCATTATTATATTTTTTTAAATCATTATTAATTATTTCTAATTGTTCATCTAATTCTTTTTTCTTTTCTTCTAATTTATTTATTTGTTCTTGTGCATTTTGAAGTTTTTTATCAAGATCTATTTTTTCTTGACTATCTTTTGTTTTATTTATTTTTTCTTGAATATCTTCAAAATCAGAATTTCTTGAATTTAAATTATCTAAAATATTTTGTCTAACCATTTCTGTTTTTCTTTGTTCATGAAATATTTTTGCTTTTTCTTGATTTTCAAGATAACCTTTCATCAAATTATTTAATTGTTCATTTGCATATTCAGAAGATTTTACTGCTTCTGAATCTGGTAATGGATCAAATGGTAACCATTTTCCCATATCTCCTACAAAGACATTAAAGTATGGATCAATATCTTGAATTTTTTTAGCTTGCTCACATGCTAAATCATAAGTTGCATAAACTCCTCTTATTTTAATACCTGATAAAGAAGTTTTATTTTCTTTATCTGTTAAAAAAGATATACATACAAACTTTTGATCACTAGGAATAAATGTATCCTCGGTTAAATAATCTATATTTTTACTCATTATTAAATTAATAATGAAAATAATCTTTTAAATAAATTATTTATTATAGAAGAATTATATAAATTATCATATGTATCTATTAATTCTATTGATGGTACTGAAGTTATTGTAGGTAATATTTGAGTTACTTGAGGTGTTACTTGAGGTGTTACTTGAGGTGTTACTTTAGGATTAATATTTATATTAGCAATTTTATTATCTATAATTTTTTGAGATTCTTGATACATTGGTGGAATATCAACAATACCTTTATCATATTCTTGAAATCCTATATCAATAGAAGGTTGTAAAAACATTTTTTCATATTCTTTAGAAACTTTATAATCATAAATAGATTCGCTAGGTAAAACATTCTTTTTATCATCTTTTTGATAATTTATATTAGGATAACCTATATATATTTTTTTTAAATAAATTATAAATAAAATAATACCTATAATTATAATTATAATTATAATTATTTTAAAGAAATCAATAAATATAATATATAGAATAAATATTATGATTAAATATAAAATATCCATTATATATTTATTTAGATTTTAATAATTGAATCAGTTTTTATATAAAATAAAAAATGAATTTTATTACTATTATTTTCTAAATATTGATATGATATTTGATATATTTTATTATTTAGAAAATGAAACCACTCATTTTTTTTATAAATTGCTATTGAATAATCATTATTAAAATAAAATATAACAAAATTTAATTTATAAATATTTTCAGAATTATTATTACAAATATCAGAAGGAAATATTAATATATTTGATATTTCTATAAAATTTTGATTTAATTTTACAATATTATTTTCTATTAAAAATCTATCAATTTTAATATTTAAAAACTTATTAGGCATTATTATTAATTTTTCAAATTTATTATAATATTTACATAAAGAACATTTTGTATATGTTTTATAATATTTACATAAACTAATAATATTATCACATATATTATTAGTTGATGGTTTAATTATAAAATCACTAGAAAATAAACTTAATATTTTATTACTACTATTACAATTAATACATGTACAAACTTTATAATATAATGTTTTATTTATAAAAATATTAAATTCTAATAAATATTTATCAAATATATATAATAATTCTTCATAATCAGAAGAATTTATTATATTTTTTGTTATTATATCAGATATATTTATTTCCATATATATTAATAAACTTGATAAATCTATTTTATATTTATTTTTTGTTAATTTAATATTATTAAATATTAAATTAATATATTCATTATTACTTTTTATATTTAATTCACATAATAAAAGTATTATAGTATTTAATGGATGACCCAAATTACTTTTATCTTTAATATCATAAATAATATAATTACTTAAAGCTAAAGAATTATATATTCTTTCATCAAATAAAGCAAATCCTGAATCATATTTATCAAAATACATTAATATATTATTAATAATTTCTATTGATAAATAATATTTTATTGAAATTTTTTCTAAAATATTTTTTGATTTTTTAAATTCATTAGTATAAATATTTGGTTTATATTGAACTAACATTTATTATTTTCATTAAGTTAAAAAAAATAAATATTTATATTTCAATTTTTTTCCATTCATGTGAAAAAAATATTGGATAGATTTTTTCTCCAAAATAAAAATCTACTATATCATCAAATTTTGGAGGTTCTTCATTAGATTTTCCTAATATTATATCATTCATTTTTTTACAATCTTTTATAAATCTATAATTTTTTTTTTTATCTAAATTAAAATAAATTTCACTACAATCTAATAATTGATAATCTTTTTTATTTGATTGTTTTAATTCATATTTAAATCTTACTATAATATATAAACAAAATGCAATACCAAAATTAATATCATCTATGACTGATAATTCTAACATTGATTCAAATTTAAACATATCTTTTAAATTTTCTATAGTTTCACTAGCTAAATCTATTATTTCTTGTAATCTATTTATATCTTGTAATCCTATTAAACCATATAGTAAAGTTAATGTATATAATCCTGTATATTGAATCTGTGATGTATTTTTATTATTTTTAGATAATAATTTTTTTACAAATTTAATATGATTAGTAATTTTTTCCATAGTAGGTTTCTTATAATCAAAATATATATAAGGTAAATAATCTTCAAAAATTTGATCTTTTAATTCAGTCATTTTATATATATTATTATTATTTTTTATTAATATTTATTAATCAATTTTTTTTTGTTATAAATATTTTATTAGGTTTACTATCATATATTTTTTGAAACAACCATTATATGAGGATTACTTTTAGGTATTTCTACGGTTAAACCATTATAATTAGCTTTAAATGAATACCTATTTTCTGTAAATTTTAAAATACCTATTGGTGCTTTTTCTTTTCCAAAATTAATTTCATAATCATCATTTATAATGCGTTTTCCTTCAAATTTAAACCCACTATTATGTAATTTATTCTTAAATTGTTGAATTTGCGGATCAATTAAATTACTTACATATATTTTATTAGGTTCACCGTCATATATTTTTAATATTAATTCATTATATATTACTTCCCAAATGTTATTATCATATATTGATTGAAAAAAAGTTAGTGGAAAAATGTGTGTAGGTGCAGTACCATTTGAAAATGTCATTACATATACATTATCAATAGTCTGTCCTTTAAAATCTTTACGATTTGCATCAGCAAATATTTTTTTTATTTCTTCAATACGATAATTATAAGTACTATTATATTTAGATACAGAAGGGGATAATGTTATACTTGGTGGATGAAATAATACTTTTTGTGGTGTTTGGTGTGATGTTAGTGGTGTTTGGTGTGATAATAGATGTTGATTAAATGGATGTGATATTTGATGTGATGTTTGATGTGGTGTTTGGTGTGGTGTTTGGTGTGATGTTAGTAGTGTTTGGTGTGATAATAGATGTTGATTAAATGGATGTGATATTTGATGTGATGTTTGATGTGGTGTTTGGTGTGATGTTTGATGTGGCGTTTGGTGTGATAATGGATGTTGATTAAATGGATGTGATATTTTGTGTGATGATGAAGGTGGTCTATAAGGTGGAGTAAAATTACTATGTAAATTACTACTTAAAAATTTAGTAGCTTGTAGTATTAACAGTATATAATGTTGTACTGCGTCTTTACGATTATTATATAATCCATTAATATTATTTCCTGTACATGCAAAAAATAAGTTATCCCATATAGAATTAATATTGGATGGATTATTTAATCTATCTCTTATCATCATTAAAATCAATCCTAATAAATTGGATCCATTGCCTATATTATTATTAGACCACACTAAATCTCTAGTCGCCGAATTATGTTCTAGTAAAAAAGCTTGATGTGTATTTATTAATTTATTAGCAAGATATGTACCTTCTTTGAATTTTTCTGTTAAAATTGCTAACATTAAATCTTTATTACTATCATACCCACCATAATAAGGAATAGGATCTGTTTGATTCTTATTTTTATAAGTAGCTATAAGCGTATTTTTTTGATTAAAAGCTTGATTTCCATCTAAATGAATAAAAGAAGAACGTTCTGGTTCTTTAAACTTACTAGCTTGAAAAGCCGCTTCAGCATTTCTAAAAGTATATTCTTTGGTATCATCATTAAATTTAAATTTAAGTCCACCAAATACTTCATAAAAATTTCCTAAAAATTCAGCATTAAATTGATGATCAACCGGTTCTTTTTTTCCTGGAAAATAAAATGCCACTAAACCTTTAATATTAGGAAAGTTATTATTAGTAAATGTAGGATCAATATTAGGATCTTGTGTATGTCGCATACCACCATTTTGCGTTTTTTCTAAATATTTTTTTTTATATTTTAAATATTTATTTGAATACATGATTATATAATATAATATATAAAAAAATTAATAATAATTAAATTTATGTGTGTATTATTGATAGTAATTATTATAGTTTACCATTAGTTTTTTTTTAAATTTAAGTTAGATAATAATTAATTATTATATTATTATTATTTATTTAATATAATGTTATTAAAGCTATTATATTAATATTTTATTATTTAAATATTTATAAATGATTAATTAATTCTATTAGTCTTAATGTTATTTTTTTTGACCATTTATATTTATTCATAAATTCATTAACATCTTTTTCAGAATACTTATTAGTAAATTTTTTTAATACAAATAATAAATCATTATAACTACCTAATAATAAGTTACCCAAACTATTTTTTTTATTGAGATAAACAATTGGGTATGTTAGTGAAGAATTATCTTTATTTTTATAATCTATTTTAATAATAGTATATGGTAAATCATATTTTTTTAGAATTGTTATTGCTTGATTTGAATAATAACACTCATAACATGAACTAAAATCTTTTAATTTTAAATTTGATTTTATTTTTTTTTTATCATTATCTTTTAAAATAATAATTTTAAAAAAATAATTACTCATTATTAATTTTATATTAGATTATTATTATAATAAATTCATAAAAATATTTACAATTAATTATAAAATTATTAAAAAATTGATAATTATTTATATTTATTCTATTTTTTATATTTTTTATGAATATTTTAAATATTAAAGATATTAAAGATAAAGTTAGATTAGATCCTCTAGAAATATCTTTAAATAATAATAAATCTAATAAGTTAGTAATATTTTTATGTAATCCTGCATCTAAAAATGGAATTACTAATGAGAAGGAAGATTATACTATAAGGTGGATTAAAAATAATTTAAACTTAACAGAATATAAATCATTTATAATCTTAAATATAATTTCATCAATAGAAAAAAATTTAGAAAATATTAAAATATCTAATGAACTTACAATTAATGATATTAATTATTATCATAATATAAATAAAGAAAAAATAAATAATGTTTTATTAACAAATAATATATCTACAATATTATTTGCATGTGGACAACATTTCATTCAGTCTAAATGTAAGCATATGAGTAAATATTATAAAGATTTTTTTATTGATATTTATAATATTTTATATCAGTATAAAAATATATTATATTGTTTAGAATATACTAAAAAATGTATACTAATTGGTAATAAAAATATTAAATTACCTTATTTTCCTTCTAATAGAAAGAAAAAAAATATGACATTAGATAATAATAATAAAATTAAATTAAAAAAATATAATTATATTTAATGAAAATAATTTTTGTTAGACATGGACAAACACAAACTAATCTTAAAGGTGAATATTATGGATTAGATGATTCAATAAATATTTTAAATAAAACTGGTGAAGAACAAGCAATAGAAACAGGAAAATATTTAAATAAATTATATAAATTTGATTTAATTATTTCATCTTCTAAACTTAGAGCTATTCAAACAGCAGAATTAATTGCTAAACAAGTTAATTATAAAAAAGAAATTATAAAAAATAATTTAATAATGGAATTAGATGTTCTTGAAAAATATACTGGTAATAAAAATCAAGATGATATAAAAAAAATATTTAATTTATGGCAAAAAAAATTAAATAATGAAAAAGATCCTTTTAAATATATAAATTTATTAAATAAACAACAAATTTATTTTTGTAAAAAATTTAGTGGAATAAATTATTATGATTACTTAAATGATCTAAATAAATTTTTAAATCAACTAAAAAAATTAAAAAATAAATGTGTTTTAGTTGTATCTCATGGTAGAATTATGAATCATCTTGAACATTTAATAACTAATACAGAAGATACTGTTAAATTTATTCCATATAATAGTAAAGAAATTACAGGAGGTAATTGTAATATAATGATGTGTTTATTAGATAATAATAAATTTAAATTAGTAATGCCTAGAAATTCTAATCATTTAATAAATATAAATAATAAAAATTAAAGAAATTACTAGAGGTAATTATAATATTACAATATGTTTAATTAGAAAATAATAAATTTAACACATATAACTGGTAAAAATTAATAAAATATATATTAAAGATTAATATATATTTTATTAATAATGTCTGGAGGATTAATAAATTTAATAACTACTGGTATACAAGATTCACCTTTAATAGCAGATCCTGAAATAACTTTTTTTAAATATATTTATAAAAGATATACACCATTTTCATTAATTCAAAATGTTAGATATTTAGGTAGAATTAATTTTGATAAAGAATATAAAAAAATTTTAGAAATAAATGGAGATTTATTACATAATCAATATTTTAAAATTAAAATTCCTAAATTTAAAATTCAAAAAAAATCTAATACTATTACTACTTCAAATACGTATAATATTAATTATTTAGATATTTATTGTAATAATAATTATTGTTATATATTTTATATTAATAATAAATGGAATATCATTCCTTCAAAATTATTTACATCATTATTAAATGATTATAATTTAAATAGTATAGATAATATTTTATTTCAAAATAATTTATTACCAAGTATAATTAATATAAATGATCCTGTTGATTTTTATTTAATAAAAGATAATAAAATATCTAATTTAATAAATTTAGTAGATTTAAAATTTAATATATTTCAACAATTATGGTTAAATAAAAGTCTTGATAATTTATGTAATTTATCTAGTTATACAAGTGTTTATAATAAATTTTATAATTTAGTTAAATTTAATTTATTTAATTTATATAAAAAATTTAATATAGTTAGTTATACTATAAATAATAAAACAGAAACAGAAAGGTATTTTGAATATACTAATTCATTCAATAAATATTTTAATAATGAAGAATTTGATATAGATTTTACTTATTTTTATTGTATAAATAATAATTTAATTTTTAATAATTATGTTAATAATATATTACCTTATAATTCATTAATTATTAATATATTTTTATCTTTTTTATATTCATCAGATTTAATATTTACTTTTTGGAATAAATATAATATAGGTTATAATAATCAAATTATTAATTTATTATCAAATGAATATAATTTTGAAAATGAATGGGAAAATAATCTATATAAATTAACTAATAAATATAGTATTGATATAAATATTAATAATTATATATTAGAATATTTTACTAATTTATATTATCATATTGCTAGAACATTATCTGATATTTATAATAATATTAAGTTTAATAATTCTATTATTTTATATATTAAATTAAAAGTAATATTTAATAGATTTTATAATCCTATATCTAACAATCAAATAAATTTTAATGACTTTTTTAAAAAATCTAATCTAGATAGTGATAATTATGCAAAATTACTTACATATGAAATAGAAAATTATGCTTCTTTAAATAATATTTATGAAACTTTATCTTCAGATGAAACTCAGAATATAACTCCTGTAGATTTACAAAATATATTTTATATTATAGCTCATGATTTTATTAAGGATATTATAAAATCATCGTTATTAATAGATAATCCTAGTATTATTTCATTTATAATATTCTGGATGAATAGTTTATTTATTAGATTATATATCAGACATCAAGATATTTATTCATATTTATTTAATAATAATTCCCAATTATTTGATTTAAGTAATATAGTTTCTTCATCTAGTGCTTCTAATAATATTCAATCAACACCATCTAACAATAGAAAATTAACTTTTTATAATAGTATTTTTCAATCAAATTTATTTACTGTAGATGATTATTATAATTCTTTTTATGAAATGTTTTATAAAAATAGTTTTATTGGTAGTATTTCAAATAATAATTTAAAAAATCAAATTAATATAATATTTGAATATAATTTTATAAATAATGATTCAAATTTTTATAAAATAACTATTAATAATAAATATATATTTACTAATTTAGAATATAATAATATTAATAATAATTTAAAAATAAAATTAGATAATTATTATGATAAAAATTGTGAGATTAAATTAAAAATAATAAATTCTGATAATTATATAAATTATACTAATATTTATTATCAATTTACTGATGATTTATATTTAGTATTTGATATTAATAAAGAATTAAATAATACTGATATAATTGAATTAGAAATAAAATATACATCATATATTCCTTATATTTCATTTAATACTATTACTTATCCTAATGTAAATATATCTGATATACAAAATAAAAATATAATAACTAATTATAGTATAAATTTAGATAAAATATTATTAAATTCAGATTCATATGATCCATCTTATTTTTATTATTTAATTAATAAATTACCTAATTCTAGTGAATATTATAAGTTAGTTAATATTGATTTACATACTTTTAATATAATTAATTATAATAATAATATTAATCAAAGTAATTATAATATTTTAATAATACCTAAACAAAATATAGTACCTAATTTATATAATTATATTAGTGAAATTGGAGATTATAGATATACTGATCCTAATAAAAATAATTTATTAGATATAAATGATTATATTTTTAATAAACCTTTTTTATTATTAGTAAATAATAGTAGTAGTAGTATACCATATTTCTATTTTTATAATATAAATTTTAAAATAAATCATACATCAATAATAACTTTAAATGATCAATTAGTTACTTTTGAATTACCTATACCTACACAATTATTTTTTCCTAACACTATAAATAATTCTGATTTAATTGATTCTACTTATTCTAAGGTGCCTAATGCATTATATTTTAATCCATGTTATGATGAATTTAATTTATTATATACAGATTTAAATAATATATCTATTAGTTATATTATTAATAAATTACATACTATTATTAATAATAATGAAGATTATAAATTATGTATAAACACACTCAAACAAACTAATAATTTGTATTTAAGTATATTTAATAATATATTTAATAAATCTAATTTTTATGGTAAAACAACAAAAAATATATTAAACAATTTAGAAATAATAAATTTTACTAATTATGATTATAATAATTATTCACATTATGCATATTCTAATTTAAATATAAGTAATTCTATAAATACTATAACTTCAATTTATCAAAAATATAATAGTAATTATAAAATAACAAATAATATAAATAATTTATTAATTAATACATCTAATTTTTATAGATCTCATATTAATTTTATTAATAATAATATAAATTATTTAAACATATTAAATTCTGAAAATTATAAAAATGAATATTTATCTTATAATGATATTAAACAAACAATAAAAAATAAATTTTATAATTATGCTTATAATTATCAAATAAATTTATTACATAATATTAAAAATATTAATAATATTTATTCTATTGATATTGATAAAAATAAATATTATATTGATGAATTAACAATTAATAATTATAATATAATTGTAAAAGATTATAATTTATATATACCTAAAAATCAATATAAAAATACTATTTTAAAAACTTCTATAAATAATAAATTTGAATATATTGGATTAATAAACATTAAAAATAATAAAATAAATTATGATATTATAGATACTTCTATTTATCATAATTTATTAGATGATAATGGAGTTTTACATAATATAGATAATTTAAATATTAATGATTGTATTATAATAAATCCTATATTTAATAACAATATAATTAGTAATTCTATAATTATTAAAGATAATAAAATAAAACCTTATCAATATAGTAATAATATTAAACAATATAACTCAAATAATTTTATATTATTATTTGATCCTAAACTAAATAATTATAATTTATTACAATTTAAAAATATTAATAATATATTAGATGGTAATTATCATATATGGATCTATAAAAATGATATAAT
>Ga0214919_10008733_pt1 | contig 13246 bp, 14 predicted proteins | sample LL1503_MetaG_FD_177994 | JGI IMG/M metagenome (GOLD analysis project Ga0214919, IMG submission 177994) | Freshwater microbial communities from Lake Lanier, Atlanta, Georgia, United States - LL-1503 | ecosystem: Environmental > Aquatic > Freshwater > Lake | place: USA: Georgia | collected...
CTTCTTTGGTCAGATAACCTTTGCGGTCCTTGATCTCTTCATATGCACCTTTAAAGCAAGTGACAAGGTCAAGGTCTGCACAGGCACAACCCATCACCAAAGTGACCAGAATATCGCCATAGGCATCTGCCATTTCTTCTCTGTCACCTTTAGCAATAGCGGCATATAGCTCATCTAGTTCCTCAAGGGTTTTCTTTGCTTGAGCAGCAGGGGTGGAGTTCTGGACAATGCCACGTTGAGTTCCCCAAACAATTACATCCATTTCTGTTTTTGCATAGCTCATGTGTTCTTCTCCTTGAGTTTGGCTTCAACTGCGGCAATCAGCGCAACATGATGTGGCACTTTTCCATAGCTTTCAACTTGCACTTGCTCTCGTTCCTCTGCTGTCAGCCCTACCCATGTGCGCTGTGCATCACGGTGGCCAATGAACTTTCCGCGAGGAGTACAGGCTCGCCAACAGGTTTCATATTGACCACAGCAAGGTTGTGCGTCCTTCAGGCTTTCTATTAAACCTACAGGCTCATCCTTCGCTTCTAGTGCGGCTTTAATGGCGGTGATGGCTTCTTCAATCTCAGGCATCCATGCTTTTTCTTTTGGCAAGTAGTAACTATCAACCAAACTGTTTGCCACTTCCAACGCCTCCAATGCAAGGCGTAATGCTTCGTCTTTGGTCATTCTTTACTCCTTACCAAGCTGGCAGCAGCCACCTTCTCACCGACCAGGTCTTCGCTGACCTCGACACCAAGTTTTAAGACAGCACTGGGGCTTTTGAGTTCCCAGGCAATGAGCAAGTCTTTGAATGCCTCTTGGACCAACTTCTCATCCTTCCAAAACTTGGTCTTGCGACCAAGACGCATGGTCCAGCCTTGAATGGATTTGCCTTGGGCCAATTGCTCTTTGGCAGCAGCCTGCACTGCATCGGCCCATGCGGTCACCAGAGTCGCGTTGTCTAGCATCTCTGGGGTAACAGTCGTGTCAGGCTTGAAATCGTTTCTAGCGACCTCTTGGACCTTTTCACGCATGGATGGGCAAATGGTCTTGGCCTTGCAGTACCGACAGGCATCGGGGCTTGGGTTGGTTGGTGCATCGCCTGTGAGCGCCAGCTCGGCTGCGGCCTTGAGTCTTTCGCCATGCTCCACCAAGTCTTGGCCAGTCACTGTCCACTTACTGTGGCCAACCCGCGGCTGGAATATGTGCATGGTGCATTCGATGGTGCTTGGCGCTTTGAGTTGGCGCATTGCACCAAGGGCATAGGTTAAGAGCTGCTTGTTGTCATTTGCGTCAACAGCCACACGGCCAGTCTTCAAGTCAACGACATGAAGATGGTCCCCATCGACCAGGACAGCGTCAGCCGTGCCACCAAGCGCTGGGTGCAGAGACTTCAGACCTTCATCAAGGTTGACTTCGATCAGCTTTTTGCGCGGATTCTCGACCAGAGTGTTGACAAAGTCTGCATAGCTTTGGGCCATGGCCACATGGTCAGGATCAGTTCCGGCTGGTACTTCACCATTGCTAAGAATGATCTCAGAGATTTCATGTATCGCTGTGCCAATGGCAGCGGCTTCGCCGGCTGGCTCGTAAGGCATGAGGGATTCAAGCCGGTATGAGCCAGGGCAAGACATGAATCTGTCTGTGCGGGATGCTGAGAGTCGGGCGTGTTTTCTTGTTTCATGTTGCATGGTTTCTCCTGGTTAAATAATTTGGTTAACGACATTGAGCTTCTTTAAAACTTTTGCTAAGACATTGTGGTCCAGACTTGCCTTAATAGTCAAAATGTAGATGACGGGTGGAATGCCTGACTTGTTGATGTTCTGCACACGGCTTGATGCCTGCTCCAGTGCTGATGTGGACCAAGTGCATTCAACAAAAACAATGGTGTCGGCAGCACTTAGGTCCACACCTTCAGACATGGCGGCAATGTTGCCGATGATGCATTTGGTCTGGCCAGACTGAAAATCTGCAATCGCTTGGTCTCGTTTCGGTCTTGACGTTTCACCCGTAATAATTACGGGTTTGTGGGTCTTGAGTTCATCTTGCAGGGCTTGGACCACATCCTTGTGATGCGCAAAGACAACCACCGGCTCATTGGCCTGGAGCAAGTCATCGATGAAGTCGGCTGCATATTGCACCTTGCGCATACCGGCTTCACGCATGATCTCGGCCAAGCCTTCAAAAGCCATGAGCGCGTTGGGGTTGGCCATCAAGGCATCGGCATCAAAATCTTGCTCGCGCTTGTCTATTGGCAGATCAAAGGTGATCAAAGACACTTGCGGCTCTTTGTAGTCTTTGAAAATTGCTTCTTTCTTTCTGCGCAGCACATGGGGCTTCATCAGTTCCTTGAGTTCGACCAGGTTAGATGCGCCTGATGTATCCAAGCCCCATGGCGCTACCCACATCTTTGCATATCGGCCTGCAAAGTCGTACCAGCCGCCTCTGTAAATGCCCAGGCCATGGAGGATTGGCCACAGCTCAATCGGCCTGTTTGGGATGGGTGTGCCACTGAGCGCATAGACATGGCCAATCTTTTTCATGGCCAGCATGGCGGCCTTCGTTCTTTGGGCTTTTGGATTCTTGATTCTGTGGCATTCATCGAGAACTAGGGTCTTATATTTGTCAACGTGTGTTACACCATACTGCAAGACATCGTAGTTGATGATGGTGATATCGGCACTATTAACCTCTGAAGCCTCACGTTTTCCATTGACCACATGGACCGAGACGTTAGGCGCTAGTTTTTGGAAAGCCGCCTCCCAGACTGTCTTGGCAATGGCTGGGCAAACGATCAGGGCTGGTAGGTTTTCAAGTGCAGCAGCTGCTGTGGGTAGCGTCTTACCAACTCGTGGCTGGTCGGCCAGTATGGCCCTACGCCTGGACAGCAAGAAGAGCTTGGCCTCTTGCTGATGGGGGAAAAGTTGCATTTCGGTTTCCTCGTTTTAAGTTGTTTGCATCATATCCGATTTGTGCTAAAGTGCAATTTCTGTTTAATCGCAGAAACGTGAAAACCCTTAAACCCTTAAAAGGAAAAAACCATGACCAGAGTCGTAACCGGCAAAGTCCGCTTCTCATATTTCTCAGCATTGATTGCTCGTAAAAATGAAATGAACGGCAAAGAAGAGTTCTCAACGCAAGTGCTTGTCCCAAAGACAGACACCGAGACTGTGAACCAATTGAAAGCGGCAGCCAAGGCCGCATTGACCGCCAAGTTCGGGGACAAAATCCCAAAGACTGTGCGCAATCCCTTGCGTGATGGCGATACTGAAACCAAGTCTGATGGCTCACCACTGGGTGCTGAATATGCTGGGCATTACTTTTTCAATACCAAAAGCACCAATAAGCCTGGTGCAGTGGATGCCCATGGCCATGACATTCTTGGATCACAAGATATTGTCTCTGGCGACTATGGCCGCGTGTCTTTGAATGCCTATGCTTATGACCAGGCAGGCAACAAGGGCGTGTCGTATGGACTAAACAACATCATGCTTTTGTCAAAGGGTGAATCGCTGGGTGGTGCAAAGCCTTCAGCTGCATCCGACTTTGGCGTGGTGGCCGGCAAAGCGCCAGCTGCCGAGTCAGTCGATAACGACTGGTGATTTGTTAATCAGCTTCTCAAGCGCCAAGTGCAATTGATTGACTGATGTCCACAGAGGCTCCACAGTTCCAGACAGCCACCGGCTGACTTGGGACTGCTGGATGCCAGCCTCATCGCACACGGCAGACATGGTGATTTTGTGAGCCTTGGCCCTTGCCTTGATATCGTGAATTGATTCCATGGGCGCATTCTAATTGCGCTATATGCAAAAAAACAACATGGACAGAATTACTTCTTGCAAGATAATTAAATTCTGTCAGACTCCGTTACTCCTATTACTAAATACTGGAAACGACATGAAACAGAAAATCATTACCACCCTGATTGAATGGACCTTGGCCATCATCATTTTTGGCGGCATTGGCGTGATGCTGGCTTGGAGGGGTTAAGCATGAACTACGGCCCAACACCCAACTGCCCTAAAGAATTGTTCCAGTTTGAGTGCTGCATTGAAGATGTGGACCTTATATGCTTTCTGGAATACAGCCCAGAAGAAAAGGGATCAGTCGATTCCCTTGGCTCACCTTATGAGCCTGACATTGATGAATCAATGATCCTTAATAATGCATACATTGCAGACACTGATGTGGACATTGCCCACATGATCTTGCAAGGCTTTGTGGACCACATTGAAGTGTCTGCGCTTGAAAAATACAATGAACAATAAAGAATTGCCACCGGCCCTTGATGCCTGCCTTGACCTGGTCAAAGACTTACTCCACCCAGAAGTCTTTGGCCACGCAATTCCCAATGAAGTTAAAACCCGCGCATTCGTTGTCAGGACCATGCTGGAGCGCTTGAAAGTAAGAATGGATAAGCAGACATGACCAGAGGATTGAAACCCCGTGTAGGCCCTGCCATTGAGGCAGCGCTACAAAAAAAAGGCAATCTGTCAGACCTTGACCTGGCCAAGATTTGCTTTTGTTGCAGACGCAGTGCAGCCAGAGAGCTGTTTGACCTTCACTGCAATGAATTGGTATATATCAGTGGATATACCAGAGTCAGCAACAATGGCCAGTGGCGGCCATTGTGGTCATGGGGTGAGGGTGAAGACGCTCAAGCGCCTGGTCCAGTGCCAGGGGCCGAGCGCATTCGGAAATACCGAGAAAAGATGTCAGCCGATGACAAAGACTTTGGACTGGCCAGACGCAGGCAGAAAAGACGGGTTGTTAAACGCGACCCTCTGGTGGCCGCGTTTTTTGGGGGAATAGAATGAAGCTAATTACAAAAATGACTCAAGACGAAAAACTTGAGGCAATCAATACTTTGCAAGTCTTTATTGAATCAGCCGTAGAGTCTGAGCAGGATGAGCCAGCAGACTTCAAACTTGAAACACAAAGACGAATTGACCTTGTGCTGATAAACCTAAAAGAGCTTATGGGCCTGAAAGAAACTTCATAAGGTTATCAAGCCACTCTTGATTTGTTGGCTGGATTGGCTTTGCAAGTTGGAAAGACCTGACATCACCACTTTCTGGCGCTCCAATTTCTCTACGCATCTTGTACCAGTCAGGGTACAGAATTTCTTTTGGCACTGATTTTTCAAACCCACCAAAATATTCACCAGGCAATTGCGTGTCATATGTTTTGTGTGGAATTTGTGGGTTTGTAATTAGTTCAGCATTTGGAACCATTTTCCCAATTGACAAACCACCAGAATACATTGGCTCATTAAGTAGCAATGGGTCTGTTATTGCATATCTTGTGTAAGAGATATCAGGGAACCCAGCGTTTTGGAATTTATCAAGCTGCATCCTGTCTACAAAGACATGGCGCAATGCACCATTGCTTTCTAATTGAGCGCGTGATTCTGGATTCATCACGCCTTTCCATTCCGGCCGGATAGATTTAACTTCTTTATCAAAAGATGAAATGGCTTTTTTAGTTATTTTCCCAGCCTTCATTTGTTCAAGCAAAGCATCAGACATCATGGTGTTGTAGTTCATTGACAATGGACCCATTGCCGAATAAACACCATAGACATCACCCTTGCCAACTTTAGCGGCTTCATTGATTTGATTTTGAAGAGCTTGAGACGCACCTTTTTCAGAGGCCCAAATTGAGCCTGTTGGTGAATGTGTTCTCATAAAGTCATAACCGCCCTCAAGATAGACTGGCGTTTCAAACTTTGTGCTGCCAATGCCAAGTAAATTTTGGCCAGCAATTGATCTATCTCCATGGAATGGAACAATCGCGCCACCTTGCATTTGTTCTGGCGAAACAATCTTTTTTGGTGGCAAATCTTTTAAAACTTCACGCTGCGCTGTCATTTCACCAATGGGGATTGGCAATTTCTTACCAGCACCAATGTCATGCCAATAACCAGCAGCCGCAGCTTCTGCTGCGCTCATCCTTTTAGTCATTCCAATTGGTGCAAATGCCATTGGCCCAGCCATGGCCATCTCGGTCAATTCAGACAAAGCCTTCTTGTTTGTGACTTTTACTGGATTCTTTGGATCACCAAATGCCTTGTCATAAAGGTCTTGAAATTTCTTGTCTTTTTCTTTAATGTTCAAAATACCAGATCGAATGGACCCACCAAGACCCTGCATTTGTTGGGTGCGTTCTGGACTCTGCATCCAGCCTAAAACATCATCAAGCAAGCCTGCCATGTTTACCTCTTATTGTCCATACATAGGTCTTGGCATTGTCTCACCAATGTAACTTGCACCATAAGGCACAGTCTTGCCAAGCGCTCTCATTGTGGCTGCAATTTTCTGTTGCAAGTAAGCCATGGCGCTTTCATCTTTCAATGCTTTGCGCACAATCTCTGGGTCTTCTGAAACCAGAATCTGGGCAACACGCTGGCGATCTTGCTCCGACAATCCTTTATTGGATTCGCCAACCATTTTGCTGACCACTCTGAATGCAGCCATTGGGCTTCCAGTTACTGCATTGGCCACATCGTCAGCTGTAATGGTCGATCCAGTGCGCTGGGCCTGCATCATTGATGCTGCCGTGTCTGATCCACCAAGAACCTTATTCTTGGCAGCCTGTGACTGGGCAGCTGTGCCAATACGGGTCAAGATGCCATCAAGCTCGTCACCAGGATAAATGGTGCGCAAGATAGCGCCTTGTTTGGTATCTGCACTGGCCAGCACACCCATCATGGACTTGGCGCGGCCTGATCCCATTTGATTGCGAATGGCATCCATAGCGCCAGCTCTAAATGCATTGACAACACCAGGATTGTTGGCCATGTCTTCCATCATTATTTGGACTTCATCTGCACTCTTTGAGAAAATTCTTCGGCCTTCCTGAAATGCATCTCTTGCACCTCTACGCTCTGCTGCTTGCTGACGAGCCGCAGACAATGCTGCTGATGATGTATCAATAGCATCTCTCAGTGATGCCTCAACATTCTTAAGCGCTTCACCTACACCACCACGGCCACTGGTATATGCCGAGTTGATATTGGCTTGCAAACCTCTACGAATGACTTCAGCGTCTTCCAGAGTTGGGGCTTTGGAGAATGTTATTTCACCCTTTTCATTAAAAGAGAAAAATGGCTTTTTACCTGTCTGGGCTGTATAAATTGCATTGATCTCACTGACAGCACCTGGTGCGCGTTTAAGCGCATCTGTCAGACTTGCCAATAGATTAGCATCAATTACGCCACCAGCGCCATAGGCTGTTTTATAGGCTTCATTTTCAAGCGCCTTGGCCTCTGCATCGGTTGCGCGGTAAAAACGCAAAACATTTTCATTTGCTGGTCGTGGACCAATAAAGTTAGGATCAAGTCCGCTGACCAGCTTTTGCTGCATATCTGTCAAGACTTCTTTACGCAAAACATCTGGGCGTGTAGACAAAGCGCCTTGAATTGTTGTGGATGCCTTGCCACCCTGAGTAAATAGACCGCGCACAGCAGCCAGCAATGTCTGGTTTTCAGCCATGATTTCGCCATTGGCAATGCGCTGGACAATCTCATCTGTGGTTAAGCCAGTTTCGCCTGCAAGGCGTTGAATTTCAGCCTCCGCAGCCTTGCCGCCACGGCCACCAGCCAAGCGCCTGGCAGCATCAAGCGCCATGTCTGTAACCTTACCAACACCCATTAATCCAGCCTGGACCACTGGTGCAATAGATGCCCCCATGACTGTGGAGCTTGGTACTCTGGCTGCACGCGCTGCAAAGTCGCCTTCGCCAGTCATAAATCCAGTGATGCCACCTTGCGCACCACCCATTGCTGATGTGCCAGCCAATGCTCTGATCAATGGGGCAACACTGACCGCCATGCGTGGGCCAGTTACTGGTGCAGCTGTGCCACCAGTGGCCGCAGTTAATGCAGCTGCTGATCCGACACCACCCAAAGCCTCATAACCTAAAGCCTCAACGGGCGATTGGGCCTGATAAGCCTTCATCTTCCCTCTGATTTCAGCAAGCACTTTGTCATAGTCTTCACCAGTCACAGAAGCGCGTAACCGCGCCTCCATCTCATCGGCTGCACCAAGAGTCGCACCTTGCGCAATAGAGCGCAGACGTTGCGTTGGGGCTGCTGGTAGAGGCTGGGTTAATGCTGGAGCTGGTGCAGCCTGTGGCTCTAGGATGCCGCCAATACTTTGAGACAAAATGCCTTTAAGAATATTGAGTTTTTCAGTAGATAAGCCAGAGACATCACCCTGCTTAATCTTGAGCAGTTCTTCGGTTGTGAAACCTTCTAATGCATCACTCATCGTTGACCTCCAGAAGAACGCAATTGCAATTGTCTGTCAATGGCATCTATCAGTGGATTGCCACCACCGCCACCATATGGCGTTACCTGGTACATCGGTGCAAACTGCTCAAATCCAGGCAATTTGCTGGCGCGCTGGACATAGTCTTGTTGTGCTGCCAAACGATATTTGGCTGTTTTTTGTGCTGTTGCTAATGCTTGCTTAATTTCAGTGGCTGTTAATGTTTGATCACCAGCAGCTGCGCGTCTAAGAATTCCACGCTCACCTTCAGTCAATGATCCTTGGCCACGCATTTGGCTTGCAGCATCAAGTTCTTGTTGGGCCAAACCTTGGACCACAATTCTTGTATTTGCTAATTGCTCATTTGCATCAGCACCAGCAACACCTAATTGCTGACCAATTCTGAGCATTGCTGTTCTGTAATCAGCACCTGGTCCAACAATAGCTTTATCAAGTGCAGGCAACATTCTTTCAACATTTTGCAATGTTTCATTTGCAGACCTGGCACCCATGGTCAATTCATTAAGGGTCTTTGATACATCAGTTCCAACACCAGCCAAGAATTGCTGATTGCCAGGCATCTTGACTTCAACATTTGTTTTTGGTGCGATTTGTGAACGATATTCACCAATTGCTTTAATGCCTCGTGGTCCAGTTCCAGCCAGATTTTCTCCACTTATGTATTCAACTGTGCGTAAATCTTGAGATGGTGCTTCGTATGGTTTAGCGCCTGTATATTCTTTTGACTGTCCAAGTTTATTGAATTGCATCATTTTTACTTGGCCATTAACCATCATTGGCTCTGGCTTTCCAAATTCAGCTTGAGCTGCTGCCGCTTTTAAAACCTCTGGCATTCCTTCTTTTCGTGGCATTCCACCAATTAAAGTGCGTTGCACAGGATTTAAAAATGACAATAAATCTGTAGAAGTTGCTGCTGGTGCAGGAATTTGTGCTGCCAATTCTGCTCGCGCCATTGTTGGTCCAACTGGACCAGCAGCCGATACTGGAGCCGCTAAAGCAGCCTGGGCTGGTGTTAATACTGGTATTGCACCTTGACCACCAAGTAATTGTCTCCAAGACTCATTTCCAGCAGCCTCTTGCTGCATCTCTTTAAGTTTTGCAGTAAGCATTAATTGATTAATAGCGCCTGTTGTGCCTTTCTCATAAGCACCTTGTCCGGCCTCAAGTGCTGATCCAAGTGCTTGACCCAAACCAATACGCTGCGGGCTTCGGCCACCAGCCTTGAGTAATTGGGCAGCAGCAGCCAAAGTTGATTGCAAACCCAATTGTTCTTTTTGCTTGGCAGTCAATAACTTTTCAAGTTCACTTCCAGAGTCGCCACCAAACAAATTGCCTAAAAGGCCATCAAGATTAAATTCAGCCATTTTTTACCCCTTAACCTAAAAGGCCAAGCAAAGCACCAACACCAGCGCCAATGCCAGTGCCAACACCTGGAACAATACTTCCCAACTTTGCACCAGCCAAAGCGCCACCAAGAGCGCCAGCAGCCGGGTTTTGGCTGTATGGAGTCGTTGCCACCATGCCAAGGTTGGCAGGCTGCGCACCAAGTGAAGACTGCACCACTCCCAGGCGCTGGAGACCAATGTTGCGAATGGCATCCATTTGTTGCTGGTCCAAAGCCTGACGCGCACCACCAGCGGCCATGACAGCTTGAGCGCCACCAAGACGCAATGCCTGCTGCTGTGCAGCCAAATTACCGAGCTGGCTTGCACCGCCCAAACGCAATTGAGCGCCTTGCAAGCCAGCTTGCTGATTGGCAATGTCAGCTGCTGATCTGCGTGCAATGTCTGCCTGTTGCATGGCCATGGCCTGGTTAAATGCCTGCTCGTTCAATGTCGTACCAAGATTGGCAGCCTGCTTGGCAAACCCCTGGTTTGTCAGAGCTTCGGCCACACCTTGGCGAGAACCACCAAATGCACGCGCAGCTGTTGCACGCTCACCAGTTTGCTGAATGGCGTTTCTGCGAGCCGCTTCCAAATCAGCCAATGCATTTTCACGCACCATGCTTGTATATGGATTCATGTATGAGCCGATAGAGCCTGGGCCAGTCATCCCAAGATTGGTCTGCTGCGCTGTAATTTGTGCAGGCTGATACACGCCACCATAGGCAGCCATTTGCGCTGCCAGGTCAGTGCCAGTGATGCCTGGGCCAGCCAGGCCCGTGTTGACAAGGGCTTCCTCGCCTGCCTGGTACATGGGGTTGTACCCAGCAAATTGCTGGACTGGCAATGCACCAGCAACACCTTGAGCCTGCTGAAAATTGGCCAGGAATGCTTCTTTGATCTGTGGATCAATGGAGCTTGTTGAGGTTGTTGTTCCACCTTTTGACATATTTCCACCTTATCCCAGTAAAGATTTCATTTTCTTGGCAGGCACTTTGCCCTCATTGATCATGTCCAAGAGTCCACGGCCATACTTGTTGACTGCCTCTTTTTTGATCACATATTCACCAATGTCAAGATTGACAGCGCCATCATCGGGTCCAGGGGGATTGGGACCAAACATCAGGCCACCATGGACATAGCCACCTTTGGCCATGGCATTACCAGTTCCAGCTCCAGCGCTAGTTCCTCCACCTCCACCACCACCGCCACCGCCATCACCACCGCCATCACCGCCATAAACTGGTGTTCCACCAAGCCTTGCAATTTCAGCGTCAGCCTGTGCTTTGGCTAAGTTAGCAGCCTCAATGCGGTCATACAGTCCTGGGTCATAACCACCCATTGGAGTATTGGCCACAAAGTTCTGATAAGGATTTTGGAATGGTTTCATTTGGCCCATGATTTGAGAATATGGGGATGCACCACCAACTGTCACCGCAGGGTTATATTGAGCGCCAATGGGGATAGACATGTAATTACCAAATGCACCACCAATGCCCATATTTGCACCTGGTGTAGTGGCCGTTGGTGGCGTATAAAACTTTCCACCAGCATTGTTCTGAATCCATGCTAAATCAGCATCGGTCAGATTAAACATGTTTTTTGCTTGGGCTGATGTAATTTGATTTTGAGCTAATAGGCTGTTGAGTAAAGCAATGTCACCAGCTTTATATGCAGCCTCAAGCTGGGAATTTAAGCCAGTTTGAGTTGTGGATGTTGTTTTCAATGCGGCAGCTGCTTTAGCATCAGCTGCGGCTTTGGCATCAGCAATTGCTTTAGCATTTGCAGCCGCTTGTGCATTTGCAGCTGCTTTAGCATTTGCAGCAGCCAGGGCATCAGCAGCCGCTTTTTGTTGTGCAGCAAGTGCAGCAGCCGCAGCATTTGCAGCAGTTTGACCACTAGCACCTAATAAACCTTGAGATGTTGCAGCCTGTTGCTGTGCAGCAGCAATTGTGGCTGCTGAAGCTGTTCTGTCTTGTGCTGTACGCGCTGCAAGTTCTGCATCGGCAGCAGCTTTGGCAATTAATTCCGCTTGAGTTGTTGGCACTGCCGCAGCATATTTATCAGCAACACTTTGAGTCGTAACACCAGTCGCACGGGCTACATCCTCTGGACTGACACCAAGTCGATCCATTTCAATGCGCAATTCTGCTGGCGATTTTGTTTGCAAATTCTGTGCAACATAATCAAAAATGCGTTGATCAAATTGCGCTTGGGTCATGCCATTGTTTAGCGCCCAATCAAGTGCTGCTGATGCCATTGTCTTTCTCCTAAAGTTCTTTTGCCATTACAGTCCATTGAGGGCTGTAACCTTCATCTTTCAAAAATGACTTTTGCCAGCCTCTTCGGCCTGCCAAAGTCACCCTGGTGCAGCCAATAGACTTGCCCCAGGATTCGATTAGTGGTCTCATCCTTGAGAGTTCATCTAGGTCGCCACCAGCCAGAAAATAATGCAAATTCTTAAGCCTGGGATAGACAATGATCTCTGTCAATACCACCGAGTCTTTGGCTGGCCACAGTTGTAGTCTGTGGTCCTGGACCATCTCGGCAATATCATCAAAATTGTGTGTGCCTCCAGAGTATTCTAATGCCGCCTCCACATGGTGGCGTAATCTCTCCAAATGTTCCTGGTCGCTCATCTCTTCCCTGATGGTTTGGCATCAAGTCGCATCACGCCAACACGCCAGTCAGCCAATGTGTCGCCAGTTACCTTGATATTGACCTGGCGTGCTGTAAAACGCACATCAGTTGGATTTGCTGCCGTATATGGGCCATAAGTTGATTGCGCACCAGTTGGATAATTTCTGGCCTTAAATGAGACCACCACCTCACCCAATGTCTGCTCATCTGGGACAACTTCAGTCACTGACATCACATTGTCGCCATTGCCCAATTGGATTGGTCCAGACTCAGCATAAACACTGGCAGAGCCGTAGTCAAAGCCCACCTCATGCTCGTAAATGTAGCCAGTGCTTGACACCATCAAAGGATAAGTAAACACGCCAGCATCAACACCAGCTAACCGGGCCATCGTGCCAATATTCCAGTGATTTTCACGATAGTTGAAAGTCACATAAGAGTCGTTCTCATTGCTGGCTGCACTTGGATAGAACCACCAGATTTCGCCAAACTTACTGACATGGACCGCATAAATCTTGGATGCCTGGGCATAATTGATGTTGTCAAAGATGTAATCTGACACATCACTTGGTAGTGGTTTTACATACCCGTCATAAATCCAAAAGCCTGCGCGTGACATCCAAATGGCTGCCGTATCAATGGCCGCCACAGCCTGGGCTGAAATGAGACCGCAGCCAGAGCCAGCCTTCTCAAATCCATAAACAAATGGAGCGCCAACATACTGGGCCGTGTGGACATCCACATCGGTAAACAATAGATTCACACCCTTGACGCGCTTGCCAGCGATGAGTGAGCCTGGTGTGGCCAGGTCATAGTCGCCAGCCAGGTTGTCGCCTGCTGGTGTCCATTGAGTGTTGTTCTCCTGGTCGCACCATTGCACCTTGCGTGGATTGCCACCAGCGCCAAGGGCAAAGATGATTCGCTCTTGCGTGACAAGCACTGCCT
>Ga0214919_10008734_pt1 | contig 13246 bp, 15 predicted proteins | sample LL1503_MetaG_FD_177994 | JGI IMG/M metagenome (GOLD analysis project Ga0214919, IMG submission 177994) | Freshwater microbial communities from Lake Lanier, Atlanta, Georgia, United States - LL-1503 | ecosystem: Environmental > Aquatic > Freshwater > Lake | place: USA: Georgia | collected...
TAAGAGGTGGTACTGGTTCTTCATCGTTTACTGCAAACGGTGTTATCTATGGTGGCTTAACTTCCACATCACCATTGTTGTCTGTTGCTTCTTCAACTGAAGGTCATATTTTACAAATTAACACATCCGGTATTCCAACATTCGCCATGTTGAACGGTGGAACATTCTAATATATAATTGATACACTATGAAAGGGTTTTATTATGACCGATGTAAATTTTATAAATGCCTATAATGAGGTAATTTTAGATAACTTCAATGCAGTTTTGAAACAGAATTTTATGTTTCAAACGCAGATTAAATTTCTCCAAGACCAAGCCAACGAGTTGGAAAGTCTAAGAGAAAAAGTAAATAGTTTTGATGAAGTGGTTAAAGAAAGAGATAATCTTTCTCACCGTGTTTCTCAGTTGACAAATGATGTTTCTGATAGAGATAGAACAATTCAAAACGCAAGCAATAGTGATGCTGATAGACATAGACTTCAAACCGCATTAAACAGTCAAGCAAAAGATATTGATTTGTTAAATGAACAGATTAGAAAACTTGAAGATTTGTCTAAAGCAAAACAAGAGTATGTCAAACAGTTGGAAGAAATGTTACCAAATTCAAAAAGAAAAAAATTAGGTTTGCCACCAATTGAAGTAGAAGAAACTGTAGAAGATACCAAAGTTGTTGCAATTAAGGAAGTAAAAACACCAGAGAAGACACCCGTTAAAAATGATGTTGTATTGAAAGAAGTGGCTAACGGCGGATCCTTCTAACGATGGCAAATACAGTCATTGCAATCCGTGCTTCTGGTACTGCGGCTGCAACGCCATCTTTGGGTGTAATTGCTAATGGTGAAATTGCACTCAATTATGCTGATGGCATAATCTATTATAAGACCTCATCGAACACCCTTGGTTCGATTAGAACAACTCAGCCCGCAGGTCTTACCACAGAAGTTCAATTCAATGACGCAGGGTCTTTTGGCTCAAATTCTAACTTTACATACAATAAAACAACAGGTTATTTCAAAGCGCCTATTATTGAATCAACCAATAACGGCAATGGAACAAACTTCAAAGTTGGTGATGATGCTTGGATTGGTGATATTAATAATGCTGATACATTACGCATTTCAGGCCAACAAAATTCAGCTAATGCTTATATTGTATTTGGTACAACTAATGCTAACACATTAGGCCGAGCAGGCAGTGGTCCATTAACATATACTGGTGCGTTTACTGCTACAGGTACTTTATCTGGAAATGAATTAACTTCCACTTTATCATCTGGTTCTGAAGGTGGTCAAGTTAATCTTGCAATACCAGCATCCAATACCAGTTTAGTTGGTTCGGTAACAATTGACGTTTATCAGAATCAATTAAGATTCTTCCAAGGTGATTCTGCCAAAGGTGCATACATTGATTTAACTGCGGCAGCTGCTGGTGTAGGTACAAACTTACTATCTGGTTCATCTGGAGTCACATCCGTTGCAGGTGCATCAGGTACAGTATCGAATAATCAAATTCTTGCTGGTATATTAACAGTTGATGGCGCAGGTTCTGGTCTTGATGCAGACTTACTTGATGGTTTGACCTCTGCATCATTTGCCAATGCAGCATTTGCTAATACAGATTACACAACAATTTCTGCAACCGCAGGAACATATGGTAACTCTAACACCATTCCTGTTGTCACATTAACAGCCAATGGTCGTGTATCCGCTATAGTCAATACCGCAATTCAAACTAGTTCAACCACGCAAAGTGGTATTGTCTCTTTAACAGATTCAATCATTTCTACATCCACAACAACTGCCGCAACTGCCAACTCAGCAAAACGAGCTTACGAAACTGCTGTTGCTGATGCTTTAGCACTCTCAATTGCACTAGGATAAATATACCACTATGGCTAAACCTACAACACGAGCACTATTCAAAGATTATTGTCTAAGAAGACTTGGCCATCCTGTTATTCAAATTAACGTGGATGATGACCAAGTTGAAGACCGTATTGATGACGCACTTCAATTTTTTGAAGATTACCACTTTGATGGTTGCGAAAAGATTTACATGAAACATCAGTTTACTCAAGCTGATATTGATAGACGTTGGATTTATTGTCCAGACCCTGTGATTTTTGTTACAGGTATTCAACCATTTGATGATTCAAATTCATCAATCAATATGTTTGACTTGCGTTACCAATTGCGTTTGCATGACCTCTATGACTTTACATCGGTATCGTATGTGTCATATGAAATTACAATGCAACATATTGCCACTTTGAATTTATTATTCTCTGGCACTCCACAATTCCGTTTCAATCGTAAACAAAACAAAATCTTCCTTGATATTGATTGGGACCGTGACGCACAATTAGGTAAATATGTTATTGTTGAATGTTATCGTGCAATGCGACCAGACACAATTACATTGACTGGTACATTAACTGGTAACACTAGTTCAAACAATATGATTGGAACATCAACTATATTTGACCAAGAAATCCTTGAAAATGATTTTATTACATTGTCTGATGGTCAAGAAGTTCAAGTTCGTAGAATTAATTCACCAACAAGTATCACACTTGCAAATAATTTAACTCAGAATGTATCTTCCGTTACAATGACAAAACCAGGCATCTCTGATGTTTGGAATGACAAGTTTTTAAAGAGATATGGTACTGCATTAATCAAGTATCAATGGGGTTCTAACCTTTCTAAGTTTGCAGGTATTCAAATGCCTGGTGGTGTTACATTGGATGGTCCACGAATCATGCAAGAAGCACAGACTGAAATTGATAAACTTGAAGAAGAAATGTACAACATGACTAGTATGCCTAGTGAAATTTTTGTAGGCTAAAATGTCAACAAATTTTTACTTCAATAACTTTCCGACAGACCAAATCACCAGTGAGCAATTACTGGTGGAAGACCTAGTTATTGAAGCGATGCAAATTCATGGTATGGATTTGTATTACATGCCTAGAGAGAGTCGTGATTCTGTAGATATGTTGTATGGTGAAGACACATTAAAAACATATACAAAAGCCTATCAACTTGAAATGTACCTTGAGAATGTCACAGGTATGGATGGTGAAGGTGACTTCATTTCTAAATTTGGTTTAGAAATTAGAGATGAACTTACCTTATTAGTATCACGCCGTAGATTTAAGTATGCAACTGGCGCATCAAATCTTTTCAGACCTAGAGAAGGTGATTTAATTTACATTCCATTGGTTCAAAACTTTTTTGAAATCACAATGGTCGAGCACGAAAACGACCAAGCAATGTTTTACACATTAGGTCGTGGTCGTGGTAACAATGTATATGTGTTTGCGCTAAGATGTAAACAGTATGTATTTTCAGAAGAAGTTATTCATACTGGTATTGAAGAAATTGATGAACAAATCCGTGACGCCTACAAGAGAACACAAATCACAATGGCGGCTGGTGGTTCAGGCACATATGAACAAGATGAAACTGTTTATCAAGGAACAGATTTGGCAAATGCCACATTCCAAGCAACAGTTCATTCTTGGACACCTTCAAACAGACAGTTGGATGTGGTTCTTACACAAGGCACATATGCCAACAATGCAAACACAATTGGTGTTACAAGTGGTGCATATTGGACTACATATGGTGCAGCAGACGATGCATACCATGAAAATGATGCGTTTGAAGATATTATTGATAACTCCAGAATTCAATCAGAAGCAAATTCTATTATTGATTTCTCAGAACACAACCCATTTGGTGAAGTATAATGTTAGGTAATGCACCGTTTTATAATAGAACAATAAGAAAAATTGTTGTTGCATTTGGCACAGTTTTCAATGATATTCATTTGGTAAGATATACCAAAGATGGGTTACACGCAAAAGAAGTTATTAAAGTTCCTCTGAATTGGGGTTCAAAAGAAAAATATCTAACAAGATTAACAACTGACCCAACATTAACAAAATCAATTGCTGTAAGTGTTCCTAGAATTTCATTTGATTTGACAGGAATGAGTTATGATTCAAGCAGAAAATTACCATCAACAATGCGTAATTTTGCGGCCAATAATTCAACTACAATCAAAGCACAATATGTTCCTGTGCCTTATAATTTTGATTTCTCAATGTCAATCTATGTAAGAAACACAGAAGACGGCACACAAATCTTAGAACAGATTTTACCATTCTTCACACCAGACTTTAGTGTGACTGTAGATTTTATTCCTGATATGGAACCGAAATATGATATGCCTATCATTTTGAATTCAGTTTCAAATGAAGTGGACTATGAAGGCGACATGTCAACTACCAGATTGATTATTTGGAACTTAGAATTTACTGCAAAAGGACATATCTGGCCACCAGTTAAAACTGGTAAAATTATTACTACTGCCAATACAAATCTATTCATTCAACCAAACAGTACACTTGAACAACAAGTCTATGTTGACTTTGCTAATGGTGTTGGTAGATTCTCCGATTCAGAAACAATTAGAGTTGATGGTAAAGATGTTTATGGTACAGTTGCATATTTCAGTAACGCAAATAACGGCATATTGGTTGTTCAAAGTTTGAATGATTACTTAGAAGTTGGTGATGTTGTTCGTGGTGATTTTACTGGTGCAACATTTACAATTTCTACCGCAGATAAAACACCACTATTACTTTCAACAGTAACCACAAGACCAAATCCATTGACTGCAATGCCAGATGATGAGTTTGGATTCTCTGAAACAATAACTGACGGGCCATCTACATAATGAATAAATTGAATCAAACACTATCAGAGGTTCTTGATGTTGAACCTATTAAGTATCAAACAGAAGTTGTTGAAGTAAAGACACCTGTTGAGGATGATGCCGAATTTGCACGAACAAACATTCGTGAATTAATTCAAAAAGGCAATAGTGCAGTTGACAATTTACTTTTAGTTGCCAATGCATCTGAGCATCCAAGGGCATATGAAGTTGCCGCAGGATTGATTAAGAACTTGGCAGACTTGAATAAAGACTTGCTGGAAATCCAAAAACGTAAAAGAGATTTGGATCCAACACAATCAAAAAGCAATTCTACCACTAACATAGATAAGGCTGTGTTTGTTGGGTCAACAACTGAACTTGTTAAATTTCTCAAAAACAATAAATAGGATTACCATGGAACAACTAATACAACAACTTAAAGTAATTTTAGGTACAAACTTTGCGTTGTACTTGAAGTCTCACAACTTTCATTGGAACATTGAGGGTACTAATTTCCCACAATATCATTCTTTCCTTGATGGATTTTACAATGATGTTTGGAATCAAACCGATGATATTGCAGAACACATTCGTCAATTAGATTCTTATGTTCCAGGTTCAATGGCAAGATTTTTAGAGTTGGCAGATATTGAAGAGGCACAAACAGTACCAACTGCTCTTAGTATGTTGACTCAACTTAAATCTGACAATGACCGTTTTATCATTCATCTCCGTGCTGGTATTGCAGCTGCTGAACAAGCGGGTGAACCTGCTGTGTCAAATTTCTTACAAGACCTTCTTGGTGCTCACCAGAAGAAAGCATGGATGTTAAGAAGTATCATTAAGTAATGATGGACGCCGGTGGATATCTTGGTAATGCAAACTTAAAAAGAACTGGTGTAGAAATATCCTACACCGAAGAACAAGTTGCTGAGATTATAAAATGTTCTGAAGACCCTGTTTACTTCATCAAAACTTATGTTAAGATTGTTAACGTAGATAGAGGTCTTATCCCATTTGAAATGTGGCCGTTCCAAGAGGACATGGTCAGAACATTTCACGAAAATCGTTTCTGTATTGCAAAAATGCCCCGACAGGTTGGTAAAACAACTACGACTGTTGGTTTTATGCTTTGGTCTGTATTGTTCCAAGATGATTACAGTATTGCCATTCTTGCTAACAAAGGTTCTCTTGCTCGTGAAATTCTAGGTCGTATACAATACGCATATGAATATTTACCTTTGTGGTTGCAACAAGGTATCATTACTTGGAACAAAGGTAACATTGAGTTAGAAAACAAATCAAAGATAAGTGCCTTTGCAACATCAGCATCTGGTGTTCGTGGTGGTTCTTATAACTTAATTTTCCTTGATGAATTTGCTTTCGTTCCAAAGAACATGGCAGATGAATTCTTCACCTCAACATACCCTGTTATCTCCTCTGGTAAAACTACCAAAGTTATTATTGTTTCAACACCATATGGTTTGAACCACTTCTATAAGATGTGGGTGGATGCATCAGAAGGTCGTTCCACTTACAAACCTCTTGAAGTGCATTGGTCTATGGTACCAGGTCGGGATGCAGCGTGGAAAGACGAAACAATTCGTAACACCTCAGAAGAACAATTTAGGCAAGAGTTTGAAACTGAGTTTATTGGTTCATCGGCAACACTTATTTCTGGTGCCAAACTTAGAAGTCTGGCATTCCACAACCCGATATCCTCAATTGAGGGTTTCGATATATATGAAGAACCTATCAAAGACCATCTCTATATTGCCACAGTAGACTGTGCAGAGGGTGTTGAACAAGACTATTCTACCATTAATGTGTTAGATGTATCTCAAACACCATATAGACAGGTTGCTAAATATAGGAACAATAAATTACCTTTGTTGTTTTTCCCGACTGTAATCTATTCGATTGCAAAGAAATACAATGAAGCATATGCTTTGATTGAAACAAATAATATTGGCCAACAAGTGGTTGATATTTTACACTATGATTTAGAATACGAAAACATTTATAAACTAGAACACCATCACATTAAGGGTCAGAGTATTTCTGGTGGATTCAAAAGGTCAACTTCTTTTGGTATCAAAACAACAAAATCAGTCAAAAAAATTGGATGTGCCAACTTAAAAACATTGGTCGAAAACGATAAACTGATTGTAAATGATTTTGATACCATTGCCGAGATGAATACTTTTGTCCGAGTCCGTGACAGTTATGCTGCGGAAGAAGGAAACAATGACGATTTGGTGATGGGTCTGGTTATTTTTGCATGGTTGACAGCTCAGACATTCTTCAAAGACAGCACCAACATTGACATAAGAAAATTGATGTTGGCAGAACAAAACATGTTGGTAGATGAAGATTTAGCACCAGTTGGATTTATTGATAACGGACTCAAAGAAGAAGTTTTTATTGACAGTACAAATGGAGATGTTTGGTCTGAAAGAGGTTACACCTCATCCTCAACTTTCTAAAAAACTAAATAGACAATAAAAGAAAAATTGACTCACAACTAAAGGAGAAATCCAATGGCATTTCAGCTCTCACCTGGGGTAAACGTATCAGAAATCGACCTGACTACAATTGTCCCTTCAGTCGCTACCTCAATTGGCGCATTTGCGGGGCCGTTTGCGTGGGGTCCAATCGGTGAAATTATTACAATCTCTGACGAAGTTCGTCTTGTTGATTCATTCGGCAAGCCAGACTCAAATAATTATGAATATTGGTTCTCAGCAGCAAACTTCTTAGCATACTCTTCCAACTTAAAGATTGTTAGAGCTTATAACTCTACAACTACTAGAAACGCTACCGCAAACGGTACTGCTGTTTTGATTAAAAATAATGATGATTGGTTAGACAATCACACAGGATATGCAGACGGTTCATACAACGGTTTTGCAGCTCGCTATGCAGGCGAAATTGGTAACTCATTAAAAGTTTCCATGGCCGATGCAAACACATATTCTACTTGGGCATATTCTACACAATTTACTACAACACCAGGCACATCTACCTATGTTTCAAACAAAGGTGGTGCTAATGATGAAATTCACATTGTTGTTGTTGACGAAGATGGTTTATTCTCTGGTACAAGAGGTACAATTCTTGAAAAATTCCCATTTGCTTCTAAAGCATCTGATGCAAAAGATGATTCAGGAAACACAAACTATTACAAGAATGTTATTAGAAACAAATCAAAATACATTCACTGGGTATCACACACTACAACAGTAGCTGCATCTGGTACTGCATGGGGTTCTGCTGCAAATGCAACATCATTCAAATCAATGACTGCAAACGTAACAGTATCACTATCTGGTGGTGTTGATGGAACAGTTTCTACTGCAAACGTAATTTCTGGTTATGACTACTTTGACCCTTCTGAATCAGTAGATATTTCTTTAGTTATTGGTGGTCCTGCAACTGCAACAGTTGGTGTTGATTTGATTTCAATGGCAGAAACACGCAAAGACTGTGTTGTATTCTTATCTCCATTGAAGACCAATGTTGTTGACAATGCTGGTAACGAAACTACAGATATCAAAACATTCCGTGATACATTAACAAGCACTTCATACGCTGTACTTGATTCTAACTGGAAATACCAATACGACAAATATAACGATGTATACCGTTGGGTACCATTGAATGGTGACATTGCAGGTTTGTGTGCTCGTACAGATAACGACCGTGACCCATGGTTCTCACCAGGTGGTTTAAATCGTGGTGTTATTAAGAATGTTATTAAACTTGCATGGAATCCAACTAAGACAAACCGTGATGACTTGTATATCAAAGGCATCAACCCAATCGTAACCTTCCAAGGTGAAGGCACAGTATTGTTTGGTGACAAAACATTGTTATCTAAACCATCTGCGTTTGACCGTATCAATGTTCGCCGTCTATTCATCGTACTTGAGAAAGCAATTGCAAGAGCAGCTCGTTTCTCAATGTTTGAATTCAATGACCAATTTACAAGAGCACAATTTGTTGCACTTGTAGAACCGTTCTTGCGTGATGTGCAAGGTCGCCGTGGTATTACCGACTTCCGTGTTGTTTGTGACGAAACCAATAATACTGGTGAAGTTATTGACCGCAATGAATTCATTGGTGACATTTATATCAAACCTGCTCGTTCAATCAACTTTATCCAACTTAACTTTGTTGCAGTACGCACTGGCGTATCCTTCGATGAAGTCGTTGGAAAGTTCTAATAAATAGAGAAACAGGAGAAAACAAATGGCATTTAATGTAAATGATTTTAGAGCTCAGATGACAGGGGACGGTGCCCGTCCTAATTTATTTGAAATCTCTATGCCGTTCCCTGCGTTCTCTGCGCCAGGTAACGCACAAACTAAACTCACATTTATGTGTAAGACTGCACAATTACCTGGCGCTACGCTAGGTGTTGTGCCAGTACAATATTTCGGTCGTGAACTGAAATTTGTTGGTAACAGAACTTTTGCTGATTGGACAATTACAATCATTAACGATGAAGACTTTGTTATCCGTAATGCCTTCGAAAGATGGATGAACGGTATTAACAGTCACAATCTTAACGTGCGTAACCCATTAGCACTTGCACCTTTAGGTTACTCAGTTGATGGACAAGTAACTCAATTTGGTAAACAAGGTAACACATTGAAGAAGTATAAGTTTGTTGGTTTATTCCCAACAGATGTTACTCCAATTGATGTTGACTGGGGTTCTAACGATACTATTGAAGAATTTAGCGTCACACTCACCTATCAATGGTGGGAATCAGTTGACGATGGTGTGGTATAAAGAGAGAGGCTTCGGCCTTTCTCTATTTTTATAGGATGAATATTTAATGGCAGTTAAGCTCTTTGGCTTTACCCTTGGTAAAAAAGATATTGTTCAGGTTCAGGCACCTGAGCAAGCTTCGTTTGCGCTTCCAACGGAGTCGATGGATGATGGCGCAATTACCATCACGCAAAACGCACACTATGGCACATACGTTGACCTAGAAGGTTCTGTTCGTAATGAAATAGAATTGGTTACACGTTATCGTGAAATGGCAAATCACCCTGAGTTGGAAATGGCAATTGATGATATCGTCAACGAAGCCATTACACATGATGTTTCAGGTCGTACTGTAGATATTGTTACAGACAATCTAAAACAACCAGAATCAATCAAAAAGAAAATACATGAAGAATTTGAAAACGTCCTAAAGATGTTAAACTTCGGTAATCTTTCTGATGACTTATTTAAGAGATGGTACATTGATGGTCGCATTTACTACCATGTTGTGGTAGATGAAACAAAACCAAAAGAAGGTATCCAAGAATTACGATACATTGACCCACGCAAGATTCGCAAGGTCCGTGAAATCAAAAAAGACAGAGACCCAAAAACTGGTGCTCAAGTTATTGCATCTATTGCCGAATACTATGTGTATAACGACAAAGGTACAGTAACACAATCATATACAAGTAGTGTTAATGCAGGTTTAAGAATTGCACCAGAGTCAATCATTAATGTGAACTCTGGTTTGATGGATGCAAAAAACACATTCGTTATTTCATATCTACACAAAGCAATCAAGCCACTTAATCAGTTGCGTATGATTGAAGATGCAGTAGTTATCTATAGACTATCAAGAGCACCTGAACGCCGTATTTTCTACATTGACGTTGGTAACTTACCAAAAGGCAAAGCAGAACAATATCTAAAAGATATTATGGCAAAGTATCGTAACAAAATGGTTTACGATGCAAGTACAGGTGAGTTGCGTGATGACCGCAAACACATGTCTATGTTAGAAGACTTCTGGTTACCACGCCGTGAGGGTGGTAAAGGTACAGAGATTACTACACTACCAGCAGGCCAAAACCTTGGTGAGTTGGAAGATGTTAAGTACTTCAGACAAAAATTATTAAATGCATTGAATGTACCAATCTCTCGTTTAGAACCACAACAAGGTGGTATGATTGGTGTTGGTCGTACAACTGAAGTCACAAGAGATGAAGTTAAGTTTACAAAGTTTATTATTAGACTGCGTAACAAGTTTTCTCAGATTTTTGACCATGCATTGAAAATTCAACTTGTTCTAAAAGGTATTTGTACTGTAGAAGAATGGGAAGAATTCAAAGAAGATATCTATTACAACTACATGAAGGACAACAACTTCACCGAAATGCGTGATGCTGAAATCCTCCGTGAAAGATTAAGTGTATTGCAAACTGTTGACCCATATATCGGTAGATACTATTCTATGGAATGGGTTCAAAAGAATGTTCTCCAAATGGATAAAGAAACCATTGCCGAAATGAAAAAACAGATTGCAAAAGAAGATGCAGCAGGTACTGGTGGTCCAACGATGCCACCAGAAATGCAACAGCAACAACAAGCTGATGCAGAGGCTAATCCTCCTGTAGATAACACACAAGATGATGCAGCGAATGAATCAATGACACCGCAATTAGATGCAGATGTGGAAAAGTTTTCATCTCTACTAAATAAGCGATAATTTAATAAAGGATATAATATGTCAACATCAGAATTTATTGACGAATTGGCAGCTGGCAATTCAGCCGCAGCCAAAGATATGTTAAACGATATGCTTTCTGCTCGTGCATTTGAAGCACTAGAAGGCCGTAAAGTTGAACTTGCACAAAACATTTTTAATGGTTCAAAAGAAGAAGCTGTAGCAGAAGAATGAAATCTCTATTAGAATTCAAATCTATTGTTGAAGAAGAAAAATCAGACTATTCTAAGTTTGATGTTTTGGTTCGTGCTGGTCTTGCCAATAAGGCACAGATGCAACGTATTCATAAAATCTTAGATAAGATGGGTGAAGAAAAACCACAATTCAACAATGCAGATAGAATGATTATCCAAAACCTCTTTAACAAGATGGTAGATTTGATTTCTAATAACAAATCAATTAATATGCAGGCACGCCGTGCTATTAAAGAAGATGAAGATTTTGTTGAAGTAGAACAGTTAGACGAAGCGAATCCAGGTCCAACACCTCCATATGTTTTGTTATTAAAGAGAAAAGCAATTCGTTTGTATCCTGATGGAACAAAAATTGCATTGTATCACAACAAACAAATTAACAAATACTTCTCTGTGCCATATGATAGTCCAATAGAAGTTGCCGCAATTCAAGCCGAAGAAGTTGTTTCTGAAATGGCAATTGGTAAAAAGAAACCAAAAGCAGACACTCATCATATCGTTGATAAAGAAGGTAAGACTTTGAGTTTGGCCGCATATCTAGATAAAGCAAGTGCAGTAAAAGATTTAGAAAAACATCCTGGTGGAAAAGTTGTTACACTTGGTCCAAGAGGTAAAGTTAAAGAAGAAGTTGAAATTACCGAAGCGGTAATGGATCAACTACATAAGATAGTGAACGACAAACAAGCACAGTCGGTTAAGTTTGCATCTGGTCATAGTCGTAAGATTGACCACTTTACTGCATCGGCATTGACGCAAGTTCACAAAGCATTAAATGATGAAAACAAAAAGAAGTTTGCAGATTTGGTACACAAGTCTCCAGAACATTTTCAGAAAGCATCTGACTTTGCTTTCAAACATGCAAAATGAGTTTTGTTAAATCGTTAATAGATAACAAATTAGATGAGGCAAAAGAAAAGTTATTTGCACATCTGAATGAGATAGTTGCAAAACGTCTTGCAGAGGCAAAGCGTTATGTTGCAGAAGATATGTTTATTGAAGTTTTGGATGAAGCGACTAAACGCAATCCAAATATTATTAAACAAGGTAGAATTCAAAAGATTCGCCGTAGAATTAGAAGAAATGCTAAGGGCAAGATTGTTGTTCAGAAGAACATCAGACGTTCAAGCATTAAAGGTTTTAGAATTTCAGGTAATACAGTTAAACGTATACCTGCAACGGTAAGATTAAGAAAAGCGAGACTGTTAAAAAGGTCTTGGAAAACAACTAGAAGAGCAAAGTTACGCCGCACATTAGTGAAAAGAAAAATGAGTATGCGTAGACGTTCATCAATAGGACTAAGATAAAATGGCATTCGAATTTATAAACACAACACGCTCTGCATCAGTAGTTAGAGTTATTGATGCAGGTACAACCATTAGTTTGGCTAACTTGTCATCTACTGCTAATGAAACTGTTACTGCTGCTAACATTCGTAAAGTTGCTTGGTCAACAAACGGCAGCATTCAAATTGTTCGCAATAGTGTACCAATTCTTACTTTGCATAATGCTGGTACTATTGAATTTGATTTGTTAAATACTACATTGGCAAACAATAACAATCAACCAATCGTTGTAACAATCAACACAGGTGGTTTTGTGGTGTTAGAACTTACCAAAGAAGCCACATACGCAACTGCACCAGGCGGATACTAAAATGAAACTTATTAGAGAACACATCGAATCTGTTAGATACTTAACAGAGGCAACAGAAAACGGTAAAAAGAACCTATACATTGAAGGTACCTTTTTAGTTGGTGATGCCGTGAATAGAAATAATCGCATGTATAAAATGGATTCATTGC
>Ga0214919_10008735_pt1 | contig 13245 bp, 12 predicted proteins | sample LL1503_MetaG_FD_177994 | JGI IMG/M metagenome (GOLD analysis project Ga0214919, IMG submission 177994) | Freshwater microbial communities from Lake Lanier, Atlanta, Georgia, United States - LL-1503 | ecosystem: Environmental > Aquatic > Freshwater > Lake | place: USA: Georgia | collected...
TTCAAAAAGCACTTTTCGCTATTCACGCTTTCATCTCGATCCTCTTGTTCCTAATGGTGTTGCAGATAAAATTAAGGCTGCATGGGCTTCCAATTATTTTGAGGGTAAGCGCGGTGACGGAATGGTTGTGGCTGTCCGCGAGGGCTTTGTAGTTGGATTTTTACAAATTTTTTGGGCTGCAAACGATGCACTTGTGATCGATCTCATCGGTGTTGATAAAGATTGTCAGGGGCAAGGCATCGGGCGGGACTTGATTCTGTTCGCCGCCAACTTCGGCACAGGTGATGGCCGAGTTCCTACCTTAATAACCGTTGGCACTCAAGCGGCTAATATTCCATCTGTCCGTCTATACGAATCATTGGGTTTTCGTCTCGCTTCTGCCCAGTACGTTCTGCACTATCACGGTGAGTCAAAAGGTGAAAAATGAAAATCGGCAATATCGACCTTTTACGGAATGTTTTGGTTATCGCCGAAATAGGCAATAACCATGAAGGCGATCTCGGACTCGCCATTGAGATGATCCATGCCGCCGCATCGTCAGGGGCACAAGCGGTAAAGTTCCAGACTATCCAACCCGAACGTTTGGTCTCCGCAACGCAGGTAGCGCGAATCGAGCAACTAGGACGCTTCGCCTTTAACTTTGAACAGTTTGCCGAGCTGGCCGAAGTCGCTCGTGCCGTCGGAGTAATGTTTCTTTCCACTCCATTTACTCCCGACGTCGTGCCATGGCTTGCACACTTGGTGCCGGCCTTTAAGATCGCTTCGGGTGACAACAACTTCTCGCAGTTACTGGAGGCGGTAGCTGAAACCGGTAAGCCCATCTTGCTATCAACTGGAATGACTGACTTGGTGGGTATCAAACAAGCATGCCAGGTCATCGAAAATGTCTACAACTCCAGCGGGAATGGCTTGCCTGTAGGCGAGATTGCTTTGTTACATTGCGTCTCCGCCTATCCGACCCCGCCGGAGCAAGCTAACCTTCGAGCAATTGACACCCTTGCGCGCGAAACTGGTAAGTTGATTGGCTATTCAGACCATACTCTAGGTATTGACGCAGCAACACTATCCGTAGCACTTGGTGCTCGAATTATCGAAAAGCATTTCACCCTTTCCAAGACTCAGTCCGACTTTAGGGACCACGCCTTGTCAGCCGACCCAGTCGAATTGACTGAACTCGTGCGACGGGTGCGGGTAGCAAACATCCTGCTTGGGAACGGCGAAAAAATATTACAGGAAGGCGAAATGTCGACCGCAAACGCTGCGCGACGATCTATCGTGGCAAGTTGCGCACTCGATACAGGGCATCTACTTGTGGATGCTGACCTCGACTGGCTAAGACCCGGTGGCGGACTGAAGCCAGGCCAGGAAAGCCTTATTCTTGGGCGCCGCTTGACTCAGTCGGTGGCGCGTGGCGAAATGATCAAACCGGACATGGTGGCCTGACATGTGCGGCATAGCAGGATATTTTGGAACGCGAACGATATCGTCCGAACGCCTGGACCAATGTTTTGACCGAATGAGTCGCCGAGGACCGGACGGTCATGGCTTGGTCCACCGCGTTGTGGGTGGCGAACGCAACGGCTACCTTCTGCATTCGCGCCTTAGAATCATCGACCTTGACTCTCGCGCCAACCAGCCGTTTGCGCGGGGCCGAGGTCATCTCAGTTACAACGGCGAGCTTTACAACTATCTTGAGCTGCGCGCCGAAATGGCGCGGAAAGGGCAGTCATTCTTTACTGAGAGCGATACTGAAGTTCTCGCCAGCCTTCTCGCCACGCGGGGAACGGATGGGCTTGATGGTTGCGAAGGTATGTGGGCATTTGCCTGGCTGGACGATGAAGGCCTCCTACTCTGCCGTGATCGTTTTGGGGAAAAACCTCTATTTGTATATGAGGACGAAACGGGCGTTTATTTTGGCTCCGAGCCTAAGTTTATTTTTGCCCTGCTGGGCCGACAACTTTCTGTAAATGGCAATCACCTTCGCCGTTATTTGGTGAACGGCTACAAAGCCCTTTACAAAGGAGGTGAAACATTCTTCAACGGTCTTCGCGAAATTCGCCCCGGTACTACGGTTCAATTCGATCGTAAAGGGATAAGAAAAGAATCCTCGTTTTGGGCTCCTAACTTTGACTCAGTCAACGAGTCATTGACTTTTGAAGATGCAGTTGCCCAAGTAAGCGAGGCCTTGGTCGAATCGGTACGAATTCGTCTCAGAGCAGATGTTCCTATCGCCTTTTGCCTAAGCGGGGGTGTCGATTCAAACGCGTTGATAGCGATTGCGAAGCGCAAGCTCGGCTACCAGGTGCATGGCTTTACGATCATGAATACTGACGAGCGCTACGAAGAGCGCGCGATGGTAGAGACCTCAGTAGCTGAACTTGGCTTGCAACACACCACCATTCCGGTAGAGCGCAATAATTTTCTAGCCAACTTAAGGGAGCAAATCAAATACCATGATGCCCCAGTATGCACCATTACGTACTTCGCCCAATTGCAATTAATGGCTGCAGTAGCAGCAGCGGGCTATAAAGTGTCTGTCAGCGGCACTGGGGCCGATGAACTGTTTAGTGGGTACTTCGATCACCAAAATTTTTATCTTCAAGCGCTCTCTAACGACTCCTTTGCTCAAGAGCAAGCTCGTCAGAATTGGAAAAGAGTCATCGGGCCGATTGTTCGGAATCCAGTTCTTCAAGATCCGGATTGCTTTGTCAAGAACCCGTATTTGCGCGACCACATTTATCTAGATTCCGATGCCTTCAGTACGTTCCTTTCTGCGCCATGGAGTGAGCCATTTAAGGAAGAGCCCTACAGTCAGATCCATCTTCGCAATCGGATGAACAACGAGCTGTTCCATGAATCGGTGCCCCCGATTCTTCATGAAGACGATCTCAATGCGATGTATTACTCGATTGAGAATCGGTCACCGTTTCTTGATCGCCGTTTGTTTGAAATATGTCAGTCGATCCCGACTCGTCATTTGATTCGTGATGCCAAAGCAAAGGCCGTACTTCGAGAAGCTGTTCGCGGTCTGGCACCAGATGCGGTGATCGACAACCCGCGCAAAGTTGGGTTCAATGTTCCAATTTTTGATTATCTTGACATTTCTAATCCCCAAGTAAGAGGACAGATCCTTGATGATGGTCCTATCTTCGATTACGTCCGTCGAGACGCTATTGAGAAGTTGCTGGACAAGCAAGATCTGCCAAACAGTCAAAGCAAGTTTCTCTTTTACTTTTTAAATGCACGTATTTTTCTAGAAGAGTTCGGCGCCGGAGTTTGCGCATGAGGTGGTGTTGCATCTGTGTGCTACCAGATAGTCGCCCCAACCTTGTTATCGGGGAAGATGGAGTTTGTAATGCCTGTAAGGCACATAGGAGTAAACCGGCTATCGACTGGGTCGGTCGAGAAGCGGCGTTTCAAGTTGTTGTTGCTCATGCCAAGGCAGAATCAAACAATTACGATTGTCTGATTCCAGTTAGCGGGGGTAAAGATAGTACCTGGCAAGTCGTAAAGTGTTTAGAGCTTGGCCTTACGCCTTTGGCAGTAACGTGGAAGACTCCCGCGCGTACACTCCTTGGTCAGCGAAATCTTGACAACCTTGTGGCATTAGGAGTGGACCACATTGACTACCAAATTAATCCGAAGGTAGAAGCTCGGTTCATGGTTAAGGCTTTTGAACGGTTTGGCACTACAGCCTTACCTATGCATATGGCCCTTTTTAACATCCCACTCACTATTGCATCCAGGTTTCGCATACCACTTGTTGTCTGGGGAGAAAATTCCGCATTCGAATACGGTACCGAAGATGAGTCTCTCGCTGGTTTTCGGCTTGATAGTAATTGGTTGAAAAAGTACGGCGTTACCCACGGAACAACAGCGGAAGGATGGCTCGAACATGGATTCACCCGCAAGGAGCTTGCAGCCTACTTTGGCCCTGACGAAACCAGCATAAATGCGCAGGCCTTACGAGCAGTATTTTTGGGGCACTACTTTCCCTGGGATCCAGAAACCAGTTTGCAAGTCGCGACCACCCACGGTTTTCAATATGAGTCAGGCGCGGCTCGAACTGGGTACTATGACTACGCAGACCTTGATGACGACTTCATCTCGCTACACCATTGGATGAAATGGTACAAATTCGGCTTTACGCGATTGTTTGATAATCTGTCATTAGAAATTCGAAATGGTCGCATCACTCGTGAGCGCGCGTTAGAAATTGTCGAACGAAAGGGTGATCAAACACCCCATGCGGATATTGAAAAATTCTGCTCATTCGCGGGAATAACCCGTGAAAAGTTTATTGGCATTGCCGAAACCTTCAGAGACCGACGAATTTGGCGCCAGTTGGACGATGGTACCTGGCAGATTCCGGGGTTTCCCATACAAGATTGGAAGTGGACTTGAAGTTTGAACCCCTTGATCCTCCTCGACGCTTCCCAGTCGGAAACTCAGCGAAGTTTGACATGAGGGACTGCGGTAGCCTGAACTTGGAACCCGATGAGCAGATCACCTTTGTCAAGCCGTCTGGCGCCCAATATGATGTTGCAGCAAAGGATTGGGGCTTTTACGCCACTCCCTCGCTTAACGGACGTCTGGAACAATTCGGCTTGCGCGGAGTTCTCATCCGCAATCGTGACACTGGCCGATACTTTGTGTTGCTAGTAGAACAGGGGCGTGAAGCGAAATTCGACGCATATTGTGATCAGGAAAATCTTTCCGTTATTGCATGGCTGGACAGCACGCTCGCGCTCGACGAGCTTTCCGCAAAACTTGGAAAATCGTGATGATCATTCCAACACTCGACTGTCCCTGTGACCGTCGCCATTTGAAACCAGCCTTCCATTACAGCGACCCACCTGCCGGAGAAACCGCCTTTGACTACGGCACCACACAGTACGAGCGAAGCTACTCTCACTGCAGTCTGTGCGGACACTGGTTCTCTGAAAACGCAATGGACCTTAGTGGACTTTATGGTGGTGCCTATGTTGACAACACCTATGGCGCAAGGATGCGCCAAATCTTCGATCGGATCCAGGCGCTGCCGCCTGAAAAGTCAGATAACGTTGCTCGGGTCAAGTGCGTGCTTGACTTCGCGAGCAAGCATTTTCCGACTGGAAAAATTCCCCGCCTACTTGACATAGGGGCTGGCCTAGGTGTTTTTCCGCATCGCATGAAGGAAGCGGGTTGGCAGTGCACGGCACTTGATCCCGATGAGCGCGCGAGTCTCCATGCGCGTGAGGTTATTGGGATTGAGGCTGTAACCGCTGATTTCTTGAAGGTAGACTTTTCTGGCCTTGGTACGTTCGATGTTGTCACCCTCAACAAGGTGCTTGAGCATGTAGAAGATCCAGTTACCATGCTGTCGCGGGTAAAACCATTACTAGCCTCAGGTGGTTTTGTTTATTTAGAAGTTCCGGATGGCGAGACTGCGGCAAAAGAGGGGTCCGAAAGGGAAGAATTTTTCATCGAGCATCACCATGTTTTCAGTACTGCATCGGCAGTCTTGCTTGCCATGCGCGCTGGATTCAGTCCGGTACTTACCCAAAATCTACGCGAACCAAGTGGCAAATTTACCGTGCGCGTGTTCGCTTCCCCATTATGACGACCTGGCAACGAACGGCGCCCTTTGGCGCTGACCATATGAACGCTTGGCAGGAGACCTGGCAATACCGTCCCGACATGGGGGCTGTTCGCTCCTTCGATGTTCAGGTGCGTGCGGGCAAGCCTTTAGACGTACTCAAGTTAAAGGGGATCGATCTGGGCGAGGTACGTAGCTACGCGGAATTTCTCGCAGCCACCGCAGAACGGCTCTATCGCTCCGCCTCGGAAATCCAACTCGTTGGTGAATGCCCCATGTGTGGTGCTTCGCTTGATGAAGCCCAGGTCGCCCTGACGGTCTTCGGCGTGCCCTACCTGCGATGTGCCGCCTGCGGCCATGTCTGCGTCGAAGCACGTCCGGCAGCCGAGATTCTGGACCAAATTTTTGCCGATTCCGAAACGCACTCTTCTGCCTATGTCGACCGCAACGCGATCGAGATTCGCATGGAGCAGATCATTGCGCCCAAGCTCGACTGGTGCTTACGCCATTTTCGCGAGCAGCGGGGTCGTGGGCCGCACTCTGTTGTGGATGTTGGCGCTGGTGGTGGACATTTCCTCGCTGGTGCTCAGCGGCGCGGCATGGCAGTCGAAGGTTTCGAAAAGTCGCGCATCTCGCGCGCCTTCGCGCAGGAAGCCTTCGACCTGAGTCTGCGCGAGGACGACTTTCTGGTTGCATCTGATTTTGCGCCGGATCTCATCACAATGTGGGGTCTACTCGAATATGTCGCGCGGCCGCGCGACTTTCTTGCGGCCGCGCGCCGCCGCCTCAGCCCCGACGGAATGCTGGTTGTCGAAGTGCCTAGGGTCGATGCCCTGGGTACCATGGTCCAAGGAATGGAGGGTGCTGTCGTAGCGCGGCACATGGACCCTACCACCCACGTAAACGGATTTACCGATGCCTCTATTTGCACGGCCTTGGTAAAGGAAGGCTTTGCGCCAGTTGCGGTGTGGTACTTCGGTATGGACGCCTACGAAACTTTTGTACAGGCTGCACTAAAGGCCAGCGACCCGTCCATATTCAACGCCATGTCGGACTTTATCCCAGTGCTGCAACAAGCGCTTGATCGAGGGCGGCAGTGCGACGATATCATCATCGCGGCTGTGCCCATCGGCTAGACATGGTTTATCGCCCTATCTTTATTTTCGGCGTAGCGCGTTCCGGCACAAATCTGCTGGCCAGGATGCTGGACCGGCACCCTTTGGTAACTGTGGCGCTTGATCCGCTGATGCCGCTGTTTCGCTCCCTCCGCAACGCCATGGTTACTCAGTATGCGCCTGCTGCTGTGGAGCAAGGTTTCTCGCCAACCTTGCCTTTTCAGGACTACTACTTTGACCCACATGGTGCAACGATGCTCGATTTGATGCTCGAGACGCCAGCAGATCTGCCATTTAACCATGATGGACTTGCTGAGTTGAGAGAAAAAGTCGCGAGTCGGGCTGCCCTTGAGTCGAAGGCTCTTGCTGCCAAAATCTATACGATGGAAGGGTGTACTTACGGTGCAATCTTTCAAAGTGCCCTTGATATTTTTGCAAGCATGAAGCCTGCAGCTTCTTGGGTGGGGTCCAAGGAAGTCTGGGCGCTTGAATTTTTGCCTTTTCTGGCGCGGGTATTTCCAAGTGCACGCTTCTATATTCTTGAGCGCGATCCTCGGGCAATCGTAGCGTCGCTGCTTGCTATGGCAGCAAACGACTCAACTCAGGCCGCACACCCCCCTTCTTACCTGCGTCACTGGCGCAAGCAGGTGGCCCTAGCTCGTCGCTTTGAAGCGGATGCGGCCCTGTCTGGGCAAGTTCGGTGTATTTCGTTTGAGCAGCTCGCCTCCTCTCCAAAAAAAGAAGCACTCAGGCTTTGCCAAGAGATGAAGATTGATTACAGTCCGGAAATGCTACAACTATCCGCAGACGGTTGGATGGGCAACAGTAGTTTCCAGCATGGAGGAAGAGATATCTACTCAGAAACTATTGATCGCTGGAGGCGGGAGTTACCTGTGCACGTGCTGCAAGCAGTTGATTACTTTTGTGGGCCAGAGATGGTGCTCACCCCTTACCAGGCTGCGACAAAGCCTGACCCCGCAACGGTGTTGGATTATGTTCAGCAAGCGGGGGCGAGCCCGGGCTCATGGCGTAGCGACAGCGGTGACTTGCTTCAGGATTTTGGCGGCGAAATGATTCGCCACGTAATGACTAACGCTAACTACCCTCCCAATGAGTTGATCGCCAGAAGGGGATTTTTATTCATCGAGACACTAGATTTAATACGCCGACAAAGCGCATGACCAATTCTTTTTGAAGGAACAAAAAATGAGTGCCGACTTTTCATATCAGGACTACGTAACTGACAAGTCATTTCTTGACGAATATAACGCCTATCAAGCGAGATATGCAAGTCAGATGCGCGAAAGTGACAAAGTACTTTTGGGCCTGATTAAGCAATCTTTGGCGAAACGTGATTCCGGGTCTGGGAATATGCGGCTGCTCGATGTGGGCTGTTCTACCGGCAACTTGTTGTTGCATCTGAAGCGATTGCTCCCTGAGCTTGAACTCATTGGCGGTGACTTGGCTGAGTCATCCCTGCAGGAGTGTCGGGCCAATCCAGAACTTGCAGGAATTGGCTTTGAAGTACTGGACCTGCTCAACCTTCCGCAAACTATGAGCTACGACATTATCGTAATCAATGCGGTTTTATACATGATGGAGGACGCACAATTCGGACAGGCGTTAAAGAGCGTTGCAGGTGCGCTAAAGCTTGGGGGCTGCATGATCGTATTCGACTTTTTCCACCCATACCCTCAGGATCTTCACATACTGGAGGTATCGAAAAGTCATCCCGCCGGCCTTCGTTTGCGATTCCGCCCCATGGCAATGGCTGAAAACTCATTGGCTATTGCCGGTTTCGGGAGTGTTGAATTTCGACCATTTACCCTGCCCATCGATCTTGCGCCTTCAGGCGGCGAGGGAGACCTAATCACCTATACGGTGCCAGCAGCGGATAGCCGCAGACTGCCTTTCCGCGGCACCTTGTTTCAACCTTGGTGCCATCTGACAGCCGTGCGTGCATCCTGAATTTCGGATGTCCTACCCAAATACAACAACGTGAGATGTCCATGAACACTATCAGCGGCCAAGCCTATTGGGATAGCAGGAGCCAGTCCTACATTAACGGCATCGAAGGTCCTTACCACGCCAATCGCTTGAAGATGGTAGAGGCATTGCTTGAGGGCCTAAATGTTGGTGAAGCAGATTGTCTCGATTTCGGCTGCGGCGATGGAGTGTTCGCTGAACGGTTGCTTCGCGAGGGCGCGCGAATCACAGGAGTCGACGTTGACCAAGTGATGGTAAGTGCCGCTCAGGAGCGCCTAGGAGCGAGATGGCCGGAATGTAAGTTGGTCCGCGGTGGCGTTGAGGCCATGGAACATATGCAGGAAAAGTCTTTTGACTTTCTGTTTGCACTCAATGTCCTCGCCTACCTGAATGCGAAGGAGGAGGAAACCTTCTACCGCCAGACGCAAAGACTTCTTCGGCCCGGAGGGGCGTTGGTAGTCACACACCCCAATGAACTCTTCGATATGTTCACCTTCAATCGGTACACGGTCAATTTTTTCAAGAAACATTTCTCGATGCCGGACACGGCATTCGATGTTGGTACCTTGCTGGCCCACCCGGATAGGCCTGATCGCTTTGTCTTCAGCGTGCGCGAGAATCCTTTGGCGTATTGCCATAAGCTGAAGAAGTACGGGTTCGCCGAAACGCGCCAGGAGTTCGCCATCCTACATTCGCTGCCACCGCTCCTTACACCGACCATCGACTTTGACGATATAAACAGCAGGACCTATCCAGAAACGCAAAACTGGCCGGAAGAAGAGCGTTGGAAGCTCATGTTTATGTGCAGTGTGTTTGGGTCACTTAGCATTTACGATGACTCGACTGCCAAGAACGCGGCGGCCTAAGGCATCTAGTAGAATTTGCCGCTAGAAATCACCTCCCTCCCGGCCAAGATTGCCCAAATTGAATACATATCCGCTCGCCTACAGAATTTTTAAAAACCTCATTCCAGAGTTACCCATGCGAGTCGTCGACGCCGGGGCTGCCGGGGCTGGCGAGGCATTGCGCTGGGGATTTCTCGGCTCCCGACTGGAGTTGCATTCCTTCGAGGCTGATGAAGCCGAGTGCGCAAAACTGGGCGAGCTCGCCAAGTCGGGCGCACAGGTCCACCCCTATAACATGTTTCTCGGCGCGCCGCAGAAGAGCCGCACCTTTTACATTGCTCGAGAGTTCAACAACTCATTTTTCCCTACTGACTATGCGTGGTTTCACCGGCGTCGAAGCTACTGGACAGGGCCTGCGGTGCGGCAATCCGACACGTTTTCGGTTGCCAAAACGATCGAAGTCGAATCGGTCAATCTGGACGACTGGGCCGAGCGCGTTGGGGCCTCGGGGGTGGACTATCTGAAGGTTGATATCGAAGGCGCAGAACTAGAACTGATGCAGACATCGCCCCAGATCATGTCCGGCATCCTTGGCGTTAGCGCCGATGTCACATTTCACGCAGACTGGATCGGTGCCCCAACATTCGCCGACGTAGACAAGTGGATGGTGTCCAACGGATTCGTGCTGTTCGATTTGCAGGGTGTCAAACGCGGTACGCTCTTCGATACGCCCGTGGTCGCTCCGCGCGGTCATTCCGTATTGGCCGGTCAGCTTGCTTGCGCCAACGCAATCTATTTCCGAGACCCGCTCGTCGAAGGAGCTCAACCGATGACTCCCGAATCCATGCTGAAACTCGCAGCAATTGCGGAAGTGCACGGTCAGGTTGAGTTCGCGTTTGAACTTGTTAGGGCTGTAGGCAGATCAAGCAGTGCTTCGGATCAATTGGCGTTAGGAAATGTAGAGCGGGCGGCGGCGGCGGAATATGCCAGCATGCTGTCTGGCGAGCAATCGGCCAAATGGCGAAACTGGCTCTCTATAACAGCCCAGTCCATCATTCCAAGGCGGGCCCTCGATCTCATCCGACCCTCCGTAAAGAAGATTGGGCTGGGCGCCAATCCGCTTTATCCGCATCGGTGACGGATACAGCCCCTAAATCGCGAACATCAATGACCATGACAATCGATTCCTTGAAGTCTGTCCTTAGACCTGCTATCTCACCCATGTTGAACTATTGGCGCCGCCGACCCGTTCGATTCAAGCGGGAGATGGACACTTATTTCCGATCGCACTGCACCAACGTTACCCCAGAATCACACGACAAGAATTTGTTGTCGCTTGTTGAGAACGGCTTTCTGGTACTCCCGGGCTATCACGATCGCGCAGACATTCAGCCCATTCACGACAAGGCCTACGCATTGCTCGAGCAGGTTAGGCAAGGAGTCTCTCTCCCGGATGCGCGAGTATTGGACTATGGCGAAGACGGCATTTATCGCCTGCGCGATGTCGAACATCACATCCCGGAGGCAGCGGGCATTCTGAATGACAAGTATTTGCGCAGCCTGCTGGCGATGTATCTGCAGGGTAGCCCTGTATTGGCGAAGAGCGACTACATCGACTACAAGCCGGATTTGAAGCATGACCATACATCGGTGTTGCACATGGACTCCTTCAAATCGCAGTTGAAGATTTTCACGCTGCTTTCGGATGTGGGCGAGAAAACTGCTCCACTTGTGTATTGGTCCAAAACTCACCGGGATGGTGCTTGGCGGCGCCGCTTTGACTATCTGTATTGGCTTGGGGACTTTGTTGGCACGCATGGTCATGTTCCGATCACTAGCCTGCGGGAGCTGCGAGAAAAGGGTGGGGCAGATGCCCCGCAAGAGGTCAAGGTCACCGGTCCGGCCGGAACAGTGGTCATCGCCGATACCCGAGGCATCCACCGTGCGAGTTGCCTAGTTGAGGGCTATAGACTCGAAATGGTCCAGAAGTTCTCACTCTGAATACCCCCGATCTGCAGCAATGACTGGTGAATAGTCTCTTTATGAATTCTCTAATAGAAGTCGCTCGAAGTGTCCGAACCTATTTCACGCCGGATGCGCGTGCGAAGAGGTACCTTGATCGCAGCATGCGGGTCTTTGACGGTATATACGCCGACTATTGGCGCGGCATTACCCCCAATAGAGACATCGCACCTGACAAGGATCAATTCGATGCTATTTCGCGCGATGGCATTTGTATCATCCCCAACTATATCGATGAAGCGACTGTCGCTGCGTTACGTGCAGAAATCGATGCGATTCCTGGTTTCGCTACGGGTCAGTATAGTGGTGATGTCCCTTTCCGTAATTTCCCGAACGATGGAATATGCGGACTCCAGATTACCGAGGAACTTCCCATCGCGCACAGGCTTATCAACAAAGATGAGCGCATGCATCAAATGGCCAGAGCTCTATTTGGCGCCCACCTTACCGGAGCTACCGTACTCAATAAGTACGATGCAGACCGCGTAGACTCCTCTACCGCACCGCACTGGGACGAGTGGCGTGTTCGTCTGAAAGGGTTTCTCTATATAAATGATGTAGGGCCTGAAAATGCGCCCATGACGTACTTGTTGCGTAGTCACCAGAATGTACCGTGGCGGCGCGAAAAAGATTTCGCGTCCCGGTTTTTGCCGCTTGGATCTGCGGGAGGGTCTTGGGGGCCAGTCGAGGCACTGGGTTTTGAAAAAGTGAGTTGCACCGGGAAGGCGGGTACGCTAGTAATATTCGATGCCCGCGGAATTCACGCCGGAACGCAACTCGTTGCTGGGCGGCGCACCATGCTTATGAACATGTACACGACTCACACTCCGTATTGCTTTCGCCCTTACTGATGAGTAGCGCCACAGAAGACGGACTAACAAACAAATCTCCAGCTAAAAATAACACTGACCGCTGTAGCCACCAACGTACCGATGGATATTATGTGGTCTTCTTGGGTGTGCTGACGAGGTTAATCTTCTATCGGATTGCATTAAACTCTATTTTATCGCGATCCCTGTAAGTATGGGCTTGCCCATGCAAAAAATTCCGATTACGGTTTTCCGATTATCAGAGGCAGAGTCTGGGGTAGCGGTTCAAGCAAGGTATTCTGGCCAACCTGATAGATAGCATGCTTTTCAATTCCCATATCTTTTTGTTCGCCTTCCTCCCGCTAACGCTTGCGGGATTTCTGTTTTTTCGGCAATCCGGTTTGGTCACGATCGCAGTCTGGTGGCTCATTGGAGCATCCACGATATTTTATGGTTGGTGGAACCCGGCCTATCTTTGGCTCATCTACGCGGTAATGCTTAGCAATTACGGCATCGGGTGGCTCCTCACGAATGCTGCGTGGTCGCAAAGAAAGCGTAAGACTTTGTTCGTATTAGGCGTAGTCGCGAATATTGGCGTACTCGCTTGGTTTAAATACGCGAATTTCATCACGGATAACATCAATGCGGCAACTGGCTTAGGTCTGACTTTAGATAAGATTATTTTGCCGCTCGCCATTTCTTTTTTTATTTTCCAGAAAATTGCCTTTCTTGTTGACACCTATAGGCGGGAAACGCATGCACGCGATTTGCTCAGATACTGCCTGTTCGTGCTCTTTTTTCCACAGCTCATTGCTGGACCTATTGTTCGGTTCCAAGAGGTTGCCTCACAATTCGAACGCGAAGCCATGCGCAACGCAAGTCGGCACTGG
>Ga0214919_10008736_pt1 | contig 13243 bp, 10 predicted proteins | sample LL1503_MetaG_FD_177994 | JGI IMG/M metagenome (GOLD analysis project Ga0214919, IMG submission 177994) | Freshwater microbial communities from Lake Lanier, Atlanta, Georgia, United States - LL-1503 | ecosystem: Environmental > Aquatic > Freshwater > Lake | place: USA: Georgia | collected...
ATTGATTTTCATCAATTTCTTCATCGTCTTCCTCTATTTCAAAGTCATCCTCTTCATCGTCTGATTCTGTATGCTGATCTTGAATTTCAGATGTTTCTTCATCGTCTTCCTCTATTTCAAAGTCATATTCTGGTTGCTTTTTAACATTTGCATTATTATAAAATTTACCATCTTCCGTGTTTGTTGACTTTATTTTCTCGCGAATACTATTTAATATATCGTCTTTTTTATCAGTTGTGGAGATTTTTTTTGCAAAACCAAACATCAAAATATGTAGATAGGTAAAATATTGAAATGTATTTTTTTTTAATAATCAAGTATTTTTTTGCAGTAAATACCCAAAATATCACAATTGATTTGCTTTGTTTGCCTCAAGAGAAGTTCTTGCCATTGATTAATCTCAATATTTGAATTAAAATTAAAAGCATTTATTGATTTTGAATTTGATAGAATTGGGGCAGTAAAATGATAAATTTTGTCAAATAAATCATTTTCCAGCAAATATGATGTAAATTCTGCACCACACTCAGTTGATAAACTAAATATTTCCAATTGCAATAAATGTTTCCAAGAGTTTTTAATATTTAATTTTCCATTTTTCAATAAATCACAATATATAAAGACAAATCTATCATAGTTATCTTTTTTAATATTTGTCAGAAAGATAATTTTAGTATTTTTATTTTTAAAAATATTTAATTCTTTGTGATTTAAAGTTTCTAAATTTTTATCCACTACAATTATTGTTTTGTAAATTATTTGTTCACCAATTCTTACACTTAAAAATGGATTATCTTTTAAAATTGTTTTTGCTGTTGTTAACATTGCGTCACATTTATTTCTTATATTTGTATGCACATATTGACGAGATTCATTGCAGGTTATCCATTTACTTTCACCTTTGTGATCGGACATCTTTCCATCTATTGTTGTTGCAATTTTAATATTTATTTCAGGTCTTTGATATATATTATTAATAATAAATTTTGAATTTACGTCAATACACTCTTCTTTTAAAATATTAACTTTCACTTCAATTCCAGCTTTTTCTAAAGCAGATATACCAAGTCCAGAAACTTTTTGAAATGGGTCTTTAATGCCAATAATAACTTTTGCAATTTTTTCTTTTATTATGGCATCTATACAAGGTGGAGTTTTTCCAAAATGGCAACAGGGTTCTAAATTAATATACATTTTTGCATTTTCTATATTGTTGTTATTACTTTGTGCATCTAAAATTGCCTCAATTTCTGCATGATTTTCTCCATATTTTTGATGCCATCCGCTACCTAAAATTTCACCATTATAATTGGTAATAATGCATCCCACAAGTGGGTTGGAACGCACCATTCCATAACCTTTTTTTGCAAGCCTTAAAACTTGTTTCATTATATTTTCATCTTGCATTTTATGAAAAAATCTTGCATATTATATATAAATATATAGAAAAATAATATTTTGCAAGATGTATTTATGTTCACTGGAATTATACATGAAATCGGAACTATATCTGAATTTACAAAACATACAAATGGTGCATCAATGAAACTAAAAGTAACAAAAAATATTATCAACGAAGTAAAAATTGGAGAAAGCGTGGCAATTGATGGTGCATGTCATTCTATAGTGCAAATTCTTGATAATAGGCTTGAGTTTTTTTCATCAGATGAGACTTTAAATAAAACAATTACTGCAAATTATATAAATGGGACTTTAGTGAATATAGAGTTACCACTTCGTCCATTTGATAGAATTGGTGGACACTTTGTTTCTGGACATATCGATTGTGTTGGGTTAGTTCATAATATTATCAAGACTGAGACCTTTTGGAATCTGGATATTAAAATTCCATCTGAATTTATAAAATATTGTATCTCCAAAGGCTCTATTTCTATAAACGGAGTTAGTCTTACAGTGAATTCAATCAACAAAAATATAATATCCTTGTGTATAATACCAATTACTCTTGAAAAAACAAATATCAAAAATTTCCAAAATAATCTTGCTATTAATTTAGAATTTGACCTATTAGGAAAATATGCATTAAACATAAATGATAAATAGATATGTTGGAAAAAATAAATCAGGCAATAAAAATATTGCAAAATAAAGGTATGATTATCATAACTGATGACGAAAAGCGAGAAAATGAAGGTGATATTGTATTTGCTGCAGAATTTGCAAATCAAGAGAATATCAATTTTTGTATAAAATACGCAAGTGGAGTGATAGCGGTTGCAATAAATGAAAGCATCGCAACAAGACTTAATTTGAGCCCAATGGAAAAGGAAAATACAGATCCATTTTATACAGCTTTTTACTCAAGTTTAGATGCAGATCCACAATATGGAATTACAACTGGCATTTCTGCATTACAAAGATCAATTACAATAAATATGATTGCAGATGAAAATTGTTCAAATAAAGATTTTAGAAAACCTGGACATGTTTTTCCAGTTGTTGCTAAAAAATATGGACTATTTGAAAGAATGGGGCACACTGAAGCCGCAGTTGATATGATGAAAATTGCAAATCTTAAGCTGGCTGCTGTAATTTGTGAATCTATGGATGCCAAGGGTGATATGTTAAATGGAAAAAATCTTATAGATTTTGCAAAAAAACATGATATTTTAATAATTTCAACCCAAGAAATAAAGCAATACAGGCTAATGACAGAAAAAATCTTAATCTGCACAGCTGGTGCAAATATCCCAACTTTATTTGGAGAAATGCGAATGCTTGTTTATCAAAACCCTATAAATAAAATAGAGCATATTGTAATGATTAAAAATCATAAAGAAAATTTTGAAAATCAGAAACCAATAATTCGAATACACAGTGAGTGTATAACAAGTGAAGTTTTTTTTAGTCAAAAATGCGATTGTAAGCAACAACTTGAAACATCAATGAAGGCAATTATCGAAAACCAATGCGGTGCAGTTATTTATCTTCGTGGACACGAAGGAAGGGGAATTGGTATTACGGGTAAAATTAAGGCATATGCACTACAAGAAATTGGCTTAAATACAATTCAAGCCAATGAAGAACTTGGTTTTCCAGTTGATAGCAGAGATTTTATAGATGCGATTTCAATTTTGCAAGATTTAAAAGTAAAAAATTTTAGCTTATATACAGGAAATCCAAAAAAAATAGAGTTTTTAAAAAATTATGGCTTTATTTTTGATATAATTACACCAAAAATTGATTTAAATCTCCATAATTCAAAATATTTAAAAGATAAACAAAGCAAAATGGGGCATGATTTAATTTTAAATCAAAAAAAATAAAATTTGCTTATAAATTATTTTAATTTTATCCATTTAATGGATTATTTTACCTTCTAATAAGTTATATATAAATATGAGCACAAAAAAAAATATTGCAATAATAACTGCTAAATTTAATGAACAAATAACCTCTAAATTAAGAGATTCTTGCTCTCAATACCTTGACAACCCAGAAATAGAAGACTTTAAAGGTGAATATAATATTGAATATGAACACTTTACCTGCCCTGGTGCAGTAGAGCTTATTCCCATGGCAAGACATATATTAAATCAAAATGGTAAAAAAAAGTTTGATGCGATTGTTTTAATTGGGGCAATAATTAAAGGTGATACAGACCATTATGAATATATTTGCCAAACCGTAATTCAATCTTTTTCAATTTTTATAAATCAAGCAAATATTCCAGTAATATTTGGTGTTTTAACAGCTCAAAATGAAGAATTGGCAGAAATAAGGGCAAATCCAAACAAAATAAACAAGGGTAAGGATTTTGCAATTTCAACACTTGAAATGATAGCAAATTTTCATATCAAAAATGAAGGTTTGAGAATGTATCATGTTCCACTGCCAAATTGAAGGTTTACTTACACTGATGATATTTGAAAAAGATATTCATTGCAACTCAAGTCTTATGATTTACTGAAATCTGATGTTGATATATTTTATATAGCATAAAAACCGTTTTTATAAATAGATACATCCAATGTACATTTAAAATGATTTATATCAAAAGATTTTCGATTTTTTTCTATATATCTAATGCATTATTTTAGTATGATGGTAATATTAAAAAATATATCTATATATCTCTTGGTTTGAATAGAATGCTTTTAAAAAGATAAAAATAATTAAATTGCACGGTGGGCTACACCACCCCATCACCATAAATCAGTGCTGTTAGTATATCAGTTTAATATTATTTAATATATTGAAAATATATTTTTCATTTCCGATGTATAATTTTATGCTCTGATTTTTCATGGTGAAATATAATTTGTTGATAAAAATTTGTTGATAAAAATGAATTTCATCTATTTATAAGATTTTTCATTTCCGATGTATAATTTTATGCTCTGATTTTTCATGGTGAAATATAATTTGTTGATAAAAATTTGTTGATAAAAATGAATTTCATCTATTTATAAGATAGATATTATATTTAATAGACATTTATCTACGATATTCAATGGATATTTATCTTTTTATTTAAACATACCTTTTGGGTTAATATTTTTCTGTATAAGGATTTTTAATTTTTTATTTAAATTGCATACCATATGAAATATATAGGTTTTTTCTCAATTACTCTGACCTTTATTTTAAATAAATAAAGAAATATATCTTATTAAATCTATCATTTTGTAATTTTAATTATAACATTTGATCCAATGATATACATTGAAATAAAAGAAATTATCAGCAATAAATATGAAGTATTTAATCTTTATAAACAATGTATACTTTGTGAAATAAACTTAAACAAAGTAATATTATCCTAAATCCAATTAAATATAAACTTCACTAAAATGCTAGTAAAATTATATTTTTTCTCTAAATACCCTCATCCAAAACCTTCAATTTTTTAGATAAAGCCTTGACGGAAACTAGCCAAAATATGCACATACCAACAAAAACTATTGATGCAATGGGAGCTATAGCTATAACATCAGTAGTTGCAAAAGCCATAAGTAATATGGTTTGAACAAAAGCTCCACCAGATTTACCAAGTCTTCCACCTATAACATCCACAGCTGCTTTACCTTTTGTTTTTAATTCTTGGTCAAGTGGAATATAAGCCATTTCCTTTGTTGGGTCAAATAAACAATATTTTGCAGCCTTAGATGCAATAACCACCACTGCGCCTACAATTGCCGAGGCAAGTAAAGGATTTTCAACTAAATGAGATGTTAAATCTCTTGAGAAAATAAACATAAAAAACAATACCCCAAAGCCAAGTATTACAAATGGAGTAAATGCCGCAGAAAATAGCCAACCCAGTCTTCTTAAAATATTTGAACCAAATAAAAAGGCGAATATTATAGTTGTAACGCCTGTCCAAGCTGAATAACTTCCCATGAAAGCGTTCATAGCATTTTTATCATCTCCAAATAACAATTTTACTTGATTTTTCCATTGAACTTCGACTAAATTTATAGTCACTCCATAGCATATAATTAAAGTTACTATTAGACCAAGTTCGGGTGAGGTAAATACAATTTTTGCAGATTCCACCAATCCAGGTTTTTTCTTTTTAGCCTTAGTTTCTTTTTGCCCATCATAGTATTTTGGATCCGAAAGCACAGATTTATGCATCCATCTATATATTCCCATACAAATTATACCTACTATAATTGCTAAGGTCATCAAAGCAGTTAAAGACCAAGACCATTCGTCTCCTCCAACTGGTGTGAATTTTTTTGCCAAACTTGAGCAAGAAGCAACGGCCACGCCTGATAAAATAGTTGCAACATTCGCCACAACAACAAATAATCCATAAAATCTTTTAGCCTCAGGAACCCTTACTACTTGGTTGGCAAATTGCCAAAAGGAAAGGGATAATAACATAGATCCCCAAAGTTCAGACATAATATAAAAAAGCGAGTATGCCCAGTTTTCATAAATCTTTAAAAAGCCCTCAAATCTTGGATAATTTAGCATTAAATCTGCAATTTTTTCAGCTGAAGGTTGCAAAGCTTCTAAATTTGGATTTATTATAAAAGCAAAAGCAGCAAAAAACAGCAAAAACGGCGTCATGGTTGCGTAAAATATCTTTTCTGCATTAAAAACATTGCTCATTTTTGCATATAAAATTACAAAAATTATTGCCATTGGAGTAACGCAATACATTTTTAAAAATGTTATAGTTCCTGCACCAGCAGAGGTTAAAATTAAAGTATCTTTAGTGTTTCTGAATACCGTGTAATCAAATAAAATACAGCACATAATTAATGCAAGTGGTATGAATTTTTTCAACTCATAGTTGTGAATAGGCCATAAAAATGCTCTTAATCCACTAAATTCTTTTTTTTCAATTTTACCATTATTTTCAATACCAGTCGAAACTTTAGACATGTTAAAATATTTAAAAACTAATTTTTACCATAAAATATAACTCTTATTTTTTAAATTGCAAATAAAAATAATCAATTTTGTCGATTAAGTTTGGTTGGAAAAAACTTGGAATTTGTATTAAATTTCATGGTAAATCATGGTTCCAGTTGTATTTCCAGATGCAAACTCAGCAAGCAAAGAGTGCTTTCTGTTTGTACAAATAATATGAATATTTGCAACACCATTTTTAATTGCACTAAGGCAGGCTTTTAACCTTATTATCATTTTAGGTTCAATCATAGCCGTATATAGCATTTTTTCAATATCTGCAAGACTTATAGCACCAGCAATTTGCCCATTTGAGCTTCTGATGGTATTATTTTCAGACATTATAATCACTTTAGAAGCCTTAAGATGCTCCCCTAGAAAACAAGCCAAAACATCCGCATTAAGGCTATAAGTTGCAAAATTTTTGTCAAAAGCAACAGGTGAAATAATTGGAATAATACCAGAATTTTCAATTAAATCTTCTAAAAACTCTATATTAATTTCACTTGGATCACCTATAAACCCAAGTTCTATTATTCTTTCAATATTAGAACCTTCATCTCTTTGGGTTCTTCTAATTTTTTTTGCTGTTATTAAGTTTCCATCTTTACCAGAAATTCCAATTGCATTTAAATCTTGCTTTGCCAAGTGTTTAACAAAATTTTTGTTAATAAGACCCGTCATAACCATTTCCACAACCTCCATTGTAGCTGAATCTGTGACACGATATCCATCAAAAAATTCATTTTTAATTTTTAATTTAGCCAAAGTTTTATCAAGTTGAGAACCCGCACCATGCACTAATACGACCAAAACTCCAAGGGCACGAAGTATTGCAATATCTGAAGCAAGTCCCTCAAGAAAAGATTCATTATCCATCATTTCTCCACCACATTTAATAACTATTCTTTCACCAAATAGTGGTTTTATATTATTTATCATGTCAGATAAAGATTCTATTTTAGCATAAATTGCATCAACAGATGTATGTTTTTTTGTCATATATATTATATAAAATTTATATTTTTTCGATATTATTTCTTATATATGTATCTATAAGTTTTACACCAAAACCAGATGCACCATTGCATGAAAGTGAAATTTCAGAACTAAATAAACCACCAACGCCAGCAATATCAATATGTGCCCATTCTGTATGTCCATCTATAAATCTTTGTAAAAATTGCGCTGCCGTTATACTTCCAGCACCACGACTTCCACTAATATTTTTTACATCTGCAATTTTAGAATCCATTAATTTATCATAAGCTGAATCAAGTGGCAAATTCCAACATTTTTCACCAGATTGCATTCCAGCTTCATAAATTTCCTTTACAAGTTCTTTGCTATTTGAAAAAAAGCCAGCATACTCAAAACCCAGAGCTACCACCATTGCACCAGTTAAAGTTGCAAAATCTATAATAATTTCAGGATTATATTTAGTTTTTGTATAATATAATACATCCGCCAACACTAATCTCCCCTCTGCATCGGTATTTAATACTTCAATGGTTTGGCCAGACATAGATTTTACAATATCTCCGGGTCTTTGTGCATTTCCATTTATCATATTTTCAACTAAGCCAACGACGCAAATTGCATTTACTTTTGCCTTTCTTTTGGCAAGAAGCCTCAATGAAGAAAAAGCTAAAGCGGAGCCAGCCATATCATCTTTCATATCCTCCATGCTATCTGCAGGTTTAATTGAAAGACCGCCTGAATCAAAAGTTACACCCTTTCCAACAAGGGCTATATCTATCGAATCTTGTTTTGAATGACCATTATATTTCACAACAACCACTCTTGGCTCTTTATCGCTCCCCTGTGAAACACCTATTAATGAACCCATTCCAAGTTTTTGTAAATCTTTTAGATCTAAAATATCAACCGATATATTATCAAATTCATTCATAGCCTCTTTTATAATAAATGCATATTTTTCAGGATAAATAGTATTAGCTGGCTCATTTACCAAGTCTCTTGCTATATATATAGATTCCAATGTCGCATTAGTGTGTGATAATTTATCTGTAATATTTTTATTATATAAAATAGACACAGATGACAACTTTGGCAATTTTGATATTCTTTTTTCAGTTGTTATATATCGTGAAAATCTATAAAGCTTTTGAACTATTCCAGATGCAATAGCAATTGAAATTTCATCAGATAAATCTTCATTTACGTCAGTAATATTATCAGAATATATTCCTATGCTTTTTATTTCATTAGCAACTAAAAAATTACAAATCGACCCACCTTTGTTTTCATAATAGCTTAATTTTTGACATTTATTTTCTGCACAAATTTTAGTATCACCAAGTCCATGCAGTAATATATGCGGAATATTTGATTTTGGCAGACCAGATATTAAAATATTTTGACCACAGTTAGCAACAAAGTCGCGAGATTTTACAATTTTTTCAATGAAGTCTAAATCCAAATCAGACAATAAACCTTTAGATTTTAAACTTCCATCTTTCAAAAAATGATTAAGTTGTTCCTTGTTTATTGAAAGAATTAGACAATCAAAATTAGCATTTTCTACAGCGTTTATTTTAATCGACTTTGTAAATGAATAATGAGACATCTGTGTGTTTAAATAAAATAATTATAAAATATATACACAAACAATATTTTACTTGCAAGTTTTTTTCAAAAAATAATTTATAATAAATTTTCATCAATCAATTTTTCATCAAATGCAACCTTTGTGAGGGTTTCAAACATAAGAAAGTTTTTAAATTTATTAGATTCTACTACAACTACAAGATTTTCAAGACGTATGCCATATTCATTTGGAAAATAAAGCCCTGGCTCAATTGAAAGTATCATACCAGTTTCAAGTTTGATTTGGTTTGCAAATAAAGATTTTGAAATACCACAAGGCCCTTCATGTACTGACAAAAAATATCCAACTCCATGTCCAGTTCCATGTTGATAATCAAGTCCATTTTGCCATAAATTATATCTTGCAATCGCATCCAACTGCCCACCGCTAGTATTAATTGGAAAGTGTAAATTTGATAACATTTGCAAAGCTTTTAAAACCAAAGTGTAATGAAATTTAATGTTTGGAAATTTTTTTTCAGGATTGCCGATAGCGATAGTTCTAGTTACATCAGTTGTTCCATTTTTATATTGTCCACCTGAGTCAATTAATAATATTCCATCACCGATAATTGTTTTATTAGTTATTTCATTTGGCTTATAGTGTATTATTGCACCATTTTCATTGAATCCAGCGATGGTATCAAAGCTTAAAGAGTGAAATTTTTCTCCGTATTTTCTAAATTCCAATGATTTTTCAACAACATCTAATTCAGTTATATTTCCTTGATTTTCTTTTACCCAAGTAATCAATTTTTCCATTGCTAAAGCATCTTCTGTGTGTGCCATTTTGAATCCATTGACTTGAATACTATTTTTGATACATTTTTCTATTAAAATTGGATTCATTATATCGTTAATTTGTAAATTTCGTTGCAATATTTCATAAGTTTCACTGTTTATTTCATCCAATGTTATGTTAATTTTGGTATATTTTTTTATCACTAGCTCTATTTCAGAGAAATTCTTATATTCTATGTTTTCAAGTTTAATTGTATTTTCAAAATTGCCAAATATATAAACTGTATTATTATCTATTATTGCAAAACAATTTATAATTGGGGTATGTGGTAAATCTTCACCCCTAATATTTAAAAGCCAGCAAATCGAACTTGAATCTGTTATAAAATATGGTACACTATTTAACTTTTTACGGATTTTATTTAATTTTTCTTGATATCCGCAGCCTGAAAAATTATCTTCATGAAGAAATACTTTAGATTTTAATATATTCGGATTAAAACAAATTATTTGAAATATTTTTTCTTTGGTGATTTTTATAATTTTAAAATCTTTCGCATAATTATTTAGTTGCTTTTGTGAAAAATAATCTGAAATCATTGCAATTTTTGATATTTTTTCATCATATAATTTTTGTTTTATAGTTAAATTTACAAAATCATACACCTCCCATTCATTGACATTTAATTGACTTTCTGCTTGAAGTATATATCTTCCATCTGTAAATAATATATTTTTTCTATTTTTACACAAAACTATAATGCCATTAGACCCATTAAATCCGCTTAAAAAATACATTAAACTACAATCTTGTTTTACATATTCGCTTAAAAATTCATCACAAGATGGAATTAAAATGGCATCACAATCTAAATTGGAAAAGATATTTTTTTTATTCATACTTGCAAAATATATAAATTACTTTAATTAATATATAGAATATTAATGAAACAATGAATTATCAAGATATTTTTACACAAAACATACAAAATATCAAAAATGAAAGAAGGTACAGAGATTTTAGGGTTATTAAAAAAATAAAATCAAATTATCCTGTTTCAAAAATTTTAAATCCTGAAAAAGACATCGCAATTTGGTGTAGCAATGATTATTTAGGTATGAGTATAAATGATTGTGTAATTGATAGCTTTATTCAATGTGCAAAAATATCTGGAGTTGGAAGTGGCGGCACCAGAAATATATCTGGCAATACAAACGAAATTGATAAATTAGAAAAAAAAATTGCAAAATTTCATAACAAAGAATCCGGATTAGTTTTTACATCTGGATATATTTCAAATCTTACCACAATTTCCGCCATTATATCAATTATTCCTGATATTATTATATTTTCAGATGAGAAAAATCATGCGTCAATTATTTCTGGCATTCGTCACAACAATGCAAAAAAACACATCTTTAGACATAATGATTATGTGCATTTGGAGGAATTAATTTCGCAATATTCAAAAAATATACCAAAAATGATAATATTTGAAGGCGTATACTCCATGGATGGATCAGTTCCAAGTATTTATAGAATTATTGAAATTGCAAAAAAATACAACTCTATGACATATATTGACGAAGTTCACGCAGTTGGATTATACGGTAAAGGAGGCTCTGGAATTGCAAATCATTTTGGTATGGAAAATGAAATTGATATAATACAAGGCACTTTTGGAAAATCTTTTGGCGTAATAGGTGGATATATCACATGTAAAAATGCAATAGCTGATGCAATAAGACTCAATGGGTCGGGATTTATTTTTACAACATCTCTTCCACCTGCAATTTGTGCCGCAATTTCCAAATCAATTGACATAGTTTCATCTAAAGATGGAGATGAATTACGAAGAAAACATTTTGAAATTGTCAATTACATTAAAGAATCTTTAAGACACAATAACATTAATTTTTTACAAAGTGACATTATAAATACCCATATAATTCCAGTTATGATAAATGATGCAAAAAAAGCAGAGGAGATTTCAAAAAAAATGCAGGATGAATTTTTAATATATGTTCAAAATATTAATTATCCAACCGTACCTAAAAATAGCGAGAGATTAAGGATAACATGTTCTCCACTTCATACAAAGGAAATGGCCAATAAACTGTGCGAAGGATTGAAATCCGTTATTCACTAGAAATACATTAAATTAATACTTAGTGCTTTTTGATATCAGGTTTATTACTGTTTTATACTTTAATTAAATGTATTTAATAATATCCTCGTATATCATTGTTTTTAAATATTCCTTCATTTAATTGTCCTATGCAAACTTTTTGCACTATATCGCTCCACTTTTCAGATATAATGCCAAGTTCTGCAAAGTTATTTAATTTTTCATTTGAATTTGATTTAACTGTGTTTAAGTACCCTATATTATTAAACATTTGAATGAAATGTGAAATAAATTCACTGGGAATGCTTTGCAGTAATTTATATTTTATGTCCGATATTGTATTTGATATAAATATTAATTTTGGGTTTTTATTCAATACCAATAAGATAGATTTTATAAATTCAAGATTGTTAATTTCTTCATTTACTAAATTATATACTTTACTATTTGTTGTTGAATCTGTTATTAAATTACAAATATTTTGCGCAATATTTACAGCACTTGAAACGCAAACATTTGAAACTTTCACTCTATTTGGGATTAATATAATTGGTAAATTTGCTAATTGGCATATACTTAAAATATACTTTGTTTCATTCGATATGATGTGCCCTACTCTGATTATGGTAGATTTCATTGATGCTTTTTCCATAATTTCAATTTCTCCTTTTAGTTTTGCCTTTCCATATTCGGATTCCGTATCTAAAATTGCAGAAATAGATGAAATGTGTATATACTTTTCTATATTATACTTCATTGCACATTCTGCTAAAAATCCTGGAAAAAATGTACTCACAAAAGATATATTTTTCTTTTTTTCATTGTTAATTTCAATACAATTGATTATAATATTTGATATTTTTACAAAAGATGTAACTTCAGTGTAATTTGAAATATCTCCATTTGTAATTGATATTTGACCCGGAAATCCGTATGTTTTTAAATATCCAACTTTTTCAGGATTTTGTGTTATAAAATTTATATTATAACCACTATTCGCAAGATTATATATGATGTATTTTTCCAAATTTTCAGTTCCACCAAAAATTGTTACCAATTTATTCATAATCAAAAACGAGATATATTTGACTGTATATAAGCAAATATAATAGTAAATAAAAACTTGAATATAAAATTTAAATTGCATACATTTGATAAAATATTGGAATATTATTATGAATATAGAAACTATTGCACATATTTTTTCCTTTATGGGTGTGTGTGTATTTTTTTGCTTGATATATAAAAAGATTTTCAATTTTTTGGGCATCGAAATTAATAAGATAAGCCAAGACAAAGCTGAAATTGATGATAAAATTAAAGCTTTACAAGCAAAATTAACTCTTTATGAAAATAATTTGAAAGATGTAAAAGAA